>MDTD01091206.1_pt1 | contig 17016 bp, 14 predicted proteins | sample 811221 | NCBI WGS metagenome assembly MDTD01 (sample SAMN05326646, study PRJNA326480) | marine metagenome | isolation source: seawater | place: Pacific Ocean: South West | collected 2011 | reverse complement strand
GCAAACGGATGCCGCACCAAGGCCAGGTGGATTGGGTTATGCGATGTCACTCCCCCGCGTTCCCGCGGGCAGGCATGCAGAACGAAGCCCACGAGTGACGCTTCAGGATATCAGAGATGAGAATCCGGAGCGAAGCGATGAGGCGATGCCGGAGCGCAAGATCTCTGGTTCCATTGATCGTGCCATCGCCATCGAAATGGCAAGTCCGCTGATGGTACGTTCACGACCCGAATTGAAGCTCCGGAGCGCGTCCTCAGTTTCGGCCACTGCACGGTCGAGCGCATATCCCTCCAAGTCGAGAACAATGACTAGCACCGCTGCCGAGATTGCTGCGGCTGGGCGCCCCCTAGCAGCCGTGTAGACACCACGAGTAGCAAAGTCCTTCGTTGCAATCGCCAGAGAAGATGCGCCACGCTCGACGACCCATCGAACTCCTCGCACGTTGGCAACGACTTTGAGTTCTATTCCGATCGGCCCCCACGGCCCCTCGTAGTAGGGATCCAGCAGGAAGTCCAAGATCGGCCCATTCGGATCGGATTTGGCGCGGACATCCGAACGCACCTCGAAGATGTCGCCGTATGCGGAGTCCAGGAGGTGCAGGAGACGTGTCTCCGTCCGTTCATAGAGTTCCCGCGCGAAGCGTGCGCTCGATCTAGCCGGACGCCCTGTAGCGGACACCTCGGGATCGTCACCGCCAGTGGCCGCTTCATCTGGCGTGGTTTCGGTAGTTCCTCCAGATTTCCTGTGCGCTTCTGCGAGCTGTTCCCCGAGTTCCTCGCTCTCGTCGGCGGCCTTCTTTTCACTGGCACTCGGTCCCGCGTCCTCGAAGGCCCCTTCCGCGCGCGCGAGCTCGAGGTCCTCACGACGGTCCTCCTTGGCTTGACGTTCGGACCACCGCAGCAGCGACCACCAGAGTCCTGCGACTCCGAAGGCGAACATAACTAGCGAGAACGTAACGATGAACACCTGAGCAACGGAGAGAGCGTCCTGACGAAGCTCAATGACGCTTCGTGCGACAGGAGTGAGGGATGCGAGCTCTTGAGTTGTGACCAGTAGTACGTCCAGATTGTTGATGAAAAGCCAAGGGACCATGACGGAGCCGACGATAGCTAGTAGTCCCAATGACGCAACGAATCGATAGAGCGTCCGGTACTCAACTGACGGCATCATTGATCCCTACTAAGCATGTGACCCTTAAGCCAGCGCCTGAGGGACGGAATGAGCCACTCATACTCCCCACCGTCCGGGTACTGCCCGCGCGTAGTCGTCGATGCCGATGGCTTCGAAGTGGCGCTTGGCGGACTTGATCTTGGCGAGTTCGGTGGGGCGGAGCTTCGAGTCGTCGAGAGTGCTCTTCGTCTCGCGGATCATGTAGATCCGGTCTTCGCCGTCCTCTTGCTTGATGATCGCCCAGTCAGGGTTGTACGACCCGACGGGGGTGTCGATCTTGAACTTGGCAGGCAGCTTCATGAACAGCTTGATGTCCTCGCGAGAGTCGAGCAGCTCCGCGAACTGGCGCTCGACGTCCGAGTCGAAGACGACGTAGTCGAAGTCGGTCTTCTGGGTGTTTTGCACCTTGTACATCTGGTCGAGGAAGCGCTCCTTCTCCTCCTCGCCGTCCTTCTGCAGCTCGCGCAGCTCGTAGACCGAGCCTGCGATCCGCTCGTACTGGATACCGTCGACAACGATTTTCGCCAGCTCGCTCTGGAGGGCACGCTTGGTCATCGTGATGAAGTCGTTCGGGTTGCCGATGAACTCGCCCAGCCGGCCGCTGCGAATCAGGATGTCGACGATGGTCTTGCGGGTAAGGGAAGTGGCTTCCTGTAGCTCCGTGATGATGTCGGGTAGATCGTAGCTGCCCTTGAGATCCGCCGAGCGGGTACCGAGCTCCTCGCCCTTGGCACCACCACGCAGCACTCTGACTCCAGCTCGGGTCACCTGGATGCGCAGCGCATCGATCTGCGGCGCCTCCCGGATCGCCCGGACAGCGTTCTCGATCAGCTGGTCGCGGCCGACCCGGACGCGGTAGGTGGTCTTCTGGCTGATGGTCTCCCAGAAGTCCTCGAACTCCGGATTCGAGTAGAGCTGCTTGTTGAGTACCCGTGGTTGACGCTTGCTGACCGGTTTGACGTACTTGCCGATGTTCGCGCGCTCAACGAGTTCGATGATGATCGATTCAGCCCACGCGAAGTCGACCGGCAGGCCGAGATCAAAGCCAAGCTGGTTCGGCTGGAACTTCGAGGTGACCACACCGTCCTCGTCGATGAAGCCCTTCTCCTTGAGGTGCTCCCACACCAGCACGGAGCGCTGGTAGCCGAACTGGTCGTCGGTGAGCGCACCGTTCTCGTCCTGCAGCGGGATCTTCGAGAACTCGGCCCTACGCACCCGTCCGATCTCGACCCCGGCGTCCTTGTACTCACGCTGAAGCGCGTCCGCGAACTTCGTGTAGGACTCGTTCGCCACGACCATCAACGTCGCGATGCCACGGTCGGCAACGCGGGTGTAGCCGTCCTCGGTCTTTGCGACAGGGAGGCGCAGACCACGACCGAGGGTCTGGCGACGCTCGGTCTCCGCACCCATTTCGCGCAGCGTGCAAATCTGGAAGACGTTCGGGTTGTCCCAGCCCTCGCGCAGCGCGGAGTGGCTGAAGATGAACCGGACAGGCTCGTTCTCGTCGAGCAGCCGTTCCTTCTGCTGCATGATCAGTTCGTAGGCGTCGTCATCGGCTTTCGTCGCGCCGGACGAGTCCTGGAAGGTCGTCGTCTTGCCGCGCTTGATCTGGGAGAAGTACGCCCGGCGAAGCTCGCTCGGCGCCTGCGGCAGCAGCGCCTGATAGCGCGCAGACTTCGCACGCTCCTCAACGAAGACCTCATCGAACCACTGCACGAAGTCGCCGCTCGCGTCGTCGTTGTTGGTGCCGTCACCCAGGTAGCTGGCGACCCTGTCTACGAAGAAGAGGCTGAGCACCTTGATGTCCTTGGCACGGAGCATCGATTCCTTGCGGAGGTGCTCACGAACGGTTTCGCGGATCATCTCCTTGTAGATCGCGCCGGCGGAGGCACCGATGCTCTCGCCCTCATAGAGGAAGCCGTGGGTGGTGAGGTCGACGTAGGCGGGCTCAATGCTCATTTCGTTGATGCGCCAGCCCTCGTAAATCGGGTTGTTGGTAAGCCGCGCATCCGACAGCTCCTGGTGCTGCTTCACGCTCACGATGCGCCGTTCAAGCGAGCCATCGGCCTTGCGGCAGGAAAGCTCCAGTCGGGCCGACCACGACGGCTCACGCCGCACCTCGACCAGCCTGATATACGGCGTCGCATCGGCACCTTGCTGGGCCACCTCGGCCACAACGATTTGCTTCACCAGGCCGAGATCGTGGGCGTCAACGGGGTCGAGCCGGTAGACGACGTTGCGCTGCTTCTTGTGCGTCGCGCTGTAGCGCAGCGTGAACACCGGGTAGAGTTCACCGACGGCCGACTGTGAAAGCTGCGACTCCATGTTCTGCGGCTCGTCCATGATCACGACCGGGTGGGTCGCCTTCAGGTAGTCGATCGGACGCAGGCCGTTCAGCTTGTCGCGCGTCTGGTGGATGATGCGGGTGTTCGCGTTGCCGCGGATCGAGTCGATCGTCATGATGAGGATCTGCACGTTCGTCGAGGTCGCGAACGACTGCACCTCCTCGGCGCTCTTGCCACTGTAGATCGAGGCGTCGAAAGTGATGCCCTGGGGTTTGTAGAGGTTCTCGAAGTGCTTGCGCATGAGCCGGATGCTCGTGCTGACGCCCTCACGGATCGCCACGCTGGGCACGAGGATCACGAACTTCGTGAAGTTGTATCGGACAGCCAGATCGAAGATCGTGCGCAGGTAGACATACGTCTTGCCCGTACCGGTCTCCATCTCAATATCGAAGTCGAGCGCATCGCCCGCAAGCGACGGCGCGACCTCAAGGCCATTCCGATCCTGCACTCGCTGCAGGTTCGCGAGGATTAGGTCGCGATCGAGCACGAGGCTGTTACCGACCGCACCGACCTCCTGCGTGAGGTCGATATCGAGCGCCGCCTGATCGGCATCGGGAAACACCGCAGCACCGCGCAGTGTCGTGACCAGCTTCTCTGCGTCCTTCGGCTGCCCATCGAACAGGTCGACCACGGACGCGATTGCTTCCAGCTGGTACGGCTGACTGGCGTCGAACTGAAACCCTGATCCGCTCGCTGTGCTGTTTTTCATGCTCAGGCCGTCCAGAACTCAATGCCCTTGCTCTTCGCGAGCTGGGCCAGGTTGGTCTTCAGTTCGTCATCGCCCTGGAAAGCGTCCTCGAGCACGATGATCCGCGTCGGCGCCTCATCGACGAGTGCGCGGAGCTGCTTAAGCGTCGGCTTGACGTGCTCGTTCAGGTACGCCAGGACTGCGACGTCGCCATCACGGTCACGCACAAGGCGAACGTCAAGCCCACCGACCTCAGCAGGCGAGACGGCCTCGGTCAGTGAGTAGCCCTGCTTGAGCAGGATCTCGGTGAGCAGCTCATCGGCAGTCGCATCATCAGTCGCGCTGTCACGAAGGCTGAGTAGGTGCTGCTGCAATGCGGCTTCCTCAACATCGCTTGAAAGGCGCCACTTCGAGAAGTTTGTGTCGCCTAGCGTGTAGGCGCGGAAGCCAACATCGACCGACTGGCCGCCCAGTTGTTCCGTCACCGCGTTCCCAGCGAGATTGATTCGGCGTCTGGCGATCGCCGAGATCGTGGCGAACCCTTCCTGGGACGCAATAGAGTCACCTGGGGTCGGCTCCGGCAACTGCACGGCGAGATAGCGGCGGGTGCCGGAGTCCTGGGCGTTGACTCTCATCACGGCTTCCGCCATGCTGCCCGAACCTGCGAAGAAGTCGAGGACCAAGGAGTCCGCCGACGTGCCGTGCTCCAACACGCGGATCATGAGCTGCACAGGCTTGGGATTATCGAACACCTTCGCGCCGAACAACGAGGTCATGTCGCGTGTGCCGTCATCCGTGTTGCCGGCGTAGGTGTGCTCCCAGAAATTGATCGGCGTGAGTCCTCGAGCCTCCGACAAGAACATTTTGATCGATGGCACCGGCGAACGTCCATCCGCTCCCCAGTAGAGGAGTCCTTCATCCCGGAGTCGGACAAACTCGTCCTTCGAGCGCCGCCATGCGTTGGTCGTCGGTTCCGTTGTTTGACCCGTGTTTGGGTTGGTGATCGGATAACAGAGGTTAGGTCTCTGCTGTGGCGTCGCCGGGTTGAGGAAAGACGCTCCCTTCCACGGTCCGCGCGGATCCTTGTCGGGGTTGGCGTATCGTCCGTCTGCTTCGTCAGTGCGTGGAAGCAGATTAACCTGAAATCGGTCCGATCGGCTGTATACGAGAATGTGCTCCACTACCGTCGTGAAGTCGCGGGTGTTGTTGCTGCGTGTATAGCGCTTTTGCCAGGAGACGTCCGCCTGAAAGTTTGACTCACCAAACACCTCGTCACAGAGCCGACGCAGATTGGCGACTTCGTTGTCGTCAATCGAAATGAAGATGACGCCATCGTCGGTGAGCAAGTTCCGCGCCAGCTTGAGTCGCGGGTACATCATGTTGAGCCAGTTGGAGTGGTAGCGCCCCTCCGTCTCGGCGTTGGTCGTGACCTTCTTGCCCTCCTCGTTGACCTGGCGCGTCCATTCGAGGTAGGTGTCGAGACCTTCCCTGTAGTTGTCCGGGTAGACGAAGTCCTTGCCGGTGTTATAAGGCGGATCGATGTAAATCAGCTTGACCTTGGCGTGGTAGTGCTTCTGCAGGATCTTGAGCACTTCAAGGTTGTCACCCTCGATGAAGACGTTCTGCGTCGTGTCCCAATCCTTCGAGTTCTCGAAGTCGGGCTTGAGGGTTGCTGTGGTCGGTTCCTGTGCCGCTCGGAGAGCACGCTTCTTGCCAGGCCAGAACAGCCCGAACCGCTCACTGCCGTCGGATGCGTCACCGTCAAGCAGTTCCTTGAGCTTGTCGACATCCACCTTGCCGTCGGCAATAGCCTCGGGAACCAGGTCAGCGAGCTGGGCTGCCAACTCGGTCCGGAAATTCGGGGTAGCGGACGGTGTTGCGTAGATCTCGTCGGTCACGGTTGGATCCTCCAGCGAATGGTGAATAGGTGCTCAGTCTCTTGGGTTCCCTGGAGCGACTGTTCGATCAGCTCGAGATACTTGTCGGCCTCGGCGCGCAGCTTCTTGCGTGTGTCCCGGAAGTCCTCGTCGGCCTCCTCAGCACGCTGCTCCCACTTCCGGGCTTCCTTCTTGAGACGCAGCTGCTCCATCGGATCATCTGCCTGCCGGGCGAGCTTGCGGGCTTCCTTCTCCTTCGCCCGGTAATCGCGGATGGCGCCCTCGTGCTCGGCCTTGCGGTCCTGCTGGTTGCGGTAGAGCAGTTCCTCCTGCTGGTCGTAGTAGCGGGAGTTGCGGCCCTGGACTTCCTTCTCCAGCTCTGCCCGTCGTGTATATAGGTGCGGCGCGAAGCGTTCCGCATCGATCGCCACGGGCTGCTCTCCGACCGAGATGCAGGCCAGGTCGAGGATGTCCGCGACGTACTCTTCATCGAGCCACTGGCCGTCATCGGTCAGTGCGCCGGCCAGCATGTAGGACTCGGAGACATCCTCGTCGCGGGCCTTCATGCGGAAGGTCGCGACGTTTACGGTCAGGCGACCGCTGGCGCCCTCAAGTGCGCGGATCGCGCTGCTGACGCGGTCTGACTGCCCGAGCGAGAAGGTCAGCTCCCGTGCTGGTGTCTCGTGAGCCTTCGAAGCGTCGACGACATGCCGGGCGAGCGGGCTCGCGTAACGGTACTGATGTGCGTTATCGAGCGGCTGCGACTTGAAGAAGTAGCGCCCGGTCGGAGCATCCTGCACAGGTGACTCGTTGAGTACAAACGTGCGGCCGTCACCGTCGAAGGTGGCGAATCGATTGAGCTCATGTCGAGTAACCGCGAGCAGCAGGCGCTCGAACCTATTGAGCACCTCGCCTGATTGCGCGTCATATGCCTTGAGGCGATCCTGGACGTGCGGGTCGAGGTTGTCGAAGACCTTCGCCTTGGCGCTTGCCATCTCACGCGAGATCTCGCTCGCGTACTGCCCCTCGAGCTCGCGGAATGCGGCGTCCAACTCTTCGGCGGTTCGGCAGCGGTTGAGGATGTCGCTGATCGTCTTCTCGAAGTCCAGGCCATCCTCGATCGCGCCGAGCACCTCGTCGCTCGCACCGAACACGCTGGAAAACAGCTGGAACTTGTTCGTCAGCAGTTCCAGAATGCGCTGCTCGGCTATGTTTCCTTTGTTCGAGAAGTTCACGACGACGACGTTGTGCTTCTGCCCAAAGCGGTGCACGCGACCGATGCGCTGCTCGACGCGCTGCGGGTTCCACGGCAGGTCGTAGTTGACGAGCATCGAGCAGAACTGCAGGTTGATGCCCTCGGCCGCGGCCTCGGTCGCGATCATGATCGTGCCCTCGGTGCGGAAGTACTCCACGAGTGCCTTGCGACGATCCACGGCGGCAATGCCGGTAATCAGGTCGCCACCCTGGTTGGCCTTGAGCCACGCCTGGTAGATCGCGGTCTGCTCCGGCCCGTTGTTCGAGCCGTTGAACAACACGAGCCCGTCGCCACGCCCAGCCTCACGCAGAGAACGAGCGATGTACTCCTGCGTCTTCGTCGAGTCGGTGAAGATGATGGCCTTCTGGGGAGCGCCCAGCTCGCGGAGCCGCTCGAACCCCAGGTCGAGTGCCTCAGCGAGCTTGACGGCCTTCTGGTTCTCCGTGATCGAGCGGGCGAGCGCGGCGTAGTCACGCAGCTCGGCAACCTCAGCGCGCATTGCCTCCAGCAGCGATTCGTCAAGCGGCAACGACGAGGGACGGGAAGCGGGGCCGGTTCCCTCGATCTCCTCGGCCTCCTCCAACTCGTCGCTGGTGATCTCATCGTCGACCGCGAAGTCGGCTGCCACGAGGCCACCACGGCCATCACGGCGCTGTCCGGCCGCGACCTCCTCCGCCAGACGGTTGGCGATGTTCTCCAGCGTGCTTGCGACCGCATAGGTCGACGAGCCGAGGCGCTTACGGATGATCAGGGCAGAGAGGTGACGCTGACTCCCGGCAAAGGCGAACAACTCATCACGTTGTAGGTAGTCGTTCACCAACTCGTAGAGCCGCGCCTCGTCCGGCGACGGGGTGAACTCGACGGTCAGGGGCAGGCGCTTGGTGAAGTGAATGTACTTGTCGGCGTCGCGCCGCAGCGTGCGCTTCGAGACGGTTGCTACACGCTCCACCAGGTCGTCATCGCCGCCCAGGTCGCGGTTGTTGACGTACCGCTCGCGGAACGCATCAAGCGAGTAGAAGTAGCTCGGGTCGAAGATCGACACCAGCCCGTATAGCTCCTCGAGCTTGTTCTGGAGCGGCGTCGCTGTCAGCAGCACCGTCTTGTGCGCACCTGTCACGATGTGCGCCACGGCGCCAGCGGCCTTCGTTTTACCCGTCCAGTAGTTGCGTAGCCGGTGCGCCTCGTCCGCGACCAGGAGATCCCACGCCTTCAGCAGCGAGGTCTCGTGGCGGAGCGCGAACTCGTAGGAACAGATCAGCACCTGTGCCGAGCGTGCGCCTGCTGCAGCAAGCAGCGAGTCCTTCGACTTCGGATCGAGGATGACAGACGGGATGAGGAACTTCTCGTAGAGCTCCTGCTGCCACTGCTGTCGCAGGCTAGACGGGGCAACGATCAGGATGCTGCGGCGGCGCTCGGCCCAGTACTGCGAGATGACGATGCCCGCCTCGATCGTCTTGCCGAGGCCGACCTCGTCGGCGAGGATCACGCCCGGCAGGAACGGCGTCTGTAACGCGAACAGCGCCGCATCGATCTGGTGCGGCTTCGGCTCCACCTTCGCGTCGAACAGCAGGCCGGCGAGCTTGCCGACGTGGTCGTTGGCGTAGCTGCGCTGCAGCTCGTGCGCGTAGTACTTCGCCTGGTAGTTCGTAAGCGCTGGCGTCATTTGCTCGCTACTCTCGCTCGCGACACGTGAAAGCACTCCCAGACTGCTAAGGCCCCGCTCAGCAGGGTCAGACTAGCGCAGCGGCTGGCGGCTAGGACATGCTCGGTTGGCGTAGCGTTCACCGTGTTTGCCATAAAGGGTCAGAAGCCAGGATCCGCACCTCGGCGAGACACATCGCTATTGTCTATGCAGTTCTTGCGCCACGGGGGTCAGCACATGTCCAAGTACACAGTCCATCAGCACTCGGTCGAGACTCTCCTCTCCTGGGTCAAGTCCGGGCAGGTCGCCATCCCCGAGATGCAACGCCCCTTCGTGTGGGACTCCACGAAGGTCCGAGACCTTCTGGATTCGCTCTACAACGGCTTCCCGATCGGGTACCTCATCACCTGGCAGAGCACCGACGTGGGCTTGAAGGACGGAACTACCTCGGCCTTTCGGCAGATCCTTATCGACGGTCAGCAGCGCATCACGGCGATGACCGCCGCCCTCGTCGGCCAGGAGGTCGTCGACTAGAACTACCGACGCAAGCGGATCAAGATCGCCTTCAACCCCATCACAGAGCAGTTCGCGACACAGACACCGATCCTGGATCGCGACCCCGCCTGGATCTCGGACGTCGCCGAGTTCCTCAACTCGTCATCAATGCTGTCGGCAGCCCGAAAATACATGGACGCGAACGAAGGCCTAGATTCGGATGCCGTAGAAAAGGCACTCGAACGCCTCGCCGGCATCCGCCAAGCCCAAGTTGGCATCATCACACTTGCTGAGGATCTCGACATTGAGACCGTCACCGAGATATTCATCCGCATCAACTCCAAGGGTGTGGCGCTCAGCAGTGCTGACTTCGCCATGAGCAAGATTGCCAGCCACGGACAGATCGGCAGCGACCTGCGTAAGCTCATCGACTACTTCTGCCATCTGGCAGTCGCGCCGCACGTATACACCGATATCGAGAAGCACGACACCGCCTTCGCGGCATCCGGGTATCTAAAGTCAATTGCTTGGCTGAAGAACGACAACTCAGACCTCTATGACCCGACCTACACCGACGTCATCCGCGTTGCGGGAATCAAGGAGTTCTCACGTGGGAAGGTCGCCGCGCTCGTGAGTGTGCTGTCGGGACGCGACTTCGAAACCCGCACCTTCAGCGAGGAACTCGCAGTCGAGTCGTTCAAGCGCCTCGAAAGCGTGTTGCTCGAGATCGTGAATCAGTACAACTTTCAGCAGTTCACCCTCACGATCAAGTCGGCCGGCTTCATCGCCCCTCGCCTGATCAGTTCGAAGAACGCCCTCAACTTCGCCTACGCGCTGTATCTCAAGCTTCGTTCCGAGCGGACGCTGAATGAGGGGCAGATCAAGTTCGTTGTTCGTCGCTGGTTCGTGATGTCGGTGCTGACTGGCCGGTACACCGGCAGCTTCGAGACCGCATTCGAGGCCGACATCCGTCGGATCAACGAGATCGGCGCCCTGCAGGCGCTGAGCGACATCGAATCGTCGCAGTTGGCTGACACCTTCTGGGATGTTGGCCTTCCGATGGAGATGGAGTCCTCGTCGGTGCGGAGTCCCTACTTCCTCGCATTCCTTGCGGCGCAAATCCAGACCCAGGCGCGTGGGTTCTTGTCCAAGAACGTGACGGTCTCGAGCATGGTCGAAGAAGTCGGCGACATCCATCACGTCATACCGAAGAACTACCTCGTTTCGAACGGGGTGAACGACCGCGGTGACTATAACCAGATTGCCAACTTCGCGCTGACTGAGACACCGATCAACATCTCGATCAAGGACGCCGACCCCGCCGACTACATGGCGCGTGTCGATCAGCAGGTCGCCGATGGGGTGCTTCGGCTGGGCGAGATCATGTCAGAGGTCGAGTTGGATGCCAACCTGCGCGCGAACGCGATCCCTGCGAGCATCCGCACGACCACGGCAGAGGCTTACGGCGCGTTTCTCAAGGAGCGGCGGGCGCTGATGGCCCAGGTAATTCGGGACTACTACTTCTCGTTGTAGTTGTAGCGCAGGCTCGGCGTTGCGCGCTCGGGAGCGTCATTGACTACCCAGAATTGCTGCGCGGGGTTGCCGAACGCGGGCGATCGCGAGTTGGATGATGTCACACTCGGCGCAACACGCACGCCAACGCTCGGCCTTGCGTACAGGTCTGAACGGCCGGAAAGGACAACATGACCGACAGTTCAGAAGAGACCGAACCGCTCACAGAAGAGATCTCCGGACGCAAGTTCGAGTCGCTGAAGAAGCTTGCACGAAACAACTACGGTCGGTTCGCGATGCAAGTGCAGCACTTGAGTGAAGACGTGCAGAAGAAGCTCATCGATCAGCTTCCTGAGTTCCGTCAACTCGCAGGTGGTGCCCTCGACTCGTTGGACAAGAGCTTCCAGGCGTTCCTGAAGTCGGCGGACGACGGCGACCGGCAGGTGCACGACGCTTACCGCGAGCAGCGCGCAATCCTCGACGAGATGCTGAAGCAGCCCAATCTCTCCCTAGATGACAAGCTTCGCATCAACGCCGAGATCGGCAAGACCGTCGAAGGACAGCACCGCCTGAACTCGGAGGCGAAGGCGGCAAAGACGGGCGCCTATGTCAAGACGATTCTGGGAGGAGCAGCGATCATCGGCGTCGTGGTTGTCGCTATCACTGGCGGCAAGTTTGGGTTCGACCAGGGCAACCCGAAGGCCTGACATCGGTCACGCGCCGCCAAAACGAAAGCCGTCAAAGTGATCCGCGAGCAGACCTTCGGACCTCTGTATACAAGCCCTACAGCCGCCGCTGACGGATCCCCGCGCTGCCGCCGAACACTTCGTAGGCCTGGTCGAAGATCAGATCAACGATCGCGGTGATGTCGGCATCCGTCGTGCTCGCTCGCTCGAAGGCGTATGACGGAGCTTCGGCGCCGCGTGGGACGAGCCAGATCGATCGCGAATCCACGAGCAGACCCGGAACGTCCATCTCGTCCATGCAGGCGCGGACCTGGCGGAAGTCGGGCGACGTCATCCAGTCGCCACCGACGGGTCGCCGCAGCGAGAGCTTCACTTCGACCGCCGCGAGCGGAACCCCATCGCACAGGATGGCGTAGTCGACGATTCGGCGCGCCAATCGGAACTGCCGCTCGGGTACCAACACAGGGAGCGGAACGCGGGCGTCGCCTCGATGCTCATTGACGAATCCAAGAAGCGGGTCGACGATGTAGTCCTCGACCCGCGCCTCGACCGCAAGCATCCCCGCGGGAATGCTCGCCCACGTGGGGAGATCGATGTCGACGATTGCGGGAAGCTCCGCAGGACCCTCGGGAACCTGGGCGATCCGGTCGATGAGTCCCTGCTCCTCGGCCCTTGCCGCCGTGAAGGTGAGCCGTCCGATCGCGTGAGGCGAGAGGTACTTTCCCCCTTTGCCGCGAAGGAGCAGGTGTCCACCAGTTGCAGCCTTGAGTTCCTCGTAGGCGATCGGCTCTATCTCGACCAGCGGCGTCAGGTAACACCACCACTGATTCGGGTCGAACTCGTCATCAGGCGAGCGCTCGACCCCTGTCTCAAGGAACGGGCGCGATGCGATCCGCGCGACGAAGCAAGCCGCCTTTCGCGGCGCAACGAAATAGACCAGCGCCAGGTCACCGACGTCGGAGTTCTTCGGCGCCGTCCATTGCAGGTCGTAGACCCCAACACCTCCCTTCTCTCGGGAGTCGTCGAGTTCTTCGGGTTCCGGATAGGACGCCTCTGACCCGATGAAGATCCACGCTGCACGAGGTCGCTCGTCGGTCGGATCGCCGACGTCGAGGTACCCTGCACGCGGCGGCTCTGCAATGCCACCGCTGTCCCAGGCATCCGCGAAGGCGCTCACATCGCTCGCGATGCCCATGAGCTGCAGATTGTCCACCGAGCGCTCGAAACGGAGGCGCGGCCATACTGTGACCCCGTCCAGATCGTCGGCTGCATGGCCCAAGGCCAAGACACTGGCGTAAGGCAAGGGCTGACGGTTGAACCAGTCCTCGATCGAAGCGTCGCTGAGCGCATTCTCATGAGCCGGCTCATAGAACAGAACCGAGATCCGGACGCGCGATTCCCCCTCTTGCAGTCTCGCGACGAAGATACCGTCCCACCCGTCGAACACGACGGACGTGGCATCCCACTCGATATCGGCGTCGTCACGCGCGAAATTCGCGACTATACCTTCGAGCGCCGGATGTTGCTGCCCCTGAATCCACGTACTGGACACGCTCATGACAGTGCTCTCCTCCGACGATCGGTAACCTGCCTTCTTGCTATCGGGTCAGCGACGGAGTGTCTCTGTCAGTTTCGGGAACAGTCGGTAATCGCCGCGTTTCGCATCAATCCCGCGGCGTTGCATGGATGACGAACACATCGCGTGGAGCGACTCACGGAGCACTGACACTGGGAGGCGCTCCCACCGCACGCCGAAGCGCCTGACCGTACAGGGCCGGGTCGTCGCGGGTCATGGATGACACGACGAGATGCTGAGACGTGATCCTTCGGGAGAAGTCGATGCCGTAGGGAAGAACGATGATGGATTCGATGCCGTCGCGCCACGCTCCGATGAGATCGGAAAGGCCCCTTCGTTCGGGTGCCTCATCGAGTGGTCGGGGCAAATCGTGCAGGGTCTGCATCCATTGCCACAACGCATCGCGGTCGATGCCTTCGCTTCCGTACTGCGTCTCCCACATCGGCGGGAGGTGGGCGGCCAGATCGGCAAGCGCGGCCTGAGGATCAATCCGCGCGGCATCCCGGTATTGGATTCCTCCGCCATCCACGTACCACGCCCAAGCGGCGTGCCACGTCTCGACCCAGCGCTCAGACCAGACGTCCGGCGACGGCGATTCTGGCCTCATCGAGTTCCCGGGCGTGGGCGGCGGCGCCAGCGCGGGGATGTCCATATCTCGAGCGATGTCCCACACGTCGCGGACGAACAGCAGCGTGAGCAGGTTGTTGGGCTGATCGACGCTGATCACCATGTCGTGGGGCCAGGGCTCGCCCGACAGCTCGTGCACAGACCGCATGTCGCCTCCTTGATCACACCTGGGCGCTCTGAGCCCCGATGGAGACTGAGACTGAGACGCCGTCTACACAGTGTGACGGACTTAGAGACGCGAAGCTCGACCGCGTTCTCGGGAAGCTAGGCGAAGACCTCGACGCGTGCGGCCACGCCAGGAACGTTCCCGAGGCGGGCGTCACAGGTCACAAGCGTGGCATTCGTGAGTTCGGCAAGCGCGAGGTATCCAGCATCGTAGGTTGTCACGTTCGCCCGCAGCTGCCACGCCCGCGCCGACAGAAGGTGCCACGGCCAGAGGTCGATCGGAAACTGGGCGAAGAGGTCGCGCGCGGCATCCGTTTGCACTGTCGAGATCTTTCGGCCCCGCTCCAGGCCACGCAATGCACTGTCAACCTCGGTGGGCGAAAGGTGCGGCGCGAGCAGCGTCGCATCCGCGAGACGGGCCGCAATGCGGTCTCCAAGCTCGCCACCTGACGCGACCATGGCCACAACGGCTGATGCGTCGAGCACCACGAGCGCGGATGCCGCGCGGTCGGCATCCGTTGTCACCGACGCCCCTCGTTGACAGCGGCGACGATCTCGTCCGCTGTCAGGGCGGGATTCACACTGGCGCCCAGTCGCGCTCGCACCGCTGCGTCGGCCGCGCTGGGCGTGCTCGCGATGCGGACGAACTCCGCGCTCAGGAACTCCTGCAGCGACCTGCCCGACCGCGCCGCGCGGGCAGCGAGCTCGTCGCGCACCTCATCGGGCACGTTGCGGATCGTGATGTTCACCGGCATGGCATCAGGGTAGGCGCGGATGCCTGCATTCTGCATGCATTCCTCCCCCATCGCGTACTTGTTCTCTCGGATCCCCAACTCACTCCACCTGCGATCTTGCTACTTCGGTAGCATCCAAGAGTGGTGCATGTGAAAGTCAGCCTCAGTCTCAGCACCGATGACCTCGCGTTCCTCGACGACCAGACGCGGGCCGGCGTCTATTCCAGTCGATCCGCGGCGGTGCAAGACGCCGTGCGGGTGCTGCGCGAAGAACGACTCGCGGATGCCTACGCCGACGCCTTCGCCGAACCCGCCGACGACGCGTGGGATGCGGCATCCGGCGACGGACTTGCGCGGCCGTGACGGATCCTGTGCGCGCGTTGCGACGCGGTCACGTCGTGCTCGTCGATCTCGATCCAGCCGTCGGATCTGAAGCCGCGCGAACTCGCCCGGCCATCGTTGTGAGCAACGCGACAGCGAACCTCAGCGCTGCGCGCACCGGGCACGGGGTGATCACGGTCGTGCCGGTGACGTCGAACGTCTCGACGGTGCATCCGTTTCAGGTGTTTCTCTCGCCGGAAGAATCGGGACTCCCCCGGCCCAGCAAAGCCCAGGCCGAACAGGTGCGCGCAGTGTCGATTTCGCGTGTGAGCCGCGTCACTGGCCGCATCACCGCTGAATCGCTCGGCGCTCTCGACGACGCGTTGCGGCTGCACCTGTCTTTGTAACGGCGCTCAGCCCACCCACACCGTCGCGAGCACGAGCGCGGCGGGCGCCAGAGGGAGGACCCATCCGAGGAGCGCGTCGGTGCGGCATCCGTCTGTTCGCTCGAGGTCGCGGCGGGCGCGCCATCCGGTCACCACCCAGACGGATGCCGAGGCCGCCAGCACCAGCAGTGTCACGACGCGAACGGATGCCGTGACCTCGAAACCTGCGAGCAGTGTCGTGATCTGCGCGAAGGCGATGACACCCCACGGCACGATCGCGACGGCGGATCCGAGGGCGAACGCGGGACCGCCGAAGCGGCCGGTCGCGGCGCGGTGGTCGCGGACGATGAGGAAGAGCGCTCCGGCGGCGCCCAGCGCGTAGATCGGGACAAGACTCGTGACCTCGGTGATGCCGTTCAGCTGCGCTACCAGGAACGTTCCGACGCCGGCGAGTTGCGAGTACTCGATCCAGCGCCAGGTGTGGCGATCCGCTGCGGCATCCGTGGCGTGACGGCGGCGGACGACAGGGACGACCAGGAGGAGGCGCATCGCGGCGACGAAGAGCAGGAGCGTCGCGATCGCCGCGGCCATCTGGACGCCGGGCAACACGACGGGCGTCGGCGTGACGACGATGATCATCCCGCCGTCGGCCGGTGCGATTCCGGGTGGGGTGAGGGTGAGCGTGATGAGGGGCGCGAAGCCCGACTGCAGGTTCGAGGCGACGAGGGCAACGACGGCGAGGATGACGGCCACGGCCGCGACGGCGAGGTCAGCGCGCGGCACGGGCGGGGTGCCCGTCGGTGCGTCGTTGCGCGGGCGGGTGGGGTTGTTCATGCCGCTCCTTTTCCGGACCTGGGTGCGCCGATGTCGGCCTGGTGTCGAGCCTAGGTTGTGCGTTCGCGGGCGTCGGTTCCTCCCCAGGCGGCTCGGGAAATGACCTGTCCACAGGCTGTTTTCGGGTGGGACTCGGCCCGCGATGAATGTCGGAGGTCGGTGAGAGAGTGAGCGTATGAACATCCTCACGGCGATGCGCGAGCGGCTTGACCGCCTTGCGGTTTTCGCTGAGCTGGATGTCGAGCCCGCAGGCCTCCCGTCGGGCGCCGCGGCGCTCAGCGATGCGTCGGTGTTGGAGGTGCTGCGCGAGGTCACGGGAATCGCGAACGATGCGGAACGTTTGCAGTCGGTGGTCGCAGGCGTCGCTGCGCAGCGATCGAAGCGCGAGAACGGACATTCCGGGCTTGCCGCTACGCAGGGGCACGCGTCACCCGTTTCGCTTGTGCAGTCGATCGGCGGCACGCGCGCTGACGCACTGCGGCAGGTTCGTGTCGGGCAGTCGTTGCTCGATGGTGCGGACGCGGGTGCGGGTGGCGCCTCGGGTGCTGAGCCGGCACCGGCGACGGATGACTCCCCCGACGCGACCCGCGCGCCGTGGCACGCGCCGTTGCAGGCCGCCCTGTGGGCTGGGCGGTTGACGACGGCCCAGCACGATGCGATTCGCAGTGGTCTGGGTGAGCCCGAGGCTGAGGGTGTAGACCCG
>MDTD01034432.1_pt1 | contig 17016 bp, 12 predicted proteins | sample 811221 | NCBI WGS metagenome assembly MDTD01 (sample SAMN05326646, study PRJNA326480) | marine metagenome | isolation source: seawater | place: Pacific Ocean: South West | collected 2011 | reverse complement strand
GAGTTTTTTAATTCATCATCTAAATATACTCCTTTATTCATTTGATCAACCTGTTTTAATAATTCTGAAGCATATTTATGCCCGCCTTCCTCAGCAACAAAATAATTTTCATTTTTTATTGGATCTCCTCTAAGTACTAAAACATTATCTACTCCTAAGAAATGTAAATCAATTAAAGCATTTTCTGTCTCCTCCTTATTAAATCCTCCACAAATAATATGCGGAACTGTATCTATATTATACTTATTCATAATAGCAGCACAAATACCTACTGTCCCAGGTCTTTTTCTAACAGATATTCTTTTTAATAAACCATTAGCTTGTTTTTTATACACATATTCTTCTCTATGGTATGTTACATCAATAAATGGAGGATTAAACTCCATTAAAGGATCTAAAGCATTATATATTGAGTCTATACTAGCTCCTTTTAAAGGGGGAAGAATTTCAAAAGAAAATAAGGTTTCTTTTGCCTTTTTAATATGTTCTATTACTTTCATAATACTATTTTTATATATTCGACTGAAGCCATCTCTTAATTTCTTTAACACTCATCTTTTTTCTCTTTGAGTAGTCTTTAATCTGATCATCTTGAATTTTACCTACACTAAAATATTTAGCATCTGGATGTGAAAAATAATAACCGCTAACAGTAGCATTAGGATACATTGCCATATTTTCAGTTAAAGACACTCCTATCCTTTCAGATCCTAAAAGTTTAAAAAGCTTTATTTTTTCTGTATGATCAGGACAAGCTGTGTAACCAGGAGCAGGACGAATACCATTATATTTTTCCTTAATCAAATCATTATTATCTAACTCTTCGTTTACTGCATATCCCCAAATCTCTTTCCTTACCTTTTCATGCATATATTCTGTAAGAGCTTCAGCTAATCTATCTGCAATAGACTTAAACATAATACTATTATAATCATCATTATCCTTTTCAAAAACAGCTAACTGTTCTTCAATATTAATACCTGCAGTACAAATAAAAGAGCCCATATAATCTTGCTTTCCATAGGAAAATGGAGCTATAAAATCACTAAGACATATATTACTTTTTCTTTTTTTCGATTGCTGACGTAAAAAATTATAAGTTTCTATATGTTCTCCATTATCATATAGATAAACATCATCATTTTTAGCGCTTGCCTCCCAAATACCAATAATAGCTTTAAGTTTTATCCAATTATTCTGAATAATATTATCTAACATATTATTTGCATCAGAAAATAATCTTTTAGCTTCCTTTCCAAATTTATTGTCATCCAAAATATCTGGATATTTCTTACGCATTTCCCAAGTAAAAAAGAAAGGAGTCCAATCAATATAGCTACGTATAGTTACTATATCAATATTATCAAAAACTTGTGTTCCTAACTGATTTGGAGTATGTATTAGTGTATTCTTCCAATCAATTATAGGCGCATTTTTCCTTGCAGATTCAATACTTATATACTGCTTTTCAATTTTTCTACTAAGATAATTTTTCTTAATTGCATTATATTCATTAGCAACATCTTTTCTGAAATCTACCTGTTCTTTACCGATTAATTTACTCATCACCCCTACTGATTTAGAAGCATCCAAAACATGTACAACTATATTATTATTGTAATGTTCATTTATTTTTACAGCCGTATGAATCTTAGATGTTGTTGCTCCACCAATCATGAGTGGTATTGTAAAACCATTCCTTTGCATCTCCTTTGCTACATCTATCATCTCATCTAATGATGGTGTAATAAGTCCACTCAATCCAATTACATCTACTTCATTTTTTCTTGCTTCTTCTAAAATCTTATTAGCTGAGACCATTACACCTAAATCAATAATTGCGTAATTATTACAACCCAAAACTACACCGACGATATTCTTTCCTATATCATGTACATCTCCCTTTACAGTAGCTAAAAGCACTTTTCCTGCCTTACTACTTTCTGTTTTTCCCTGCTCAATAAATGGAGTAAGAATAGCAACTGCTTTTTTCATTACTCTTGCGCTTTTTACTACTTGTGGTAAAAACATCTTTCCTGACCCAAAAAGTTCTCCTACTAATCCCATTCCATCCATAAGTGGACCTTCAATTACATCCAAAGGACGTACTGATTTTAATCGTGCTTCCTCAGTATCTTCCTCAATAAAGGAAACTATTCCTTTTACTAAAGCATGAGACAGCCTCCCTTCTACTGATTGCTTTCGCCAAGATAAATCTTCCATTCTTTGCTTTCCCTCTCCTTTTATATTTTCTGCTAAATCTACCAAGCGTTCAGTTGCTTCAGCATCAGTATTTAGTAGCACATCTTCTACTGCTTTTAATAGGTCTTTAGGAATATCTTCATACACCTCAATCATTCCTGCATTTACAATTCCCATATCCATTCCATTATTAATAGCATGAAATAAAAAAGCAGAGTGCATAGCCTCACGCACAATATTATTTCCTCTAAACGAAAAAGACACATTACTCACACCTCCGCTTACTTTAGCATATGGTAAGTTTTCTTTTATCCATTTTGTAGCCTTAAAAAAATCAACTGCATAATCATTGTGCTCCTCAATTCCTGTAGCTACTGTTAAAATGTTTGTGTCAAAAATAATATCCTCAGGGGGAAAACCAATCTCGTCTACTAAAATACGATAAGCCCTTTCACAAATTCTTATTTTTTGCTGATAATCAACCGCTTGACCTTTTTCGTCAAATGCCATCACAACAACAGCTGCTCCATATTTAAGTATGGTTTTAGCATGCTGTTTAAAAACTTCCTCTCCTTCTTTTAAGGAAATAGAATTCACAATCCCTTTACCCTGGATACATTTTAACCCTTCCTCAATAATATCCCACTTTGATGAATCTAACATGATTGGGACTTTAGAAATATCAGGATCCGAAGCTATTAAATTTAAAAATTTGATCATACATTCTTTACCTTCTAACATTCCATCATCCATATTAATATCAATAGCTTGTGCCCCTCCTTCTACTTGATGAAGTGCAATTTCCAAGGCTTTTTCTAGATTATCCTCTTTGATCAATCGTTTAAATTTTGCTGATCCCATCACATTTGTTCGTTCTCCTATATTAACAAAATTACTTTCTTGCGAAATAGTAACCGATTCAAGTCCACTCAAGCGCATAGCTCTTTTAATTTTTGGAATTTTACGAGGTGAATATTTTTTAGAAATCCGAGAAAATTCTGCTATGTGAGAAGGTGTAGTTCCACAACAACCTCCTACAATATTAACCAAATTACTTTGCATGAAATCTTCTAATTGAACACCCATTGCTTCCGGACTTTCATCATACTCTCCCATTTCATTTGGTAATCCTGCATTAGGATATGCACTTACAAAAAATGGAGCTTTTCTTGAAAGATCTCTTACATAAGGACGCATAGCTTTAGTACCTAATGCACAATTAAACCCAACACTTAACAGCGGTACGTGTGAAATAGAGTTTAAAAACGCTTCAGCTGTTTGTCCTGACAATGTTCTTCCACTTTCATCTGTAATCGTACCTGAAACCATAATAGGAATTCTAATTCCTTTAATTTCAAATATATCTTCAATAGCAAATAATGCAGCTTTGCAATTAAGAGTATCAAATACAGTTTCTACTAATAATATATCTACCCCCCCATCAATTAATCCATTTATTTGTTCAGTATAAGCATCTTTTAATTGATCAAACGTAATATGTCTAAATGCAGGATTCTCCACATCGGGAGAAATAGATGCTGTTCTATTAGTTGGTCCAATTGCACCTGCAACAAATCTAGGCTTTTCTCTAGTTGAAATAGAAAATGCTACCTCTTTTGCAATTTTAGCTGATTGAAAATTTAACTCATAAACTTCTCCTTCTAATTTATAATCTGCTTGAGCAATTGATGTTCCACTAAAAGTATTTGTTTCTATTATATCAGCTCCTGCTTCTAAATATTCTTTATGAATTTCTTTAATAATATCTGGCCTAGTAAGAGATAATATATCATTATTTCCTTTTAATTCATGAGTATGATTTTTAAATCTTTTTCCTCTAAAATCACTCTCAGAAAGATTATACCTCTGTATCATAGTTCCCATTGCTCCATCAAGAACTAAAATTCTTTCTTGTAAAATATTTTTAATATTATATCTCATAACATATAAGACTTAAAAAGAAAATTAGAGAGGAAAGTGTAATTATTACTCATCTTTCTCTTATTTCGAGTGGGATTTAGCACCTTGCATTTCAAGGTTGCCAAGACATCAAAGGGCCCATCCCTCCGTCTTTCTTGATAAGTCTAATGCAAATTAAAGCCATTTTTTCTTTCCTTGCAAATTTGTAGGTTTATTATTTTTAGTAAATTTGCGGTCCAAAGTGGAAAGATTTGGCTTATTGCAACCACTGAAAAAAATGCTAAAATAGAATTCCTTACAAACAATAAGTGCCAAATCTTTTAACTGAATTTATTAATATAACTAAAAAAAGATGCCATATTTTTTTACATCAGAATCTGTGTCAGAAGGTCATCCTGATAAAGTGTCAGATCAAATCTCAGATGCACTATTAGATAACTTTTTAGCACAAGATCCTGAATCAAAGGTTGCTTGTGAAACTTTAGTGACTACAGGACTCACTGTACTAAGTGGAGAAGTAAAAACAAATAGCTACGTTGATGTGCAAAAAGTAGCTAGAGAAGTTATTCGTAAAATTGGATACACAAAATCAGAATACCAATTTGATGCTGATAGTTGTGGAGTGATTTCTGCAATTCATGAACAATCTTCTGATATCAGACAAGGAGTAACAGAAGGAGAAGGATTAAATAAAGAACAAGGTGCTGGTGATCAAGGCATGATGTTTGGTTATGCAACTAATGAAACAGAAAACTTTATGCCTTTAGCACTAGATATCTCGCATAAGATTTTAATTGAACTAGCTGCAATAAGAAGAGAAGGGAAAGAAATGATTTATCTACGACCTGACTCAAAATCTCAGGTTACATTAGAATATGATGATAATCATATTCCTAAAAAAATTACAGATATTGTAGTCTCTACACAACATGATGATTTTGATAATGAAGAAGAAATGCAAAGAAAAATTGAGAAAGATGTAAAAGAAATCTTAATGCCTAGAGTCTTATCGCAATTAACTGAGAATAATAAACAACTTTTTGGACAAGAAAAATATCATGTAAATCCAACAGGAAAATTTGTAATTGGAGGTCCTCATGGAGACACTGGACTAACAGGAAGAAAAATAATCGTAGATACATATGGAGGAAAAGGAGCTCATGGTGGAGGTGCTTTTTCTGGAAAAGACCCTTCAAAAGTAGATCGATCTGCTGCATATGCAACTAGACATATTGCAAAAAATCTTGTTGCTGCAGGATTAGCAGAGAGAATATTAGTGCAAGTTTCTTATGCTATTGGAATTGCAGAACCTATGGGAATATTTGTTGACACCTATGGTAGCGCAAAAATAAATATGACAGATGGAGAAATTGCTGAAAAAATTAAAAAAATGCATTGCTTTAATCTAAAACCTGCATCAATCATTAATAGATTAAAATTAAAAAACCCTATATATTTAGAAACTGCTGCATATGGACATATGGGTAGAAAGCCTGAGAAAAAAACGATAAGTTTTAATATAAATGGTAATAAAAAAGATATTGAAGTAGAAACATTTACTTGGGAAAAGCTTGACTGTCAAGAAGAAGTCAAAACTGCTTTTGATTTATAACCTCAAAAACACTAATTTTAAGGTCGCAATCATGCGACCTTTTTTATTATCTAATTCTATGAAAAGAATACTACCTTTTTTATTAATTATTTTACAATTTTCTGCTTTTTCTCAAATAGAAATGAAATACAATGAAAATGCTGAAAACCTGCCAAGATGGGTTCAGCTAATGTATGCTGATAATCCAGATGAAGAGGCAGTAATTAATGCATACACACAATATTATAAAAAAAATAAATTAATAAAAAACAAACACACACAATACTACAAAAGATGGTTAAGAACTATTAGTAGATTCTCAAATGCAAAATCAACTCTTGAAAAGTCAAAAAGTAATAATCAATGGCAGTGTATTGGCCCTTGGGATTTTGATAAAGATGCTGCTAGTAGAAGTTATGCTCCAGGATCTTCACATATATATACAATAGAGCAAAGTATAAGCAATCCAAATATATTATATGCTGGCTCTGCTACTGCTGGAGCTTGGAAAACTATTGATAAAGGTGATAACTGGGATCTAATCACCAAAAATCTTTCTTTAAATGGAGTATATGCTATCGAAATAGATTTTACAAATCCTGATATAATTTATATAAGTGGTAATGAGGGGATATACAAATCCTATGATGGAGGAGTAAATTGGATAATTATTGGAGATGCAAGTTTTACAAACCTTTCGCATTCTATTAAAGATATTAAACTAAATCCTAGTAATAATCTTATCTTATTTGTTGCCTCAGACGAAGGGTTATTTAAATCTATTGATGGTGGAAATAATTTTACAACTATAATGAGTGGAAACTTTCTAGAAATTGAATTCCATCCTAATTCTTATGATACAATGTATTTTGTAAGACAAATTGGAAATAAAACAGAATTTTATCGTTCAGATAATGGTGGAAACTCATTAACACTACATTCAAATGGATGGCCTAACCCTGCTATAGGAGATGAACAAAAAAGAACAGAAATAGCAGTTAGCCCTGCTTCTCCTGATAAAGTTATTGCTCTTGCGACCGGTTCTGCTAATGGAGGCAGCGGACTATATGGCATCTACATAAGTAATGATAAAGGAGAGAGTTGGACTTTTCAATGTTGTGGTCCTCAACCAGCAGGCCCTCCAAGTACTACAAATATTAATATGATGGGATGGCAACCAGATGGTTCTGATGATGGAGGACAATATTATTATGACTTAGCCTTAGCTGTGAATCCAAACAATGCAAATATTATTCATGTAGGTGGTGTAAACCATTGGATTTCTACAGATGGAGGAGTAAGCTTTACATGTCCGGCTAAATGGAGTGAACCTCATAAAAAAGGATATGTACATGCAGATATTCATGATATAAACTATTTTGGAAATGACCTTTGGTTTGCTTGTGATGGAGGTATATTTTATTCTGATAATGCAGGAGATAGTATCTATAAAAAACAATATGGAATTGCAGGTTCTGATTTTTGGGGTTTTGGAGCTGGATTTAAAGATGGTGAAGTAATGTTAGGAGGAACTTATCATAATGGAACACTATTAAAAGATAATAGTACTTATATTAATGATTGGTTATGCACTGATGGTGGAGATGGAGTAAGGGGATTTGTAAATTTCGGAAACCCAAGGATTGCATATAGTGATTATGGAGGAAAAATTCTGTCAGGAGATAGAACAGTATCAATAGACAATTTTACCGTTAGTAAATTACCAAATTCATCCTATATAACAGGAGAATCTTCACAAATAGAATTTGATCCAAGATGCTATAACTATATGTATTCAGGTAATGACACTACGCTATGGCTTTCAAAAAATGGAGGTTCAACATTTGAAGCTATTCATCATTTTAATGATAAAGTAACTTCTATCGAAGTTGCTTGGAGCAACCCTAATGTTATTTATATAGCGACATGGCCTTCATGGTGGGGAGCCAAACATATTTATAGATCCTCAGATGCAGGAAGTAGTTGGATTGATATTACGCCAACAAATATTAATGGACAAGATTGGATCCCGTATGACATAACAGTAAGTAGTGAAGATGAAAATATACTCTGGATTGCTAGAACATCTATGTATGGAGGAGTTCAAGATGCCCAAGGATATGAAGTTTTTAAATCTATTGATGGAGGAGTAAATTGGATCAACTGGACTACACCTACCTTAGATAATATAAATGCTACAAACATAGAACACCAAAGAGGAAGTAATGGAGGGGTGTACTTAGGAACAAGAAATAATGTGTACTATAGAAACAATAATATGTCTGACTGGGATATTTATGATTCAAACCTTCCTAAAAGCACATATTCAACTCAATTAATTCCATATTACCGTGAAGGCTTACTCAGAAATGGAACTAATAGAAGTGCTTATGAAATTAATTTTTATGAGGATACTCCTCCATCAGCACAAATAGCAGCAAATAAATTAGAAATCAATTGTATGAATGATACAGTAAGGTTTGTTGATCATTCAGCTGTGAGATTAAATAGTGCTAGTTGGCAATGGTCTTTCCCAGGAGGAAATCCTTCCTCGTCAACACAAGAAGATCCTATTGTTGTTTATCCTTCTCCTGGCTACTATGATGTAAGTTTAACAGTGACAGACGCATTTGGAACAAGCTCTCAGTATTATACAAACTTTATTCATTATACAGATTCCATATCTTTAATATCAAATACTGTTAATTTTTCTCAAGATTTTGAAAATAATAATTTCCCTCCTACCGCCTGGGAATTAGAATCACCATCTTTTAGTTGGCTATCTACCAATGTAGATTTCGGAATAGATTGTCAACCAACTAAAACTGCCTATGTTAATCATTACTGGATACAGTATCCTGGTGAAGAAGCTTATTTAATTAGCAACAAGGTAGCCTTAGGTAATGGCACGAATGCTCAAAATTGGCTAACTTATGATTATGCTTATTCTGGCTATGCAAGTGGTTACGATGATGGATTACGAATTGATATTTCTACTGATTGTGGCAGCACTTGGGATTCCATTTATGGCGCAATTGGTCCTGACTTGCAGACAGTCCCTTATGAAGGAAGCGCTTGGTCTCCTACTTGTGGTAGCTGGGCAAGTGACAGTGTCAATTTAAGTAATTGGGGGCTAAATGGAGATACAATTATGATTCGTTTTGTTGCTATTAATGATTATGGAAATCATTTTTATTTAGACAATATTCATATTAATGGTCAAAATATCTTATCTATTAGTGAAGTAGATCAGTCTTTATATACTATAATCTACCCAAACCCAACAAAAGGAATTTTTACAATAAAATCTAATGTTAATTATTTAGAAATGGAAATATTTTCTAGTATTGGAAAAGTAATCAGGAAAGAAATTATTCAAGGTGGATCTAAGAAAATTAACCTTCAAGAAATGAGAAAAGGAATATATCTTATAAAACTAAAATACAACGAAAAAACTGAACAAAGAAAGTTAATTATACAATAATTTACGATCTTATTATCTTAGATATGTATTACTTCATCATAAGCATCTGCAACCGCTTCCATAACTGCCTCACTCATGGTTGGATGAGGATGTACAGATTTTAAAATTTCATGCCCTGTAGTTTCTAATTTACGAGCTACTACAGCCTCAGCAATCATTTCTGTAACATTATAACCTATCATATGACAACCTAACCATTCTCCATATTTAGCATCAAAAATAACTTTTACGAATCCATCTTTATGACCAGCTGCTGACGCTTTTCCAGAAGCAGTAAATGGAAACTTCCCTACTTTTATTTCATGACCTGCTTCTTTTGCTTTCTCTTCTGTCATTCCTACAGATGCAATCTCAGGAGAACAATAAGTACAACCTGGTATATTACCATAATCTATAACTTCAGGATTATGACCTGCAATTTTTTCAACACATGTTATTCCTTCTGCAGATGCAACATGAGCCAAAGCCTGAGTTGCTAAAACATCGCCAATTGCATAATAACCTGGCACATTTGTATTGTAATAATCATCCACTAATATACGTCCTTTATCTGTTTTAATCCCAACTTCTTCTAAGCCAATCCCTTCAATATTAGCAGAAATACCAACCGCAGAAAGCACTACATCACATTCAATAGTTTCTTCACCTTTCTTTGTCTTGACAAGCACTTTGCATCCTGAACCTTTAACATCAACTTTCTCTACAGAAGAATCTGTCATTACATTAATTCCTGATTTCTTAAATGATTTTTGTAACTGTCTAGAAATATCTTTATCTTCAACAGGAACAATATTTGGCATAAACTCAACTACAGTAACCTCTGTTCCCATGGCATTATAAAAATAGGCAAATTCAACTCCAATTGCCCCAGAACCTACAATAACCATTTTCTTAGGTGCTTTTGATAAAGCTAGAGCATCACGATAACCAATTACTTTTTCACCATCTTGTGGTAAGTTTGGAAGTTCTCTACTTCTTGCTCCTGTAGCAATAATAATATGCTTTGCACTATACTCTGTTTCCTTACCATCAATAGTCACTGAAACTTTATTACTTTTCTTTACTTTACCAAAACCATTCAACACTTCAACCTTATTCTTTTTTAATAAGTATGAAATTCCTTTACTCATTCCATCAGCTACATCTCTACTTCTTTTAATAATAGAAGGAAAATCGGCACTTGCATCCTTAATAGATATTCCAAAATCTTCAGCATGATTAATGTATTCAAATACTTGAGCTGATTTTAATAATGCCTTTGTAGGAATACAACCCCAATTTAGACAAATTCCCCCCAAGCTTTCTTTCTCAATAACTGCAGTTTTTAATCCTAATTGAGACGCTCTTATAGCGGTTACATACCCTCCGGGCCCGCTTCCTAAAACAATGACATCAAAATTCATATTTATATTATGTTAAGTTCTTATTTAAGGCTACAATATTAGTAAAAACATCTTTTACTGAGATGTCATACATACAACTTTTTTCTCTTTTACATGAATTTCCAAAATAACAATCACATCCTGATTCTGGCTCAATAATAATTCCTCGATTATATAGTTCAAATTCATGCACATTAAAAATATTATGAAAAAGCATCATTTGCTTTTTTAAAGCTAATGCAATATGCATCATCATACTAACAGGAGTAACAATAATCTCAGTATTATCAGTAATTGCAATAAACTCTTCTAAGCTAAAAGTACCTAAATAAGTGGCATTAGTTTGTTCTTGATAATATTTATTCTTCTCATCTTCATCTGGGCCTCCCATCAAAAGACAAAAATATCCTTCTTCATCCAGCTTATTAATAAGCTCTATCCAGTAATCTGACGGCCAAAGACGTGTTTTCCATCTTTCACCACATCCAGTATTAAGACCAATAATGGTTCTTCCATTAGCTAATTTAATTAATTTATCTTTCCATTGATCACTCAAATCCTTGTTAAGATTTATCATGTACTCTTCTTTATTAAAATCAAAATGACAAATCTCAAAGATCTCCTCCATATAATTCTTAGTATTAGTCTTAGAAATATGATCAAAAAGACCAGTAATTAATTTATGTTCTGCTCTTTCTGTTGCTATATCAATATGACTATCCTTCCATATAAAACCATACTTTTCCTTAGCATTAATATTAGCAAGAAGTTCGCATGCTTCCTGATCTTTATCTAGATTTAAAGCAATATCAAAATCTTGACTTTGAATAATATCAACGGTCTCATCACTCCATTTATAAATCTTATCAATCTTATCTTTTGGTAATACAGCAGGGCTATGTGTAACCCACGTAAAATGGCAGTCTGAATAGATACTACTATATTTAGTCAATAAAGGAGTTGTACGAATAACATCTCCGATAGCTCCAAGTTTAATAAATAAAATTCTTGTCTTTTCAGAAGATATACTAACCTCTCTTGTTAAAGGTTTGTTAATACAGGGTTGTGGTTTCCAATCTTGTGCGATTTCATAGTGAGAACACTCATCACAAGCCACATCATATAACTTATTAGGCTTGCAAGGAATGTAACCTTTAAAATATTTACAATCAAATCTTAAATCTTCAATCCTCATTTTCTATACTGTATATATGCAAATATACTAAAAATGTAAAGGTCAAAATAATCACTTATCATTCTTAAATTTGTAATTTAGCGTCTTTATCAAAAAAATGATTAATTACAAAATATCATATTCACATCCTCATAGACACTATGTTGATTTTGAACTTACTACTAATACTAATGGGGAAGAAAATATGTATTTTCAATTGCCAGCATGGAGGCCTGGTCGTTATGAATTAGCCAACTTTGCACAAAACATACAAAAATGGGGTGCTTTTGATGAAAACAATAATCCTATTTCTTTTCAAAAAGTTAAAAAAGATCTTTGGGAAGTCAATACACAAGGTGTTAAAAAAGTTACAATTATTTATAGTTTCTATGCCAATGAATTAGATGCAGGAAGATGTTATTTAGATGAAACTCAATTATACTTAAACCCTGTTAATTGCATGTTCTATATTCAAGAAAGAATTAATGAAGAATATGAGATTGAACTAGAAATCCCTAATGACTATATAATTGCTAGCTCACTAGAAAAAAAAGGTAAAAAACTATATGCGAAAGGATATGATTTGTTAGCAGAATCCCCTATAATTTGTTCAAATACTCTTCAACATGAAAGCTATCAGGTAAACAATATCAACTTCCATTTATGGTTCCAAGGAAAATGTGAAATTGACTGGGAAAAACTTAAAAAAGATTTTATAGCTTTTACAAAAAGTCAAATAAATAAGTTTGGCGGATTCCCTGTAGAACAATACCATTTTCTATTTCAAATTACACCATATAGAAGTTACCATGGTGTAGAACATACTAAAAACACCGTCCTTCTATTAGGCCCTGGTAAAGAAATTATGACTAGCCGATATGAAGATTTATTAGGCGTATGTTCTCATGAATTATATCATACTTGGAATATAAAAGCTATTAGGCCTGTAGAAATGTATCCTTATGACTACACTAAAGAAAATTATTTCCGCACTGGATTTGTTGCTGAAGGAGTAACTACATATATGGGAGATTTAATGCTATATAACTCAGGTGTATTTAATTGGAATCAGTTTATAAAAACACAAAATCAAAACCTAGAAAGGCATCTTATGAATTATGGAAGGTTTAATCTTTCAGTTGCTAATAGTGGTTTTGATAATTGGCTAGATGGATATAAATTAGGGGCTCCTAATAGAAAAGTCTCTATTTATCCAGATGGAGCTCTATGTATGTTAATGATAGATCTAGAAATAATAAAAAATACAAATGGAAAAGAAAGCCTTCATTCTGTAATGAAAGATTTATATAACAATTTTGCAGAAAAGAATAAAGGCTACTCAGAAGATGAATTTAGAAATATCTGCGTGAAATTTGGAGGATTAAAAGTAGCTCAAATCTTTGAAGATCATATTTATGGTACGGAAGATTATATTCCCACACTTAAAAACTCTTTAGATATTATTGGATTAGATTTAAAAGAAAAAAAGAATCCAAACTTATCTGCTCAATATTTTGGTTTTGTTGCTATAAAAGATAATGGACGAGTGATTATTAAAAAAGTAGAGCCTAATTCAATAGCTGATAAAAATGGTATAGGTCCAGAAGATCAAATCATAAAAATTAATGGAAAAGAAATAAAAGATAGTCTCTCTGAAATACTCAAAGACACTGAGAAAGAAGTGCAACTAACTATCAAAAAGAAATTCTTAGAAAAAACAATATCTTTAGATACTGGAAATTATTATAAACTTTTAGAAATGGTTAGAAAAGAAGATGCAACAACTAAACAATTAGAACTAAGAAAAAATTGGTGTAATAAATAATTCAAAATGAACGATAAATTTAACAAAATTATCAGGAAAAGAAGATCCATATTTCCAATTCAATTAAATGGAGAAATTATAGATGATTCGGTAATCAAAGAAATTGTCTTTAATGCAAACACAGCTCCAACACATAAGATGACTCAACCGTGGCTTTTCAAGATTTTTAGTAGTTTATCTAAAAGAAAATTAGCTGATGAAATACTAAGACTTAAATTTGGTAAAGAAATACCAAAAAATGAAGAAGAAAAATTGATAAAAAAATTTAATTTAACTAGCCATATAATATGTATTTGTTTAGATAGAAGTGATGAAAATCTTATTCCAGAATGGGAGGAAATCGCAGCTGTTTCAATGAGTGTGCAAAATATGTGGTTAACTTGCACAGCTAATAATTTGGGTTGTTATTGGAGCAGTCCAAAAATTATCTCTGAACTTGGTGCTTTTCTTGATCTTAAAAACAACCAAAAATGTTTAGGGTTATTTTATATTGGAAAATATAATGAACTTCCTAAAAGATCTTTAAACAAAAAGGACATTGACGAAAAAGTCGAATGGATATAAAAATTATAAGTTAAAGTATTATCAAAAAAACTTAGATTTTAAATGAAAGAAATAAATGTAAAAAATAAAATATTTGAAATATTTATTCCTGAAACTGAGATTTCAGCCATCATTCATTCTATGGCTAAAGATATAAATGAAATAAGAGTAAAAAATCCTCTTTTTATTGCTGTATTAAACGGATCTTTTCTTTTTGCTAGCGATATAATGAGGAAGATTACTATCCCAAACAGTGAAATCTCTTTTATAAAATTATCATCTTATTCGGGAACAAGTAGTACAGGAAAGGTTAATGAGCTAATTGGTTTTGGAGAAGATATTACAGGAAGGAATATAGTTATTTTAGAAGACATTATTGATACTGGTATTACTTTAGAAAAAATTATAGAATTACTTAAAGAGAAAAATGTAGCCAATATTAAAATTGCTACATTATTATTTAAACCAAAAGCTTACACAAAAGATATTAATATTGATTTTATTGGAAAATCAATTGAAAATGATTTTGTTGTTGGCTATGGACTAGATTATGACGAAATTGGTCGTAATTTGCCACATATTTATAAACTAAAAGAATAAAATATGTTAAATATAGTATTATTTGGTCCCCCTGGAGCAGGAAAAGGAACACAATCAAACTTATTAATCGAGAAATATAATCTTATTCATTTATCTACTGGAGATATCTTAAGAGGTGAAATTGCTGCAGGAACACAATTAGGTCTTGAAGCAAAATCAATAATGGAAAGAGGAGATTTAGTGCCTGATAAAGTAGTTATTGGAATGATATCCTCAAAATTAGATGCTAATCCAAATGCAAATGGATTTATATTTGATGGTTTTCCAAGAACTGCTGCGCAAGCACAGGCGCTAGACAGTCTACTAAATGAAAAAGGAACCTCTATATCAAGAATGCTTTCATTAAAAGTGGATGATCAAGAATTAATAAAACGTTTATTAAATAGAGGAAAAGAGTCTGGTCGTGCTGACGATAAAGATGAAAATATTATAGCTAATAGGATTAATGAATATAACAATAAAACTGCCCCTTTAAAAGATTATTATTCACTACAAGATAAATTAAGTGAAGTAGAAGGTATAGGATCTGTTCAAGATATTGCTAATAGGCTAAATGAGGTTATTGATAAACTATAACTCTTTACATGAAGATTAAAAACTCCAACTTCGTAGATTATGTAAAAATCTTTTGCCGATCTGGCAAAGGAGGAGCTGGTTCTACGCATTTTTTAAGAGATAGGAATACTGCAAAAGGAGGTCCAGATGGTGGTGATGGAGGACATGGAGGGCATATTATCATTCGAGGAAATGCTCAAATGTGGACATTACTACATCTAAAATTCAAGAAACATATCTTCGCAGAACATGGAAATCCTGGTAGCGGAAATCATAAGCATGGAAAAGATGGTGCTAGTCAAATTATTGATGTGCCGTTAGGGACAGTAATAAAAGATGGCGAAAATGAAAAAATACTATTTGAGATTACAGAAGATGGAGAAGAAAAAATAATGGTAGAAGGAGGTATGGGAGGTAAAGGAAACTCTCATTTTAAATCTTCTACAAATCAAGCTCCAAGATATGCACAGCCTGGAATTGAAGAGCAAGAAGGATGGTATATTCTAGAATTAAAAGTATTAGCTGACGTAGGATTAGTTGGATTTCCTAATGCTGGAAAATCTACTCTCCTATCTGTTGTGTCAGCAGCAAAGCCAGAAATTGCAAATTATCCTTTTACTACACTTGTTCCAAATTTAGGCATTGTTTCGTATAGAGATGATAGATCTTTTATCATGGCTGATATTCCAGGAATTATTGAAGGTGCTTCGGAAGGAAAAGGATTAGGTCTACGATTCCTAAGACATATAGAAAGAAATTCTACTCTTTTATTCTTAGTACCAGCTGATTCCGATAATATTAACAAAGAATATAATATATTATTAAAAGAATTAGAGAAATATAACCCTGATTTGCTAGACAAAGAAAGAATATTAGCTGTAAGTAAATCTGACATGCTTGATGATGAACTAAAAGAAGAGATAAAAAAAGAATTACCCGAAAACATTACAAGTTTATTTATTTCTTCAGTAGCTCAAGAAGGGATAACTAATTTAAAAGACATTATTTGGAAGAAATTAAATTAATAATGGACTGGCTAAATTCAATAGATATATTCTTATTTCACATAATTAATGATTGTGGATTTAATGAAATGGATAGCACAATGTTATTTATAAGTAATAAACTAAGCTGGATCCCTCTTTATCTATTGTTGTTATACATACTTTATAAAAAATATGCTAAATATTTTATCTGGATACTTATGTCCTTAGGACTACTAATTTTCCTTGCTGATTTTGGCTCTGTACATTTATTTAAAAATGTATTTGAACGGCTAAGACCATGTCATCAACCAGAAGTCATAGAACACATGAGACTAGTTAAAAATTGTGGAGGATTATATTCTTTTATAAGCTCACATGCTGCAAATTCATTTGCAATTGCTTTCTTTATATCTCTTTTATTTAAGAATCTAAAAGGATTTATCTTTTTATTTTCTTGGGCAGTTATTATTGGTTTTAGTAGAATCTATTTAGGTGTACACTTTCCGTTTGATATAGTTGGAGGAATGTTTTGGGGACTTATAGTAAGTCTATTAGTCTATCGATTATTAAAGATAAAATTACATGAAGCAGTTTGATAGTATTTGGATTGTTTGGTTAATCTGTGTTTGTATTTGGAATTTTGGCTGGCCAGATGTTCCTGCTACTGCAGATGTAATAGTGGCTATAATCCTATCAATTTTAGCATATCAATATAAACATTATAAATATTAATTAGAAACTTAATAATGAGAAT
>MDTD01026996.1_pt1 | contig 17017 bp, 27 predicted proteins | sample 811221 | NCBI WGS metagenome assembly MDTD01 (sample SAMN05326646, study PRJNA326480) | marine metagenome | isolation source: seawater | place: Pacific Ocean: South West | collected 2011 | reverse complement strand
GTATGTTTGGTTCAAAGAAGGCTCACACAGCGCGGCTATGCGACTCAAGGAGCTTTTAGGCGAATCACTTTATGTAACACACGTAAAAGAAAATACGCAATCAAAATCGCTTCTATCGAAAAAGAAGTCGTTGGCGCCGCATACTGACCATCACCGAGTTGATTTTGTTCTTTGGTATGTTCATGATCATTGTGAAAAAGGAGGTGAGACTCATCTCTATCCCACCAAAGACATCTCGATGCTGAAAAGGGAAAGACGAAACGTACTCATGCTGGAGTGTAAAGAACACAAAATCTTTGAAGATGATCCCGGCGTCTGGCCAGTTATTCAATATGCTCCAACAAGGGAAGAAAAAGCTAGAGGTCCTTTAACACTGTACAGAGGCGAGAACAATGGTTTATGGTACTATTCATTCTGGTTAGCGAATGCAAGAACAGAACGACACGAAAAAGCATTCAAGCTTTTGCAGGAAAAGATAGAACAGACAGAGCCTCTTCGAGGACATCTAAAAAAGGGCGACATCTTTATCTTTGATAATAGGCTGAACTTGCACGCAAGAACAGAGTACTTTGACTCAAAAAGACATTTAGAGCGACATTGGGTGAAAGGAATTTTGTAAATCTACAAAGAAAGAAGTATAATAATAACACAATAGGAGAAAACAATGAGATGTTGCGAACGATGCAATAAACCAACACACACGACGACCTGCTCGTATTTTAATACTCAGATGATATGTATGGCGTGTGTATCTAAAGAGCAAAAACACCCGGACTATGAACGTGCTAAACGAATAGAGCTTGAACAATGCTTGAAAGGTAATCTTAATTTTGAAGGGGTAGGTTTGCCCGAGGACTTAAAATGACATTAGCAAAACTTTTACAAACTGTTGAAACATCAGCAACCGTAAAGCAGATTGATCATGAGGGTTTCGGAAATAAAGATGGTACGTATTCTAATGTTCCTTATCAAATACTGATTCATCTTTACTCAGGACCAAAAGAAAGAAACGAGTTGAGAAGACTTTCTTACGCCGGAGCAACATCTCCTCGCGCAAGAAAAGACCCATATTCTTTACAATTTGGAAAAATGTTTGATAATTACATTGCTGCTTTGAATAAAATACTTCAGCACACACCAGGACAGCTGTTGATACAACAAAGAAATACTTTGTCTGGTGCAATATTTTACCACTTAGACTAGAGGAACACATGTTACAGGGAATGTTAAAATTATTAGAACAAGCAAGAATGCAAGCCATCGCGATGAGGTCTCCTGTGTCTGCAAAATTTATCAAAGCTTTTATTGATCATGGTTCCTACGATGCAACACAGAATTTGATGTATATTTCCGGGCAGAAACTTAGAAGTATTGTGTGGGCTGGACGAGAAGAAAAGAAACAGAAAAATTGCCTTAATGCAATGTGCAATGCAAGAGTCACCGAAGGCAAAAAACGCCACGTTGGAAGTGCTGTTATCGATAGGCATTTTCCAAAGAGGCGATGGGATAAAGTGAGTGACATAGTCTTTATTGGTTAATCTGAATCTTCGTGTATATTTTATCGAGTCGGATGATAATTACTATGTAGTGATGTCGTACGACTCGTGTTTTATTTGGAGATGGTTATGAGAATTAACGAAGTTCGAAAATTAGTTCGGCTACTTATCTTAGAGTCTGAGAGTACTCAAGGATATAAAATGATTTTTTTGGCTGGACTTCCGGGCGGTGGAAAATCAACACTTCTTAGGCAGCTTGGGATAGAAGGCCAGTTCACAAATTGCAATATAGATAATTTCTTTGAGCCTGAACTTGAGAGAGAATTAGGGACAAAAGATTTACATACTCCTACTGAAAGATACACAAAACTCAAAAAGAGAATAGAAAGAGAACAGTATCAGCCAACAGCAGAAGAACTAGAGCAGTTTGAAAAAGACAAAGATATAATCAGCAGAGGTGCTTCTCTGTTTGGCGGAGCGATTAATCAGTTCAAAGATCAGGTAGAAGAAGTTTGCCAAATAGGGTCTAACTTTATCATAGATGGAACTTCAGCAAACTATAGAAGAACAGCTGAAGAATTAGAGAAGTATACAGAGATGGGATACGATTGTGCTATGATTATGGTTGATATAGACATAGAAACATCTCAGGCCAGAAATATTGAAAGAGGCAAAAGAGGAGATCGATCTATCTATGGTGGCATAATCTGGAGACAAGGCCAAACAATGCCTGACAACATACGTTTATATGAAGAGCTTTTCGGAAAGGATAGGTTCTTTTTAGTTTCTAATAGAGGAACTTTTGAAGAGTATAAAGAAAAGATAGAAGAAATTCGTCCTGGCGTTGAAGCCTTTATGAGAGCTTGAGATGATATTATCAGAAACAAAATTAAGGCGTCTTATTAGAAAAATCCTCTTAGAGAAAGGTGGCCGTGCTATATTTCACGGATTTAAAGATCAAGCAGGTGTCGGTTATGCGGGCCTCGAAGGGCCTATTTTTTCTAATGCGACGGGCCAAATCCCTGATGAAGATATAGAAATTGCTTCAGGGTGGCTAGAAGAAAATGATCCGGATGAATTGTTAGCATATAGTCGAGGCGGTGCGATGGTGCAAGAACTTCCTGAAGAAGAATACTCTTTAATTGACAAAATCAAATATGTCGCACCAGCTGCTAAAAGAGATTGGACTTCAAAACCTATTAAAAAAGCACCTCCAGGATCTGAAATGTGGATAGATTCTGCTGATAGCGCAGTTCCTGTCAAGCAAGCATGTCAGATAGCTTCAGAAGCAGGAATTGATTCTGTTAATATTTGGCACGACACCAACTTGAGAGACAAGGTTGGGAAACCTCGTTTCACGAAAGACGGCACACCAATCGTGGACAAAGAAACTGGTGAACAAAAAATGTATAAATGGAGAGGCCTTGGGTTAGGCGTTCATCACCAATCTATGCGAGACGGTGCAGACAATAGATCTCCTTCAATTAAAATGAATAGTTCTCAGTGCGCGAAAGATCCAAATCTGCCAGATTGGGGTCATGGAAAAGCACCAGATGAAGAAGTTGAGCTTCAGTGGAGTTACGTTGACTCTATGATGGAAACACGATTAAGAGAATTGATTCATAGCATCTTATTAGAAAAGAAAGAAGTTAAATGCCCTCGAAAAAATGGCAAACGAGACTACAAATGTGAGTATCAAAAGTATGGTGGAGCTTCTAAGAAAGGCAAGAAGGATCGAGCAGCTCGCAATCAAGCGAGAAAAGTTGCTGAACGAGAAGGTCGTGTCAAAAAAGGAGACGGTAAGGAAATAGATCATAAGAAGCCTCTTTCGAAAGGAGGTTCGAATGCAAAATCTAACCAGAGAGTTGTATCTAGATCAACAAATAGAAAGAAAGGGAATAAATCATCATGAACAAGTTAAGAGAAGTTATAAGAAGGTTGATACTCGAGTCAGATGGAATTACCCCGTATGAAGTCAACATGGCTTCTCGAGAAGATGGTGGGAAAAGATTCAAAGGCCACATGGCCAAAAGAGTATTTGCAGACAAAGCAGATAGAAATTTTCTCAATAGTCTTACATACATCACAACTTTGTCAGCTGACAGAGTAGATTCTTGGTTGTCACAAGCAAACTCCAGAGATGAATTAAGCTGTATAGCAATCGAAGATACTCCGTCTGAAGGGGTCGATCTAGATTTACCATGGTCTATGGGTGGGATGTTCACAAATAGAATAGCTTTGATTGTCGAGGGTTGGGTTACTTGGCTCAGCAATAAAAATGCAGCAACAGGACACTCAGGAAGAATCTTAAGGGATGAGCATCAAGGAGAGATACCAGAGTCTGGAATAAATAAGGCTCCTGGAAAGATGTATAGTAGAGGCCGTTTTAATCCTAGAGAACTCGACGGAGTTATTATGGACGAAGATGATTTATGGAATCAAGGCTTGATGGATTTCGACGGCAACCCAAATCAGAACAACGAGGCACTATTAGATAACTGGACCATCACAGGCGTAGTGATCCCAGTGGATGATCTTTCTGGTGATGTTCAGATGGACTTTGAAATACAAAATGAAATTACTCTAGAGGCTTATGAAAAGATAAAGGAACGATGGCCAGAAGCCAAATTGTATACAGGAGTCTTTGACTAATGCGATCTAAACTAAGACATGTGATAAGAAAAATTCTTCTAGAAGAATACGAAGTCAGAGGTTACATCAAACCGACTGGTGCTTTTCATTCTTTAGGGGCTTGGGAAATGATCGTTGATATGTTTCTTAGATTTCAAAAGATGGATATAGACACAAGAGATGGTGAAAATGTACCACCAGAATTAGAGATGATTATCCAGTCATTTTTCCCTATGCTAAACACAGAAGTTGAAAGATATGATCAATTTAGCAAAAGAAACGCAATGAATTTTATCGAAGACTTTGTCAACCATAAGTTCTGGTCAATTCGAAGACAATATAGTTCTTACGTGCCAGACATAGACAGTTTGAAATTTGCTTATTTTTATTCTCGTGGTGACATTGAACCTTACGTATTGTTGGATGAAAACTGGACAAAAAGTATTTATGGTTCTCTACAAAATGAAAAAGAAGTGAAACACTACACCTCGGAAGAAGGCCTACAGAACCTAATAAAAGCTATCGAATCAGGGAATCCTTTTGATATTTCTACGTATACGTTGGCTCACAAAAAATACTTCGATCCAGAATCTACGCTGATAGTAACACTAAAGGGGAATGTAAGAGCTGCATTCAGGTCTGATGTGAAATCATTTGCAACTACAGGTGGAAGAAGAGCGATGAATTTGTATAGGTTGGACTATCCGGGGGATGATTTGACTAATATTTGTTATGATTTAGAGGATTGCGAACCAGATAGAACAGCATTGTGGAACGAGTATATCGTAACTCCTATTGAAATAATTAAGGTAGAAACAGCATGAAAAATTTAAAGCGATTAATACGAAACATCTTATTAGAAACAGCGGTTTTGCCTCCTCCCGGTTCACCTGGAAGTCCTCAAATTAAAGATGGACCAGAAAGTGCAGAAGATGAAGAAGCTTTAGAAAACTATGAGATGGCAGAAAAGATTATTCTTGCATTTCTTCAAAGTGCTAATCAAGGAATTGAATTAATACAATACCACCCAGACGAAGAAACTGCTAGTGTTTTGGGTGACATCTTTACTACTCTTAGAGACGATATAAAGAAGTTAATGCAGGCAGAAGACGAAACAGGCGTAAACCCACACCCGGGTTTGAAACAACACGAACTCTTGGATTATGTCCTTGAAGAATTATCTGGATGGCAAATCTTCCACATGGCTGGTTGGGAAAATTGGATGCCCAACCCAAAAGAAGCAGCAAAAGTAATGATTCAGTTTAGATCTGATGCATATAAGACTTTTACAAATCACTGGTTTAAAGACTTGCCAGAAGAGAAACAACAAGAGTGGATTGATTGGGTAGGTGGTGACCTATGAAACAGTTACGAAAATTTATAAGGAATTTGATTATGGAATTAGGGGAAAGAGAGCTATCAGCGGCCAGTGACATAGCAAGTCTCGCACATCAAGGCCAAGAGAGAAGAGATGGCTCTCCTTATATCATGCATCCTACTGCTGTACAAGCCATCACTAGGCAATTTTATCCGAACAACATCGAAGCTCAAGTTCTAGCTATGCTTCACGATGTTATTGAAGATGGCCCTAAATATTCAGGTCTCACTAGAAGAAAATTATTTAGAATGGTTAAAGATGCAATCCCCAATAATCCAAGAGCTCAAAAATCTATAATGAATGCATTACGCATAATGACGCACAGCAAGAGAACGCACCCAGTCTATGAAGATTATCTAGAGCTGGTTTTTTCTAATCCACTAGCAACAATTGTAAAAATAAGTGATTTAATTCACAACCTCAGTCACAACCCATCAGAAAGACAAATAATTAAATATAGAAATGCATTAAGTAAAGTACCAATTCCTTCATTTGTTGATCATCAACAGCGAGCTAAATTAGAAGAGATCTTACAATGAAATTATTAAAAAAAACAATTCAAGAGATTATTCAAGAGGCCATTTCTTTAGATATAAGTCCGGGCGATGTGATTTTGACTGGTAGGTTCAAAAACAAAAGGAAAATTGTGAAGACAATAGGTACTGACAAATACGGACAACCAACAATCAATGGAAAATCTATACTTAAATTTAAAATAGAGAAGAACATGCCAAAAAATAAATGGTCTGCTAAATCTAGAGAAGAACTCAAAGAAAGCACAAAGAGGAATAAGATGAAATTACGAGAAACAATCAGAAAGTTAATTAAAGAGTCAGCTGAGGAGCAGATGTACATAGAGAAGCTTAATTCAATGCTGGACATATATAACGAACAAAAGTCTTCTGACTATCAGACTGATAACTCAATTTATGACCAAGCTATTGAGTTGGCTACTACCTTAGGTTTAGAGGAACACCCTGGCTTGAAAGTCTGGGGTGCAGTCAATGCTGATGAAGATTATGAAATCATCGCAAGTGGTTTAACAGAAGAAGAAGCTCTTTCTCTGACTGAACATGATGGTTACACGATAAGAACTGATGGTGAGAGAGACGGATACTATTTCTTGTATTATGATGTAGAGGAAATCAATGAAATAGTGCAAATACCAATACCAAAAAGAGGCGAGCGTGCAGTTCATAAAGTGGAAGAAGAAGTGACAGAAGAAATGCTAGAAGACATAATTTCTGTTTTACCTCTGTGGGAAGCAGGAGAATATGAGCAAGTTGAAATACTCATCCAAGATATGCATACGATTGGACGAAATCAGCTTCATAATCTTATGAATGCTGCAGAAGAAATGGCGACATACGGACAAATAAGCGATGATGTCCCAGAGTGGGTGACTGACTATTTTCATGATAAATTTAGTGAAGGATGGGAACCTGACCCCTTTGGAGAATAAAAATGAAATTGTTACGACAAGCTATAAGAAGAATTCTTCTAGAATCTCCAGAGCTCCAAGCAGACCTAGAAGAGCTCGTCTTTAATAGAGAAGATAGGCCTTACGAAGGTTTTGGGCCTTCTGATAGTACACCACATAGGGACTATGCGGCTGCTCAAACAGGAGACACAAGTGACAGATACAAAAAATACGTCGATCTTCGCAGAGAAGTTAAAGCTTTCTGGAATGAACATGCAGATCATAACTTTTGGAATAACGAAGTAGCTGCCTTACATGATCTAGGGTATTATGGAGCTAGTATTTCAAATACGTTTTATGAGGATGCAGAATTAGAGCCAGAAGCTGATTTACCATTTGCATCATTCATAAAGAAATATCCAGTTGGTCAAAGACAAAAAGATGAAATGTCTGCTTATGGTTGTCTCGACAATGATCAAGAGATTACAATCAAAATGAATGACGACGATATGGCCCTGTGTGTGAAACTAGAAGGTGTGGTCACATATGCAAGTGCGTGGGATTCATTCACAGAAAGCAGATCTGAAGCAACAGAATCAGATAGGGCAAGACACAAAGGTTCTGGCATGCCAAAAAGACCGGCAGTTGATAGCACATTTAGAAGTAGTTATGTGTTATTCGATAAAGAAGATTTAGATAACAGAAGAGGCGAAATTGGGGAATTAGTTATAGATAATTGGACTTGGAATACGGTTTACGTAAAAGCTGATAAATTCCCTCAACACTATATCAGAGACCTTAAAAAATTATGTGAAAGAAACAATGCAAAATTGGTGCAAGTGTGAAACTAACAAAAAGACAATTAAAGAAAATCATAAGAGAAACAATAGGCCCAGTCATCCCAGATGAATTGGCGGTCACTTTGAATGAACATGAAGAACAAGCCCAAAATTTACTTTTAAATCTTTTAGAGCTGTACGTCGAAACTTATGCTGATGTTGATGGTGACACTGCACTGCAGTTAGCTTCTGAAGACCTTCTTGGTTTGGTTAATTCAATTATTAGCTTACAAAAAGATTTAATTTCCAGAGATAGCGGTTCGGGAGCTCAATTGATATGAAGCTATTAAGAGAAATTATAAGAAAACTAATCTTAGAAGGCCTTCGATTCGAGGAAGACTTAATGATCTTGAATCACCCAAAATCTCCAACGTTGTATCTTTTGTGTGACGCTCAATGGGAACACTGTATGCACGGATCAACGTTCGATAAAGAGAGATTTTTCCAACACAATGTGCTAGCAATGATACAAGTGAAGCCAACAAAAGACCCTTGTAACGGAGCGATGGAAATCAAAAAATCTGCAGCAGAAGACGGATACGGCCCTACTCTGTATGATTGTGTGATGGAATTAACAGATGGAATTATAAATGATAGGGATTCTGTGTCGGGTGATGCCAAAAGAGTGATGCACAGATACAAAGACGGAAGACCCGATGTTGAGAAAAAGTTATTAGACAACATAGATGATACAAAAACTTATCCAAGAACTCGAGATACAGCCGATGATTGCACTTCAGGTGATATGGTTTATTATGAAGATGGTATTGTGTGGACTGATGATCCTGCAATGAAAGGACAAATGCCAAGATGGGAAGATGACCCTTTGTCTTATTCATACAACAAAGAACTGTCTTCCACTGTAAGAGATTGGTATATGTATGGAAACGAATTTATAAATAAGCTAGAAGCTAATGGAGATCTTTTCTATACAGATCTTCGTAGGTGGGGTCGAGAAATGTTTAATACTGCAGGGTTATGATGAAACTATTGCGAAAAACAATAAGAAAGCTAATACTCGAAGGTCTTAAGTTCGAAGAAATGGGTAATCTTTGCCTTTATCAAGGCAAGTGGGCCAGGGATGATCATTACGTTTTGTTTCACCTCGAGTTAATCGATGATTTAAGACATTTTGCTGGTATACCAAATGAAATACAGCATCTTGCAGAAGAAACCGAGCTGATTTATGGTTTGATCTCAGTTAAAAACGAACATTGGCCTACTGCACCTTGCAATGATGCAGGGGTAGTTAATTTTTCTGCTGCGAAACCAGGGTGGGGACCGACAATGTATGACATTGCAATGGGATTGCATCCGGATGGATTGATTGCAGACAGAGACCAAGTGTCTTATGATGCATTTGATCTCTGGAAATTCTATAAAGAAAAGAGACCAGACATCGAGAAAAAACCTTTAGACCATTTTCAATACGAGTGGACAGATGAGGGTGAAGATGATTGCATGCCTGGGTCAGACGGGAAATACCTTCCTGGTCGATGGGCTTACGGAGATGTGAAATCCCATGATGACTTTCTTAAAGATCCATTGAGTTGGTCTTACAACAGAGGGCCAGTCCCAAACATGGATCAACTTAGGCAAAATTGGGATTTATTCGAATCAATGTTGGAAGAAGATGGCATAGAATTTGTCGATGAAACATTCTGGGTTAAACTTTCCCTAGCTTTCTTTGATAAATATTACAGAGGATAATGATGAAATTATTAAGAGAAACAATAAGAAAGCTTATTCTAGAAGGCCTAAGGTTTGAAGAAGACTTAATGATCCTGAATGTAGATCATACGCCAGGATTATTTTTGCTAGCAAAGGGAGGTTATCCTCATTCCTTGTTCAATTTTGACTATTTTTATGAAAACCATTTGTTAGGGATGGTACAATTAAAGGAAACAGAGCATGAGTGTTATGGCTCAAAAGAAGTAAAAAGAGCTTCAGCTAGAAACGGATATGGACCAACAATTTATGATTGTGTAATGGAGTTGACTGACTATCCTTTGATAAACGACAGGGATAGTGTGTCTCGAGATGCAAAAAATCTAATGTCTTTCTATAAAGATCGGAGACCCGATGTTAATAAATACCTTTTAGACAACATCGACGATGGCAGGACTTATCCAAGAACAGAAGATACATTGGATGACTGTATGCCAGGTGATTCACAAGAGTATTGGGAAGGTTGGAAATGGGATGCAGGGTCAGATGAAGACGAAAAATGGGAAGGAGACCCACTTTCTTATGCGTACGATAAACCGGCTGGAAATAAATCAATTGAATTCAAACAGAAAGGAGATGAATTTATTGAAAAATTTCAAATCCGACGATACACTTTAAGATCTTTAGGGTCTCAATTGTTTAATGAGCTTTACGATTAGAGGGTCAAATGAAACTATTACGACAAACAATCAGAAGAATGATCCTCCAAGAAGGAATGAAGATGCCCGAGCAACTACCTGGTAACATAGGAGTTGTGGTAGATTATTCCCTCAGCCCAATTGTGAACGTTTATTATGCAGAGCTTGACAAAAATGGAGATGTAGTTACGAGATCTGGAACAGACCCAAAACATCAAGGAGTTTGGGGGTGGGTAGAATTTTCTTTAAACACCGAAAGGTATAAATATGGACCTTGTTCCGGCGCGGCAGTTGTTAGAGAAACAGAAGCTGCAGATGGATGGGGTCCTCTTCTATATGATGTCGCAATTGAAGTTGCGTCGGCCGAAGCTAGTGGACTCATAGCAGATAGGCGAACTGTCTCTCCGGATGCTAGATATGTGTGGAATACATACTTGAGATCTAGAGATGACGTAGATTCTTTTCAGTTAGATGATCCTTACGACAGGTTAACGCCTGACCCTGATGATAATTGTAATCAAGATGTTGCGATGGAAGATGAAGATGCGTATGACTGGGAAGAATCTCCATTGAGCAAAGTATACATCAAGAATAGCCAACCGATGATGGATAAATTGGATGCTTTAGGCAAACTTGTAGAGTTAGAAGGGTATCAATAAAATGAAACTATTGCGACAAACAATAAGAAAAATGATTCTCCAAGAATCTGCTAGAACAATTGAACATCTTCCTGACTATGTATCAGTTATGTGTCATCATCTCTCACCAGATGAAGTAAGAATCTGGTTTGTTCTGCATGATGAAGGTGGCACTACAAATCTATTCAGGGATGGCGGTATTGATGATAAAACAGGGATCCCTATTCATGGAAAAATAGCCATTGATCGAGCAGAAAGAGAAGACGGTCCATGTGGAGATGCATGGAAAGTCTCTAATTCTAGAGCAGCAGATAAATGGGGTCCGTTTTTATACGACATTGCAATAGAGTATGCGACAATGAACGGTGGTGGGTTGATGCCCGATAGATTTATCGTATCTGATGAAGCAAGAAGCGTATGGGATTATTATCTAAACAACAGGAATGACGTTCAGGCGCATCAATTGGATAATTTGTCAGGAGACCTCACATCGAAAGACTACTCCGATGATTGTGATCAAAATGTAGCAGAACTTAAGCCAGGTTGGTATGAGTCAGAAGATAGAGACTTGGCAGTTAACTCAGTAGTTAACGACATTATGAAAAGCATGGGTGAAATGCCTGATAATAGTTCTGAGAATGAATGGTGGGTACAATCTGCGATGAGTAAAAGATACACAAAACAACCAACAACAATCGATGCCTTGAAAAAAGCTAAAAGGTGGATAGAAGAATGAAACTGCTTAGAGAAACAATCAGAAAACTCTTACAAGAAGAGCAAGAAGTTATGCCTGTAAATTCGTTTATCAAAACGTTAGCGGCATCTGCAACTTCAGCAAAATTGGGATATAACAATGAGATTATCTTAGATCATGGTGAATGCCTCTCTATCTTATCGATAGAATTGGACGAAGAATCAGGTGAACATGCGTGGGTGAATAACTTATATACGACAGATACGACTGGTCGACCATCACCCGATTGTTACCGTAAAGGTTATGGGAAGCAGATGATGTCACTTCTGACACGAGCAGCAGATCAACATGGTGTCACATTAGAATTAATTGCAGCTCCTCCTGCCCACATGAGAAGACAAGACCCAACCTTACCAGACAAAGATGAGTTAGCAAGATTTTATGCAAAACATGGTTTTATAGAGACTGACAGAAACTTTGCACAAGTATACATGAGAAGAGACCCAAAATGAAATCATACGGAGAGTTAAGATGGTGAAAAAATTAAGGCAACACATAAGAGAGATTTTGATAGAGATGAGTTGGGACAACCAACCAGAAGAAGTTCGTAGGATGAGATCAAGAATGGTTCAGCATGATGATGATGTCAAACCTGCAGTAGAACAAGATGGATTTTATCCGGATATGTCTAATGCGCCAGAAAGAAAAAAGCACCACTATGCTGTGTCACAGGGAAAAGAAATAGATTTGAAACACATTTTTCATGCAGCTAGACAACACCTGGGTATGTCAGAAGAGGGAATGCTAAAAAAGCTTAATTCAATGAATTCATCCTTCCGGAATTTACCAGAGTGGCTCAAACCCATGATAGTTAGATACGTAAGCAAAAATTATGTGGAGTTATATTAATGAGATTACTAAGAAGTGCGATAAGAAAGTTGCTGGCAGAATCTTTAGACTACGAATTCGAAAAAGACGTTAAACCTCAAGTGATGAGAGTTTTGTCGAAGCTAGGTGCTAGCAAAATATATGTCACAAGAGAAAAATCAGGTCCCGGAAACCCAGAAGATTGGGGGTTGCAGATTCATTTTTCTCACAACGAGCTTGATTGGGTGTTTGAGTTTGTGGATGAAGACATCATTCTCCTTCAAAAACACGATGATGGTACGTGGGAATTTGTAATGCAGTATGAAGTACCTGAAGAAGTACACACTAACGGAACTCTCGAGGGGTGGCTGTATAATGAGATAAAAGATTTCCTCTTTGCTTATTAATAGTGGACAACAGTGAAACTGCTAAGAGAAACAACTTAGGATAAAAGGTAAGAATAACAGATGTATGAATATAAAGCAAAAGTCAGAGGCGTCTATGATGCCGACACAATAACGGTAGACATCGATCTTGGATTCGGTATAATCTACACAGGTCAAAAACTGAGGCTGCTTGGAATAGATGCTCCTGAGGTCAGAGGCAAGGAAAGACCGGAAGGTCTTAAGTCTCGAGATGCTTTACGAGAAAAAATACTAGACAAGAACATAATTATTCGTACAAGCAAAGACAAGAAAGGTAAATACGGCAGATGGCTGGCAACAATCATTCTCGATGATGTGAATCTTAATGAATGGCTAATAAACGAAGGCTATGCAAAAGAGTATAAAAAATGAAACTGCTAAGAAAAACGATAAGAAGAATTATTAAAGAAACAATAAGTGATTCAAGATTTCAATTTAGCTTCAATCCAGCTGAATATATCACCAAAGACTTAGATGTCGACCAGATACATACGATGATTGAAATGCTTTTAGATGCTGACGAGATAAATTACGCTGTTGAAAGAAATAGGCAAGGGTGGTCTTATGAGTTTGGCTTTGTAGACAAAGATAGAACTAAGCCTGACCCGAAAAGTTATCAAGCATTTCTTGCATTACGAACTGCATTAACACAAGAAATAGGAATCCCAACACTCAAAGACCTGTATGACAATGATTTATTTGGTGATGTTTATGTAAGTTTTCGGGGGTCTACGCCGGTGATTGGAATCATCGAGATTAAACAGAGTCAGAGATACGAGTAAGTATCCAAAGATGCTGCTAAATAACAGAGGGTAACAATGAAACTACTAAGAGAAACAATAAGAAGAATTTTAGTCGAAGAAAATAGAAAAGCACTTGACGGAGATCAGTTTTGGGGTTTGATGGAAAACATGGTTTCTAAGAAGTTAGAATCTATGGGTGGAGTAATCGATCATTTTGAAACAGATGTCCTAAATGACATCAAGTTTGTAGGTGAATGGTACTACGACGGCATTGAAAAAGACCAATTGCTAGCATTGGAAAATTACTTTACAGATTATGTTGAAAAAAGAGGATGGAACATGCTTAGATACAAAGTAGAGACATCAGAGTGGATGGTTGATGGTTCAGGTAGAGTAATCATCAATTGTGATATGCAGCCGAATCCGAAGAGCAGCAACTTGAATTATTCGATGAAAGATTTAGTAAACGAAGGATTTATCTTGTTGCATGTGACACCGTCAAAGAATGTTCAAAGCATATTGTCTGGTGGTTTCAAACCTTCTAGAGTATCGAGCGATGGTATAAAATTTGGTGGCCAAAGAAACTTCTTTTTTATCATAGATGAAGGAGATTGGAAAGCTTCTAAAGAAGAGATTCTGGAGTGGTTTCAAACAACATTCGGTGGCGAAGGAAGAGGTAGCTACGCTGGTATCAAATCTGAAGACATCTCTTTGATTGTCACTAATCCCTGGCATCTGACAAACAAAAAGATACGAGCCAATTTTTACATAGACACTGAGTTTGGCTACGGTGACGGAACAATCGACACAAGCGGATATGGTTGGCAAATGAAAGCTGTGTATACTCCTACACACTTTGTTCCAGTTATTCCTGAAGTGATTCAAATAGCTCAATCTGCCGATAAACAATAGAGGGTAACAATGAAACTGCTAAGAGAAACAATAAGAAGGCTGATACTTGAAGATGCTTGTGCTACGCTCAATGACAAGGTGACACAAGGCATTGAAACTTTACAAACAGAAGGCTTGGCTGTTTCCTACGATAAACTGACAAACTACATTCATGTTCGTGTTCGGGATGCACATGGCGCAGGAGCTACACTCGGAGAGATACAGGCAGTGAAAGACCCTGATTTTGGACCGTGCTCTAATGCTTACATAGTACAATGGGTGAGAACACATCCAAGAATCAGAGGTGAAGGCGTAGGCGCTTTATTGTATGATGTGTGTTTCGAACTAGCTGGCCAAGATGGTGTTGCTGCAGACCGCTCCTCAGTATCAGAAGATGCATTCAGAAGCTGGAGCTACTTCTACTATTCAAATGACTACGAAAAGAAGCCACTAGATAATAGTGATGGAGATTTTACACCTGACGACCCATCCGACGATTGTCAGGCTGGAGCTTATCATCAACACTACGAAGAGAACTTCGATACTTGGGACCCTATGTGGAGCACGCCGCCAAAAGATGAATTTCAAGCAATGCCAATCAACAATGTGGTCATTAAAAAAGACAAGAGCAAACCAATACTACGGTGCTTAGATGAAAACGGTCTTTTGAGAACCCCGCTGCCATAAGAGGACAACAATGAAAATAACAGAATCAAAACTAAGACGAATCATACGAAAAGCAATCACCGAGTATGGTGGTCGAACCGAATGGCATAATTCACCTTCGAATTATTCTGGTAGGTATGGCGCTGGTGGTGGATCTCATGAAAGAGGCCACGGAAACTACGAATATGATGACGACGAAGCTGCAGAACGAGAAGAAGCTAAGAGAGAACAGCTCGGTCGGCTACATGCATCATTGAGAAAAATGTATGCAGAGAACCCAGACCAGAGCGTTATGAGTGTAGTGAGAACAATGCTTGATCAATGGGATCGTTCTTTTGAAGAAGAGATTAAAAACTACTGGACTATGCTACAAAGATAACGTCCAGAGTTTGAAGAGAAATAAGGCTGCCTGCGCTTGCCGCATTCTGCCGCTAAATAATAGAAGACAATGCAAGTAGTATCATTAGAAAAGTATAAACAACTAAAAGAACTAACAGAGATACTAGAGGAGACAACACTGTCATCATCAGATATAACACTGCTACTAGATACACTACATGAAGGGAAGACACTAGCAACATCCTTAAGAACTATAGGCCTCACATCAGCATACCAGCTACCACCAGAGATCTTAGAGCGGCTCCGCTCTTTTCGCTCTCAGCACTTCCCAGCGGTGTGCCCAGACTCCTAAGAGCTCAGCTTCGTACCAGACGTAATTGTCATGTATTTATGTATTTGAGATCTCACGTATCACACGCGAGTACCGAGGGCTACTTGAACCCCCCAAAAAAGAACCTTCTGACACGCAGTGGGCGAAACCCTGTGTCTAGATTCTAAGTCTATAGTTTGGCGCCCGCTCAGAACGACGATGTAACCGATGTTTCAAAGGAGTCATGCGTCGTAAAAGTATAACGTTGTATACGTATGTTACGGTGTGTCAGTGTGAGCGTGAAACACAATGTTTCGGTTTCGGTGTAACACGCTGTTTCGGTTTGTTTCGGTTTCACTCTAGGCTTCTCCGGAGAGAACCCAAGTCTCTCTACGTCGTGGAGCCCAGTCGGTCAACACAGAAACGACGTCACACCCGTGGCCGGGTGATAGCTTGCAACCAGACAAATAATGTCCGGACAAAAAGTGGCCAAAGACTTTTGCGCAGAAAATTGAGCACGCTTGTACAAATGAGTCCCAAAAGTGACTATATTATATACATAATCAAACACTCACACAGGAGAGCTCAATGGAAAGCTTCACTACACACATCACCTTCACCTCCGGCGACACCCACAAAGAGGACACAGATTCCGGACAAATTATGTCCACGATTCAAAGACTTGTCCGCGGTCCAGCTGCGCAGATGGGCATGATCAAAGAAGTCAAGATTGTAGACATGATGGACTGCATTGTCTTCCTTGCCCGGGACAACAAAATTGTGTTCCCGCCGCCTCCAAAAAAATAGAGCACACTTGTTCAAAGCACTCACACATCTTATTATATTATCTACATAATCAACAACTTACACACTAACATAGGAGTCTCAATGACTACAAAAATTAAAGCTCATCAGCACCTTCAAGCTCTCATCTCTGCTAACCCTGGTATCTCACGGACAGAAGTCTTTGTCGATGCGTCACTGCGAGGCAAGCTCATCTCAAAAGCTACCTCCGCTAAGATCAACGCTGGCGACAAGCTAGAGACCAAGCGCTACAACCGTAGACTGAATCGTTTCATCCGTCAAATGCGCAGAGACGGTGTCGACATCTCAATCGAACGCAAGGGTCGAGTTGCACACTACACTATCGCGGAAGCTACCCAGCTTGAACTTCCTTTTGATCTCAAGGCGGAAGCACGCAACTCCTTCAAGATCGGCACTGTCGAGGAAGAGGAGCTAGCACCTGCAACTCCCATCCCTGCTGCATTCACTCGAGCGGATGAGGAAAGCAACGTCATGATGGACTTTGACTCT
>MDTD01121086.1_pt1 | contig 17018 bp, 15 predicted proteins | sample 811221 | NCBI WGS metagenome assembly MDTD01 (sample SAMN05326646, study PRJNA326480) | marine metagenome | isolation source: seawater | place: Pacific Ocean: South West | collected 2011 | reverse complement strand
ATTTTAAAAAAATCATCTGACTCTAAATTAATATTAGCTAAAGGATCTCTTTTATGAGCATCAAAACCTGCAGAAATTAAAATTACCTCAGGTTTAAATTTATCTATAGCTTTAAGAACTTTTTGTTCAAATATTGCTATAAATTCTTTGCTTGTGGTACCAGCTTTTAAAGTTGCATTAAAAATATTTCCAGCACCAGTCTCATTTTCAGCTCCGGTTCCAGGAAATAAAGGAAATTCATGCGAAGATCCGTACGCAACTGTTTGATCTTTGTAAAATATTTCTTGTGTTCCATTACCATGGTGAACATCAAAATCAATTATTGCAACTTTGTTTACTCTGTATTGCTTTTGTAAATATCTTGCAGCTACTGCAACATTATTAATAAAACAAAAACCATTAGCTCTAATTGTTTCGGCATGATGACCTGGTGGTCTAACAGCGCAAAATATCCTTTCATTTTTATCCATAAGATCCTTGACTGCAGCAACACCAGCTCCACATGATCTTAGAATTGCATTTTTACTTTTAGGGCAAAGCATGGTGTCAGCAAAAGGTTCTTTCTCTACACCTACTATTCCCTCTTTAGGGATAATGGAAAAAATTTTCTCAATGTGTTTTTTTGGGTGAACCAATGAAACAGTTTCTAAATCAACTAAAGGAGCTTCTTTAAATTCTACTTTTAAATTTGATGATTTTATTGAACTAATTATACTATCTAATCTCTCTTTTCTTTCAGGGTGACCTCGACCATTAAATTTTTTTAAACAATCATTATGTGTATATACGATCATAAAAATTTATTTAAAGCATTTGCTGCTAAAGCTGATGAAGATTTGTTAGTTTTAAAATTTTTCAAAATTGATTGAGTTTTTGAAACTTGATTTTTTATATTTTCTGGATTTTCTAAGTAATTAGAAACAACACTAAATATTTTTTTTGGATTACAATTTGACTGAAGCAACTCGGGTATAATTTCTTCCTTAGCAGCAATATTTATTATATTAGCAAATTTAGTTTTAACTAACATTTTTATAATTAAAAAATTTATTATCCCCATCTTGTATAAAATTATAGAGGGTATTTTAGCATTACATATTTCAAGTGATACTGTTCCCGATTTAGAAACTGCAAATACTGATTTTTTCAAAATATGATTTTTAATTTTATTGTCACTTACGACCTCACAATTATTTAAATTACTTTTTTTAATATGTAATTGAATTAAATCTGAATATTCTTTTGTGGAATGGAAAACGTAAGAAAAATCCCTATACTTTTCGTTCATAAGTTTGATAAAATCTAAAAGTATTGGCATCAATATATCAATTTCGGACTTTCGACTTCCTGCAAAAACAGAGATTAATGCTCTATTTTTTCCCAAGATTTGATTTATATCTATTGCGCTTTCACTTTTAAAATCTAGTAATGGATGACCAACAAATTCATGGCTCATTTTTTCTTTTTCGAAGTATATTTTTTCAAAATTAAATAATAAAAGAATATGATCAATAAATCTTTTAATTTTTTTTATTCTTCCTTCTCGCCAGACCCATACCTGGGGTGCTACGTAATGAATTGTTTTGATATTGGGATTTTTAATTTTAACTTCTTTAGCTACCCTTAAAGTAAAATCCGGACTATCAACAGTAAATAAAATGTCTGGCTTAAAATTCTCGATTGCTTTTACTGTTTCATTTATTTTTTTTTTTATTTTAAAAATATTAAAAATAACATTTGTGAATCCTAAATAAGTTATTTCTTTAAGATCATATATTGAATTTATACCCAGTTTTTTTAAATTTTCTCCACCAACCGATAAATATTGAATATTCGGATTTATTTTTACTAAATTTTCTATTACCCTTGAAGCTAATTTGTCTCCAGAAGCTTCTCCTGTGAGAATAAATATTTTTTTCACTTTGATAGTCTCCAGATCGATCCTTGATCAGTAATTAAAAAAATTTTTCCTGTGTCTTCTTGAATTTCGATATCTCTAATTCTACCAATTTTATCTTTGAATATTACTTCTTCATTTAAAAAATTATTATCTTGAAACTCTATTTTTCTTAAAGATTGATCTTTTAAGGACGTGATTAAAGCGTGTCCATTCCAATCTTTAAATTCGTCACCTTGATAAATTATCAAAGAGGAAACAGCTATTGAAGGGACCCAATATTTTATCGCTTTTGTAAAACCAGGTTTCCATTTAGGGCCAATTTTAGTTCCATTATAATTTTTACCCCCCCAACCTAATATTTTCCAACCATAATTTTCTCCATATTTCGCCTCGCCAAACCAATCACCGCCTTTTGCACCGTGATTTGTTAAATAAATTTTTTTGTCAAAAGGTGATATAGCTATGCCTTGGGGGTTTCTCACACCGATTTGGTAAATTTCAGGTAACCATTTATCTTTACCTTTAAACTTGGGATTATCATTTGGGACTTTTCCATCTAAATGAATTCTTATAATGCTTCCAGGATGTTTTGTAGGATCTTGTGCTATCATACCCTCTCCCCTTTCACCTGCTGTAATGTAAAGAAAATCATCTTTTATTACTAATCTAGAACCAAAATGATAACCAGAGTTAATAGGTGGTTCTGCTCTAAATATATTTTTAAATTTAAGTTGATCTTTACTTAACTTTGCTAAAGCTACCGAAGTACTAGATTTACCTTTTCCTCTATTTTCAGAGTATGACACGTATACATTTTTTTTATAATAAAGAATTTCAAGCAATCCTCCCTGACCATCTTGTAATATATTTAAATTGTGTTCAATTTTTTTTATATTATTTTCTTTTAAATTTGCTAATAAAATTTTTCCTGATTTTTCTGTGATTAAAATTTCATTTTTATTTAAAAAGGTCATACTCCATGGGCTATCCAATCCAAATAATATTTGATTTATTTTAAATTCATCAGATTTTAAACTTATTATTTGAGTTAAAAATAATATAAAAATAAAGAAAAATTTTCTCATTTTACAAAGATAAATAATTTATTTCTATTTGCATATTTAATTGATTTTGATCTATCTAAAAAAATATTTTCTTTATGTTTTAAAACAATACCTTTTAACCCGGCAAATTTACATTGTTTTAAAGTATTTAAACCAATAGTTGGTAGATCTATCCTTTTGTCCTGTTCTTTTTGCGGAAACTTCACTAGGACACCGTTAGCTCTATTTTTTTGTTTTTTAATTTTTTTTAACATACTTTCGGTGCCTTTTTGTTTTTCCAATGTCACAATATTATTTCGACTCACAGCTGCTTGGATATGGCTGTAAGGTTTTGATTTATTTAAAAATTGGATTGCTTTTTTAATATCAATTTTGTCTACTTTATCTGGCCTAAATCTTGAATGATTACCTCTAGATAAATTTAGCTCAGGTGTAAAGAATGTCGATTTAATTGTTCTAATACCCTCTTTTTTAAAGATATTAATTATCTCTTTTAAGATTGCTGCATCACCAACTTTGGATTTTTTTATAATTTTTGAAATGTAATAAAATCCTTTTAAATCTAATTTAAGTCTTAAAAAATTGGGTTTTTTTACCTTTCCAGCAAAAAGAACTTTTTTACAATTATTTTTTTTTAGAATAGAAATTATTTTACCGAACTGACCTATTGAAACTCGATGTGAATTCTTAGCTGATTTAAAAATATTCCTATTTGATAAATCAATTATTATAAACTTTTTTTTATTTTTAATTTTTTTATAAATATATTTTGGGAAATCTGTTTCTCCAAATATTAGACCAATCATATCTTTATTTTATTGGAACACAAATAGGTCTTTTTTTATCTTTTTCAATAAACTTTATCACTTCAGTAACTAATTCATTATCCTTATATTCCCCATTAATTTTACTTAAATTTTCATGAAGATTTTTTGAAGCAAAAATTTCTTTATAAGCTTTGTCTAAACTCATGATTTTTTTATTATCATATTTTTTTCGTCTTAGACCAATCAAATTAATTCCTTGAAAATAATTTCTATTCCCAATCGACAAGCCAAATGGAGTGACATCTTTTAATACTCCGGTCATTCCACCAATCATTGCTAGTCTTCCAATTCTTGTAAACTGTTGGACAGCAGAGTTACCTCCGATGACAACATTGTCCTCGATTATTACATGTCCTCCCAATGGAACATTGTTTGCTATAATTACATTATTACCAATTATGCAATCATGCGCAATATGTGAGGAAATCATAAATAAGCAATTATTACCTATTTTAGTTATAGAACCACCGCCTTCTGTACCTGGATTGATTGTAACATATTCTCTAATAATATTATTATCACCTATAACCAAACTATTTTTTTCATTATTAAATTTTAAATCCTGAGGATTTGTCCCAATGCTTGCAAAAGGAAATATTTTTGTTTTTTTTCCAATTTTTGTATTTCCCTCTATATGTACATTAGAAATCAGTTCTACTTCTTGAGATAATTCTACCTCTGGCCCTACATAGCAAAAAGGGCCAATTCTTACATTTTTTTCAATTTTTGCTCTTTTATCTATCACACTTGAACTGTGTATCATTCTTTCCTGTCCACAATCGTTGCTGACCATTCAGCGTCGGCCATCCTTTTTCCATCAACTTTGGCTGTTCCTTTATATTTCCAAACTCTACCGTGAGATCTGATCGCCTCAATCTCTAAGTGAAGATCGCAATCAGGTATAACAGGATTTCTAAATCTAGCTTTGTCAACTCCCATTAAGTAAACCAGTTTATTTTTATATTCTTTAGGATCAATTCCATGAGCAGTTAATGCTGCAGCAGCCTGCCCAAAAGCCTCGACTATTAATACTCCAGGCATTACAGGTTGTCCTGGAAAATGTCCTTGAACATAAAAGGCATCTTTCTTTACATGCATTATTGCAGTTGCTGATTTCAGTGGGACAATTTTTGTTAATTTATCTATTAACAGCATTGGTTCTCTGTGCGGCAAAAGATTTTGAATTGTTTTTTTATCTATTTCATTATTACTCATAATTCTTTTTTAAAAAGACTTTTAAATTTGTAGCGGGATATCCCATTACGATTTGGTTATCATCTATATTTTTAACAACGCCACTTCCACCACCTATTTTAACATTATTGCCAATTTTTAAATGGCCTGAAATTCCGGCCTGACCACCTATTGAAACATTATTTCCAATTAAAGAGCTTCCTGCAAAACCAACTTGACCAGCAATCATACAATTTTTACCAATTTTAACATTATGTGCAATATGAACTTGGTTATCTAAATAAGTATTTAATCCAATTACAGTATCATCTACTGACCCTCTATCTATAGTACAACCACTAGCTATTTCTACATTGTCTTTTATTATTACCCTGCCAATATGGGGAAATTTTATATTTTTATTTTTTTGGGGAATAAACCCAAAACCTTTTTGTCCAATTTTATTACCGTCTTGTATCACCACACCGTCACCTATTATAGTGTTTTTAATTATTACGTTATTTCCAATAATACAATTATTTCCTATGATAACATCATGTTCTATAATAGTATTAGAGCCGATTGCACTATCTTTACCAATTTTAACATTTTTACCAATTAAAACATTATTTCCGAATTTTACACCTTTATAAATCTTTTTAACGGGTTTTTTTAAAGTTTCATCTGGATAATCGATTTCAGCATTTAAATAAATCCTTTTAAGTATTTGAGATAATTCAAATAAGACATTTTTTACGATTATTTTATTAATTTTTTCAGGTAAAAATTTTTCTAATTTTTGTGTAGTAATACATGTTCTAGATTTTGTTAAATTAGCATCTTTTTTATATTTTATTGAATCAAAAAAAGTCAGATCATTTACACCTGAAGAAATCAAAGGTTTAACTCCTTCAACAATATAATCTTTTTTTATTTTAATTTTTGGATATAAATTTTTTAAACTAATTTTTTTTTTTTTAAAAAACATATCTTGTTATTAAGTTTAATTTAACTTAATTGATTTGAGTTTTTTATTTAATCTTTTTATAATTTCATTAGTAAGATCAAGATTTTCATCAGCTAATAAAAGACTTTTTTTATCAACAATCATTCTAATTTTATTTTCTTGCATATAGTTCTTTAAAATTGGGTTTAAATTTTTAAGTAATTCATTTCTTGCTTTTGCTCTTTGTTTTGCGACATTCTCTAAAAGAGTGTTTCTCTCAATTTGCAATTTAGATACTTTTGACCTCAATTCATTTACTTTTTTTTTATAATCTTCTGGAGAAATAATTTTTTTTTGTTGTATTATTTTCTTTTCTTCTTCTAGAATTTTCTTTTCTTTATCTTGCACATTTTTCATACCACTATCTAGCTTTGATTTTAGAGAAGATTGTGCTTTTTTGCCAGCATCACTATTATTTAAAATGAATTTAAAATCTACGTAATAAGGTAAATCTGCATTTAGTGTGCTTTGATTAAAAACAAGAAATGTTAATAAAATAAGTATTTTTTTCATTTTAAAATGTTGTACCTAATTGGAAATTAAAGTTTTCTGTTTCATCAGTTGACGCTTTGGAGATATTTTGTGAAAAAATAAATGATAGAGGGCCTATTGGTGATAAATAATTAGCTACTATACCAGTAGATGATCTTAATTTGTCACTATCTTGAATGCTGCTGTCATAATCAACACCCCAAACATTACCCGCATCTAAAAATACACCTACATCTAAATTTGTTGCTTCAGGTAAAAGTTTAGGTAAATTCATCTCTACATTTACTGCTGCAGCGTAGTTTCCTCCGATATGATCCTTTCCGTCTTTTGGACCCACTTTACCTTTTTTAAATCCTCTTAATCTCTTAGAACTTAGTGATTTTCTTTTATTCAATCTTACATCATCATCACCCAAGCCTTCTATTGCACTAAGATAATACTTATTTATGATTACAACATTTTCTGAGGGACTTATAAATTTGCTCAAAGTAAACGTGTTATCGATAAAATTCTTATCTGCATAAGCGGGGAGTGTTTGAAACAGACCCAATATACTTCCACTAGTAGGCATAAAAGTTCTATCTCTAGTGTCATAATTAAAACCATAATCAGCAGCTATTTCTGTAAATTCACCTTTTTGTTTTTTTAATGCAGCTGATGCTGAACTATCTGCTTTTAATTCATCATAACTCGCTGATAGTCCAAGACTCACAAAAATATTTTCATACTGCTCGAATTTTGTCGCAACACTTGTTCCTATCAAAGTATTTTCATAACCTTGATTTGGTCTATCGTTATTTTCACTAAAAATAGAATAGCCAATACTGTTACCTAAAAAATTATAATTTGGATCACTATAGTCTAGTCTACCTTCTAAGCTTTCTTCGTCTGTATCAATACTAAAGTCGACTCTCTTTCCTTCTCCCAACCAATTATTTTCTGAAATTTTAAATGCAAGAGTTCCTCCATTAGTTCCTACACCTGCACCAGCACTTATCTCTCCTGTTGGCATTTCCTCTACATTAATATCTATTATCTTAAGATTGTTGCCAGGTACATCTTTAACATTTGACTTAACAGTTCTAAAAATTCTTCTTGATTTAATATTAGCTATGGATTTATTTAATCCCACTTCAGTAAAAGGATCACCTTCATCCAAAATTATTTCACTTCTTATGACGCTTTCGTTAGTCACTGTGTTTCCTTTAATATTTATCCTTTCAACTAATATCTTTTCACCTTCAAAAATATTTAATTTTACAGAAATATTTTCGCCAGAAATTTCTTCCTCAATATTATATTCTAAAAATTGAATACCATTTCTAGCGATTAAGTTGTCTAGCTTATCTATTAATTTTTTTATCTTAAAAGGGGAATAATAATCACCAATAAGTTTTGTATAATCTTTTTCTAAATCAAAAAATAAATTTTTATCGAAAGTCGGATCAACATTAGTAGTTATCTTATTAATTATATATCTTGTACCAGCATCAATTGAGTATATTAAATCAATATCACCTGTTTTATTGAGTTCTGCGGAATTGGATGTAATTTCTACATCATAATAACCTAATGATTTATAATAATTTTTTAAAAGTCTTATATCTAAGTTTAATAAACTTCGACTAAATTTTGTATTTCTTGTAATAAACTTCCAAAATTTATCCTCTTCACTAGCAATTACATCTTTCAATCTTTTACTTTTTATTTTTTTGTCTCCAATAAATGTAATTGAAGAAATTTTAGTCTGATTTCCTCGATTGATTTCAAATATCAAATCAATATTTTTTTTATCAATCTCATTAAATTTAGCTTCAACATTAGAAAAATTGTATCCAATAGAGGAATAAAAACTTTTTATTTTATCTATATCTTTAACAATCATTGATCTTATAAAAGAACCTTTTTCTTTTAAGTTTAAGTTTTTTCTAATTTCATCTTTAAACTTTGTACTATCTTCACCAACAAGTATTAATTGATTGATAATTGGGTACTCTTTTAAATCTATTTTTAAAGTATTTGCGTCAATTTTAATTTTTACATCTTCAAAAAAATTTGTCTCATACAAATTTTTTAGTATCCTATTAATTTCTTGTTCATCGATTTTTTTATTTAATTTTATGTCACCGTATACAATGACAGTTTCTTTTCCAATTCTGTCGTTACCATTAATTTGTATTTTATTAATTTCATTAGAAAATGATGATGAAAAATAAAAAATGAAACAAAAATAAATAAAAAATTTTTTAAACATAGTTTTCTTTAATTCTTGATTGGGTAACTTTTTGTGACCACTTGTCTATTTCTATTATTTGGTTTAATTTCAATGGTCTTATTACAGCATTTTTTTTAAAATTTCTATCTTTTAAAACACTCATAATGATCTTAGATATTCCTAAAAAAGGTATTTTACCTTTAAGAAATTGATCTACAACAAGTTCATTTGCAGCATTAATGATTATTGAGGATGAGGGATATCTATTAATAATATTTTTAATTTTTATTATAGGAAATTTTTTTTTATCTACTTTTTTAAAAATTAAATTTTTATCGAAAGAGATATTTTTAATCTTATAAAAATTATCGATTGACAAATTTTCCTCGAATATCGCGTTCGCAATTGGAATTATCATCGAATTTTCATGATAAATAAACTCTGATAATCCATTCTTTAACTGCACAATCGCATGTACTAATGAATTAGGGTGAATTATTATCTCTAGCTTTTTATTGGGTATATTAAATAATTTTTCTGCCTCAATTAATTCTAATATCTTATTCATTAAGGTAGATGAGTCTACTGAAATTTTTTTTCCCATTTTCCAAGTTGGATGTCTTAATGCTTTAGCTGGCGTAATATGTTTAAAATCTTTTATTTTATAATTTAAGAATGGACCACCAGAAGCTGTAATATAAAACTTTTTTATATCATCGATTTTGTATCTTGAAATTAATTTTGATAATGAAAAATGTTCTGAGTCTATTGAAACAACTTTTGTAGAATATTTTTTTGCATTTTTCTTAATTATATCCCATCCACAAACAATTGCCTCTTTATTTGCTATAAATAAATTTTTACAATATTTAATAGAATCGATTGTTGGTTTTAAGCCAGCAATTCCTGGAATAGCAGAAATAGTAATATCGTTTTTTTTTTTTAAATTATTAAAATTAAATTTATTTAATATTTTACAATATTTAAATTTACGATCTTTAATTTTTAAAAAAGTAGAATAATCATTTATTATAAAATAGTTAGGTTTATATTTTTTTATTTGATTGACTATAAGTTTATAGTTTTTGTTAGCTGACAACAAATTTATTTTAAATAGATTTTTTTTCTTATCAATTACTTTTAAGGTTGTTAATCCTATTGATCCAGTCGAACCTAATATTGAAATTGTTTTTTTCATTTAACTTAAATAAATAATAATGAATATACCTACTGGGACTCCAAGAAGAATACCGTCTAATCTATCTAGAATTCCGCCATGCCCAGGTAATAAACTACCAGTATCTTTAATTTTTGCTTTTCTTTTTAAATAAGAAAAAAATAAATCTCCAATTTGACAAGCCATCGAAGTAGTGCTTCCAATAATTAAAGCTTTTAACTTCAAATCGATAGATAAAATTTTAAACAAAAAAAGTAAAACTAGACATGATAAAACCAGCGAACCAATTGCACCAATAACAGTTTTTTTCGGACTAATTTTAGTTAATTTTGGACCTTTAAATAAATTTCCAAATAAAAAACCACCTATGTCGGAAGCAATACAACAAAGAAGAATTAAAAACATAATAATTTTTAATTGAAAGTGATTATAAAAAAATAAAAGAATTATACAGAATAAAAAAAGATATAAAAGAAAAGCAAAATTAAATAAAAAAAAATTTAGTTTTTTTTTTATAATTTTCTTCATGATTCCAAAAAATTCTAATATTGATAAAACACCTAAAACAATTAACGTATAAACAAAAAATAGGTTTATTTTGAAAATTAATATTACAATTAAAAGTAATATAAATGATGTAAAAACTCTATTCTTTAAATTTTTTGAGATCATATTCCACCAAAATTTCTTTTTATATATTTATACTTTGATATAATTTTAAGCAAATCATTTCCATTAAAGTCTGGCCATAGTTTTTTTACAAAAAATAATTCAGTATATGCTAACTGCCAAAGCATAAAGTTACTTAATCGTTGATGTCCACCAGTTCTAATTAGGATATCTGGATTAGACATTTTTTTTGTGTATAGATTATTTTCAATTTTTTTGATTGATAATTTTCCTTTAGTTTTTTTTATTGCTTTAAATATCTCAATTTTTGATCCATAATTTATTGCTAAGTTAACAATAATTTTATTATTTTTTTTTGTAGAACTAGTTGTTTTTTTAAGTACATGCTTTAATTCTTTTGAAAGTTGGTTTACTTCACCAAGAATATTAATTTTAATGCCTTGCTTAATAATATTTTCTTTTTCTTCTAAAAAATAACTCTTTATAAGCTTAAATAAATAATTAATTTCATATTTAGGACGCTTCCAATTTTCTGTAGAAAATACATAGAAAGTTACTATTGGGATATTCAATTTCAATGCAGTTTTAACAATTTTCTTAACTGTTCCAACGCCTTTAAAATGACCGTAATTACGATCTTTTCTCTTTTTTTTTCCCCACCTGCCATTGCCATCCATTATAAAGGCAATGTGGTTAAGTTTATTCATATCTGACTAATCTCTTTTTCTTTTTCAGATAAAATTTTATCAATATTTTCTATGTTTTGGTCTGTAATTTTTTGAATATTTTTTTCAAAATTTTTATTATCATCCTCTGAAATATTTTTATCTTTAAGTTGTTTTTTAATCTCCTCGTTTGCTTCTCTTCTTATATTCCTAATAGCAATTTTTCCTTTTTCACCCATATTCTTAAGTATTTTGATTAAATCTTTTCTTCTCTCTTCTGTGAGATCTGGAATTCTTAATCTTATCATTTGTCCATCGGTTTGAGGGTTAATACCTAGTTCGGATTTTTGTATTGCGCTTTCTATTAAATTTATATTACTTTTATCCCACACTTGTATCGAAATTAACCTAGCCTCAGGTACACTAACTGTTGCAAGTTGATTTATTGGCATAAGTTGTCCATATACATCAACTCTTATAGTATCAAGCATACTTATATTTGCTCTGCCTGTTCTTAAAGTAGAAATATCTTTTTTTAAAGATTGGATACTCTTATCCATTTTTGATGAATAATTTTTTTCATTAAATTCACTACTCACTTCTAAACTCCTTCACCAACTTTATATCTAATGAAATCTAAAATTTTTAATGGTTTATCAGTTGAATTTTCTTTTAAAATATCTGCTACTTTTTTTTTTGGATCCATAATCCAAATTTGATTAAGTAACGAATTATCATTTAAAAATTTTGAAATTTTTCCTTTAGAAATTTTCTCAGCCACTTCAGAAGGCTTTCCAGAGTTTATGATCTCAGCTTTAATAATTTCTAATTCTTTGTTTACTATCTCTTCGTTTATATCATCTTTATCTATTGCCAAAGGGTTTGAAGCAGCAATATGCATTGCAACTTTAGGACCAATCTCATCGTTATTTCCATTTGTAATACCCTCTAATTTTACTACAGAAATAATTTTACCAACACCTTTCTCTAAAGCTGAGTGAACATACGAAAAATTTACACCATCTGAATTATCAAAATATTTATTTCTTCTTATTGTAATTTTTTCTCCAATTTTTGCTATGAGATTAACTAAATTGTCTTTAACTTTTATACCATTGTTCATTTTACTCTCATTTAGTTTATCCAAATCTCCTTTTACCTCGAAGTTGATTTTGGATAATTCTTTACAAAAGTTAATAAAATTTTCATTCTTCGCAACAAAATCTGTTTCACTATTAATTTCTATTAATGACACTTTACCTTTATCTTCCTCAACTAAAGCCAAGCCCTCGGAAGCTGTTCTGCTCATTTTTTTGGACGCTTTAGCAATTCCTTTTTTTCTTAAAAATTCAATAGATTTTTCAATATCACCCTTATTTTCATCGAGGGCAAGTTTGCAATCTTTAAATCCTACTCCAGTTAACTCTCTTAATTTTTTAATGTTGTCTAATAAATCTTTATTTGACATTTTATTTTTTATGAAATTATTTTTTTTTTAATTTATTTAACTGTTTTTTTTCTTCAGTTTTTTCACTAGATCCCTTAATAAATTTTTCAGCATCTTTAATTGTGTTCTTTAATAAATCACAATACAAATTGATAGATCTTCTAGCATCATCATTACCAGGAATAGGAAATTCTATTCCTGTTGGATCAGAATTAGTGTCTAGAACGGCGACAATTGGTATTCCCAATTTTTTTGCCTCTGCTACAGCAAGTGACTCGATATTAGTGTCAATAATAAATATTAAATCAGGTGTTTTTTTCATTTCTGAAATTCCACCTAAAGATCTTTGTAATTTTTCCTTTTCTTTACTAAATTTTAAAATTTCTTTTTTTGTAAAGCCTAAATTTTCTTTTGATAATTGATCTTTTAATTTTTTTAATCTTTTAATAGAGTTTTGTATTGTGTTCCAATTTGTTAACATACCGCCAAGCCATCTGTAATTAACATAAAATTGACCTGTCTCTTTTGCTAAATCACTAATCTGCTCCGAAGCTTGTTTTTTTGTTGAAACAACTAGAATTTTTCCACCATCTGCTATTACTTTATGCACTTGTAATAATGCACTTTTTATAAAATCAACTGTTTGTGTTAAATCAATAATATGGATTGAGTTTTTTTCTCCAAAAATATATTTCTTCATTTTTGGATTCCACCTCAAGGTCTTGTGACCTAGGTGTACACCTGCTTCAAGTAATTGTTTTATATCAACTTTTGGTACGTTCATAAATTTTCCGGTTAATCCACCACAGTAATTCCAAATCAGGACCGGTAGGGCATTACCCTTATAACTGTGTGCGAAATTAAAACCACATATATACAATCAAGCTAAAAAATCAACTACCTAAACTGTTATTTTTTCAACGTAATTCTTAGCTTTTAGAGCTTTGATATGATTTAGATCAAATTTTCTGTTTTCTTTTAATAAATAAAAAGCTCGTTTATTGTTATCTCTTATTATTAAATTAATTTGAGTTTCGCCTTTATTAGCAATAATTTCTTTAATCTCATTTAGATTATAATTGTTTTTTAATTCTATTGTAACCTTACTATAAGGTTTGTTTACAAGGTCATCGAATTTTAAAATTTTTCTAACGTTTATTCTTTTTTTTGTACTCTCGCCATTAATAATATCTTTCTGCAAAGTTAAGGCGAATGTCTCTGACTCTTTTAAAATTTCCCTATTAGATACTAAAACTTCAGCAAATAAAAATAATTCAAATTCTGAATTTTTATCACTGAATTTCACAATTGCATATGGGGTGCCTTTTGCGCTCTTTTTCTCTTGAATTGACATGATCGTCCCCGCAACTAAACCCTCCTTGCTATCATTCTTATAAAATGTATCATAAGTGTCTATATTCAATTCATTAATAACATCTTCAAATTGATTTAAAGGATGGTCTGTTAGATAAAAGCCAATAGACTTAAATTCCTCTGCTAAAAGTTCTTTTTTATTCCAAGGTTTAACTGATAAAAATTCAAATTCTTCTTTGTCGGTATTAATATTATCAAAAAGGTTTGTTTGATGACTATTTTTTTCATCATTTAAATTTTTAATATTTTGAATAATTTTAGGTATAGAGGAAATTAACTTATTTCTATCCTTATCAAATTCATCAAACACTCCCGCTTTTACCAACCCCTCTAGTTGTAATTTATTTATATCTTTTTCATCGACTCTTTTCATAAAATCAGTGAGTGATTTAAATTTTCCATTCTTTTCTCTTTCTTTTATGATATTTTTTATAGCTTCATAACCAACGTTTTTAATTGCTCCTAAACCGTAGTAAATTTGTCCATCAATTGCCCTGAAATTAGAAAAACACAGATTGATTGAAGGATTTATTATTTTAATATTTAATTTTTTTAACTCCTCAACAAATTCTCTTAGTTTCGTAGTGCTTGTGAGTTCAGTTGACATTGTTGCTGCTATAAAATCTTCTTTATAGTAAGTTTTTAAAAAAGCTGTTTGATAGGCGATTAAAGCGTAAGCAGCTGCGTGACTTTTATTAAAACCATATTGTGCGAAAGGCTCGATTTTGGTGAAAACAAAATTAGCTACTTCTTTTGTTATACCTTTTTTTAAAGCTCCATTAATAAATCTTTCTTTTTGTCTGTCTAGTTCTACCTTCTTCTTTTTACCCATGGCTCTTCTTAATATATCTGCCTCTCCAGCTGTGAAACCTGCTAATGTTTGAGCAATCTGCATTACCTGCTCTTGATAGATAATAATTCCATAAGTTGGTTTTAATATTTCTTTCAGAGTGGGATGAATATAATCGGGCTCTTTCACTCCATTTTTACAATCATTGTAGATAGGAATGTTGCTCATTGGACCAGGTCTATACAATGCCACAAGCGCAATAATATCATCAAATTTATTAGGCTTCATTTGTCTTATAGCTTCACGCATTCCAGCGCTTTCAAGCTGAAACAATCCTGTTGTTTCACCTGTTGACAGAAGCGAGAAAACTTTTTCATCATTTTGATTAATTTTAGTTATATCTAAATCAATTTTTTTTAATTTTAGTCTTTTGATTGTTTTGTCTATAACAGTTAAAGTTTTTAAACCTAGTAAATCGAATTTAACCAATCCAGCATCTTCGGATGAGTACATATCATACTGAGTGGATGGAAGTGTAAAATTAGAATTTTGATCTTTGTATAAAGGAAATTGCTCAGCCAGTTTATCTCCGGCAATTACAACTCCTGCCGCATGTGTTGCCATATTACGATTCAGACCTTCTAATTTAAGAGATAAATCTAAAAGTTTTTTAACTTTTATATTTCTTTTTATTTCGTCTTTAAATCTTGGTTCTCTATCTATTGACTCTTGTAAAGTAAGGGGTCGTGATGGATCAAAAGGAACCATTTTGCAAATTCTATCAACGTGACCATATGATAACCCTAAAACTCTGCCAACATCTCTCAAGGCCATTCTAGCTTTTAATTTTCCAAACGTAATTATATGTGCAACACCATTTGTGTATTTTGATTTTAGATACTCAAATACTTGATCTCTTTTTTCCTCACAAAAATCTATATCAAAGTCTGGCATTGAGATTCTATCAGGATTTAAAAATCGCTCAAAAATTAGATCGAATTCTATTGGGTCTAAGTCAGTAATATCTAAACAATATGCTACCAACGACCCTGCGCCTGATCCTCTACCTGGACCTACAGGAATTGAATTTTTTTTTGCCCATTTTATATAATCGGATACAATTAAAAAATAACTTGCATAATCCATTGAGTTAATAATATCAATCTCATGGAACAATCTATCCTCATAAATTTTAATAATATGATCTTTCGTTTTATCTTTGTTTTTTTTAAATATAAAGTTTTCTAATCTGAGTCCTAATCCTTTTTTTGCTAATCTCAACAGCTCTTTTTCTGGGGTAGTGTTTTGACTACTTCCGATAGAGGGTAAAATTGGTTTAGATTTTTTAGGTTTAAAATTAAATCTTAGATGAAAATTATAATTATTTTCTAATGCTTCAGGTATATCAAAGTATAATTGTTGTAGTTGGTTAGATGACTTAAAAAAGTGTTGATTGCTGTACTTAAATCTATTTTTATCATCGATAAAATTTTTTTCACCTATGCAAACTAAAGCGTCATGGGCTTCATACATATCTTCATTAAGATAAAATACTTCCTGTGTTGCAATTAAAGGTAAATTTAATTTTTTTGAAACATTAAGTAAATAATTTTCAAAATTTTTTTCTTGGTCTTCGCTATGACGTTGAATTTCAATGTAGAGTCTATCTTTAAACTTCAACTTGAGTAAATTAATTATCTCATCAATATCTTTTAGCTTATTTTTATAAAAAAGTTTTCCAAAGAAATTAAGATAATTGCCCGTTAATAAAATCAAATCTTGATTATTATTAATTATATCGTTAATTTCACAAGCCGGTTCTATATCCTCTGACTTATTCAAATAACTTTTCGAAGATAATTTGGTTAAATTTTTATATCCTAATTCTGAAGTTGCATATAAAGTTATTTTTCCGTAAGTATTTTTAGCCTTTATATTTAGCTGAGTGCCTATTATTGGTTGCGTTCCTACTTTTGATAATTTTTCTGAAAATTCTAGAGCACCGCTCAAGTTAAAACTATCTGCAAGACCTAAAGATTTAATTTTCTGTTTTTTGCAAAAATCAGCAAGTTCGTCTATTTTTATGGCACCTTCACAAATTGAATACTGTGTATGAACTTTTATATTATTGAAATATTTGTTTTCAACGAGCATTAACTCGTTTTATATCACCGTTTGAAATTAACAACTTGTAATCTGCCCTGTTAGCAAGTTCTCTATTGTGAGTTGCAAAAATAATAGTTTTTTTGATTTTTTTT
>MDTD01196259.1_pt1 | contig 17020 bp, 14 predicted proteins | sample 811221 | NCBI WGS metagenome assembly MDTD01 (sample SAMN05326646, study PRJNA326480) | marine metagenome | isolation source: seawater | place: Pacific Ocean: South West | collected 2011 | reverse complement strand
GTCGATTTTTATCTCGATGAAATGTTTGATTTGGGGTCGCTGCTCGCCAGTGACCGCTATAGCGAGCACGACCGCGAGAGCATCACGGCGATACTCGATCTTTGCCAAAACATGGCGGAGGAAGAGTTTTTACCCCTTGCAGCGGAGCACGACGAAAACGAGCCTGTCTTTAAAGATGGACAGGCGATTACGCCGGACTCATTAAAAGTTTGCCTGAAAACCTTTATTGATGCCGGGCTGCCCACGGCGACCTTTGATCATGATCTTGGCGGCATGCAGTTGCCGGTGATGGTCGCTAACTTCATGCAAGGTATCTTTCAAGCGGCCAATGCGCCGGCGACCGGCTACATATTCCTGACGTCCTCGAATGCGCACATGTTGCAGGCCTGCGGTAGCGAGGCGCTGCGCGCGCGTTACCTGCCGCCACTTGTCGAGGGCCGATGGTTCGGCACCATGTGTCTTTCGGAGCCCCATGCCGGCTCATCACTCTCCGATATCCGAACGATGGCTGAGCCCGTTGGTGATGGCAGCTACAAGCTGACGGGTACCAAGATGTGGATCTCCGGAGGCGAGCAGGATATTTCCGAGAACATTGTCCATATGGTGCTGGCTCGAACCCCCAATGCGCCTCCCGGAGTGAAGGGCATTTCACTATTTCTCGTCCCCAAAGTCCGTGTTGAGGAGGATGGCTCACTGGGTGAAGCCAACAACATCGCGCTCGCTGGCCTTAACCATAAGATGGGGCAGCGCGGGACCACCAACACGCTGCTCAACTTTGGCGAGGGCGGTGACTGCCTTGGCTACCTCGTAGGAGAGGAAAACGAGGGCCTCAAGAACATGTTCCACATGATGAACGAGGCGCGGATTGGTGTGGGTATGCTCGCCACAATGTCAGGTTTGGGCGGATACCTCTATTCACTCGATTATGCGCGCAACCGACCACAGGGTCGGCACCCGGGAGATAAGGATCCAAATAGTCCGATGCTACCCATCATTGAGCACGCGGATATTCGAAGGCTCTTGATGGAGCAGAAGGTAGCCGTTGAAGGCAGCATCGCCTTGCTCACCTATTGTTCACAACTGGTGGATCAACAGCTCATTTCAGATGACCCGCAGGCTTCGCAGCGGCTCACATTATTGCTTGAGCTTCTCACGCCTATCGCCAAGTCCTGGCCCTCCGAATACACCCTTGAAGCGAATAAGCACGCGATCCAGATTTTGGGGGGCTACGGTTACACCCGGGAGTACCCGGTGGAGCGGCTGTATCGAGACAATCGCTTGAATCCGATTCACGAGGGGAGCCATGGCATTCACGGACTCGATTTATTGGGTCGCAAAGTGAATCTTGCGGGTGGGGTCACCCTCGCCATTTTTGAAGAGGAAATGCAGCAGACGCTGGACGCGGCGGTTGCGAGCGAATCTTTGAATGCGATGGGAAAGGCCCTCGGTGACGTTTGGGGGTTGGTCAAGCAAACGGTGGAGACCGTGAATCAGGAAGCTGATACGGTCACGCGCTTGTCCAGTGCCACGCCATTCCTGGATGCTTTTGGGCATGTCGTCATCGCGTGGTTGTGGTTACGACAGGCCCTTGTCGCGCAGGAAGCTTTGCATAGCGGCGCACAAGCCGACGCCGCTTTCTATGAGGGCAAGGTGGCCGCGTGTCAGTTCTTTTATCGCTATCACTTGCCGCAGGCGGCGGAGAAACTTCGTTACGTCGCGTCTCAGGATCGCTCGGTGCTCGACACGCAGGCAAGTTGGTTTACTGGTCAGTGATTAACCTGAGTCGAGCAGGGGGCGGCTTGATGCTGCTCATGATCAGGCCAGACCTAGCCCGGTTTCTTTTTCGCTTGAAAATTGTGCATGAATTCCTTGTCGATAAATGAGCCGTCCTGGTGCAAGCGATAATGTGTGTGAGCTAAATGGTGCGCGTTAAAGGCGCTGCGCTGGACGTTCTCAAAGCCCTGGGCATGAAACGCCGCGTTGATTGCGTCTTTGCCCAGTTTGAGAGCAAACGACGGCTTATCGGAAAGCGTGCGAGCAAAGGCGAGGGTTGCTTCCTCTAGATCTGCTCGTGGGACAACCCGGTTTACCATGCCAGCGGCCTCTGCCTCCTCGGCCGAGATGGGCTGACCGGTGAGCAGGAACTCCTTCGCCTTGCGGATGCCCAGTTCCCACACGTGGGCAAAATATTCCACTCCGGGAATGCCCATGTACATAGTGTTGTCTTGAAAAGAGGCGTCATCACTGGCGATGACAAAGTCACAGGGCCAGATCAGCATCAATCCGCCTGCGATGGACTTGCCATGTACCGAAGCGATGGTGGGTTTAGCTAGGTCCCGCCAACGTCGGCAGAAACCCTCATAGATCTCTTTTTCACGGCAGTAGTAGGCTTCAGAGCCATCCCACTTATCATCGCTCCAAGTGCCCACCCGTTTGTGCTCGCTGCCGCGGTTACTGATATCCCGCAGATCGTGACCGGCCGAAAAGTGGGGTCCCTTTGCTGCCAGGATCACTACCTTGACCTCGCTATCGCCCATGGCGATGTCGAAGGCGTCATTGAGTTCGTAAAGTAGATGTGAATCTTGAGCGTTGCGCGCTTCCGGACGATTCAGCCAGATGCGCGCGATGCCCGCCTCAGGCGTTTCATAGATCAGGTTGTCAAAATCAGGCATGTCGGTATCCCTCTGCGGTTGTGACAACGTTACTACAAACCTATCCTCGGTATCCGTTAGCACTCGGTTACTGAGCGGTGTGTGTCGGGCCAACCTAGAGGGTCTGGCGCACTAGTTACCAGAGGTCTTAAGCTGTTTCTGAATCGCTTTGAGCGCGTTCATCAGCTCACGATTGCTGGGTTCCTTGCCTTGGATCGCGCCTTGAATCATGCCTGAAGGGGTGTCAGGCGACGTCACCATGATCGAGAGAAGATTGGTCACTACAGAGTGGTCGTAGGGACGTTCCCGAAGTTTCAAGGTTCTCGCTGAAAACTCCAGTGTGCCGAAAAAGACGTCTCGCAGTTGCACAATCGGTATATGTTCAGGGAGCTCACCCCGATCCACGCCGCGCTGCATGATGCGATCAAACACCCGAACGTACTCGCGCACCTGATCGAGGTCCTGCTCCTGTTGTGGACGTGCCCGATAGGTGAGAGAGACCACTTCAAACTGGTTCAGTAGAGATTGCAGGTGGTAGCGGCCCAACTGCTCCAACTGCATTGCTGTGGTCGTATCGGGCGCAATCGCCTCCTCGGCCCCCAGCGTTAGTTGCGTCCAGAAGCGACCGACCACCCCGGCTAACAGGTCCTGCTTATTTTTGTAGTAGAGGTATACGGTTCCTTCTGCAACCGACGCGGCGCGGGCGATGTCCGATACCTTGGCGCCATCGAAGCCCGCCTCTGCAAAAATCTTTTCTGCGGCGTCGAGGATGCTCGACTCTTTGGCTTCCACGCGCGCTCTCGAGGTATGGCGGGGTGTTGCTGGCATGGCACAGTGCCCGTATACTGAAGTTAACTCATTTTAAATGAGTCTGGTTCATTTTGGTAGCGGTGCAAAGAGCACCGGGCGGGAGTCGAGGCGGTATCATGATTCGAATAGGCGGTGCGACGGGCTATTGGGGCGAGGCGGATCTTGCTCTTCCACAGTTTTTGGCGGAGGGCGATCTCGATTTTATCGTTTTCGATTATCTCGCCGAGATCACCATGTCGATCATGGCCCGCGCCAAGGCCGCGGACCCTGAAAAAGGTTACGCCACCGATTTTGTCAGCGCCATTGTCGCGCCTCACCTGCAGGCCATCGCCGACTCTGGCGTCAAATTGATCAGCAATGCGGGTGGCGTGAATCCTGAGGCCTGTGGCCGTGCGATCAGACAATTAATCGAGGAAGCGGGGCTATCGCTACAGGTGGCGGTGATTACCGGCGACGACCTCATGCCGAAATTAGATCAGGTCTTGGCATCGGAGCCCGCAGAGATGTTTACCGGTGAGCCCACACCGCCCCGCGAGGCGATTGCCAGTGCCAACGCCTATCTCGGTGCATTTCCCATTGCCGAGGCGCTGAATCAGGGCGCTGATATTGTCGTGACCGGCCGCTGCGTCGACAGTGCTGTCACGCTGGGTGCTTGTATTCACCGGTTTGGCTGGCACCGTGATGACTTGGACTTGCTGGCAGCAGGTTCGCTCGCCGGCCACTTGATCGAGTGCGGGCCTCAGGCCACCGGTGGTAACTACACCGACTGGCATGAGGTGGCCGACTCCCTCCATGAGGTGGGCTATCCCATTGCCGAGATTGCTGCAGACGGTTCGGTCGTGATGACCAAACCTCAGGACACCGGTGGCTGTGTGACCGTTGGCACGGTCGGTGAGCAGCTTCTTTACGAGATCGGCGATCCCGCTGCGTATTACCTGCCCGATGTCATCTGCGACTTCACCCAGGTATCGCTCGAGCAAATCGATACCGACCGCGTCGCAGTGACTGGCGCTCAGGGCCGCGGCGTGCCGCCGCAATACAAAACCTCAATGACATGGGCCGATGGCTGGCGGGCCGGCATGATCGGCTTTTATGTGGGCGCGCGCGCCGCAGAGAAGGCGCGCCTGTTTGCGGACGAGGCCATTCAGCGTGCGCGGCGGAAGCTCTCAAAGATGGGTGCTCTCGACTACGTCGACGTCTGCGTGGAAGTTGTCGGTGACGAGAGTCACTGGGGCGAAGCCGCTCGTTATGTGAGAAGCCGCGAGGTGGCGGTCAAAGTCGCCTGCCGTCACGCCGATCGACGCGCGACAGACCTTTTGATGAGAGAGCTCGCCGGTGTTGGCTTGGGCGCCCCGGCAGGATTCTGTGCCTTTGCGGGTACTCGCCCTAAATCTTCACCCGTCATCCGTTTGTTTTCGATACTCGTCGATCGTGATCTCGCCGATATCCATATTCACACTGCGGACCGGGCGCAATCCTTTGACGACTTTCGAGCCATAGCAGCTGAAGTGGCTGATTCTGCAGAGGGCGGCGTCAGAGGTGACAGTGCAGCAGACCTTGAGCCGGCTGTTGCGACTAATGCCGGCACCGGGCTTGTCGAGGTGCCGCTCGAGCGCTTGGCATGGGCACGCTCGGGCGACAAGGGCGACAAAGCCAACATCGGCGTGATGGCGCGCAAGCGGGAATTCTTTCCATGGATTGCAGCGGCGCTGACCGCGTCCTACGTCGCGAGCCGTTTTGAGCATTTTATGGCCGGCCCCGAGATGGACCGCTACGTCTTGCCGGGACTCCCTGCACTCAACTTCGTGTTGCACCATGCCCTCGGTGGCGGAGGCGTGGCGAGTCTGCGTAACGACCCCCAGGCCAAGGGCTATGCACAAATTCTATTGGATACGCCGGTGAGCCTGCCGGCCCAACTGTTGGAGGACTGAGATGGTCGCTGTGACATCCCAGATAGACACAAATTCCGAGGCCTTCGCGGCCAACCGGGCCAGCATGATGACTTTCATTGAGCGACTGCGCTCCCTGGAGGCGCGGGCGGCGGAAGCCTCGGCCAAGCGTCGAGCGACATTCGAGAAGCGTGGCCAGTTATTACCGGCCGATCGGCTGCACCGGCTTCTGGACCCGGGCATGCCCTTCCTCCGATTGCATACCTTGGCCAATTTCGCGGTTGATAATCCAGACCGGGAGGCCAGTATCCCCGGCGCCTCAGTGCTGATCGGTATTGGTTTTGTAGGTGGCGTGCGCTGCATGGTCTGGGTCGATGACTCGGGTATTGCAGCCGGTTCCGCCACAACCAAAACCGGTGAGGTCCATCTTTCCCTACAAGAGATTTGTAAGCGCCAGAAGCTGCCCTTGATCCACTGCGTCGAGAGTGCGGGTGCGAATCTACTGCAGTACCAGACTGAGCTGTGGTCTGTATTTGGCGGTGTATTCCGCAATCTCGCGCAGATGTCAGCGATGGGATTGCCGACGATGGTCGTGTTGCACGGCGGTTCGACCGCGGGTGGCGCCTACATGCCGGGTATGTCGGATTACGTCATCGGCGTTAAAGAGAACGGCATGGCAGCACTGGGCGGTGCGGCGCTCGTCAAGGCCGCCACCGGTGAGGTCGCCAATGATCGTGAACTCGGCGGCACCGAAATGCACGCAAGCGTCTCAGGCTGCGTCGAATATCTCGTCGAGGACGATGCCCACGGACTTCTGAAGGCACGTGAAGTGTTTGAGCGTCTGGACTGGAATCGGCGCGCCACACCCATACCTCGTCGCGCCTATCAGCCCCCGAAATATCCCGCGGAGCAATTGGCGGGCGCCGTGCCAACCGATCCCAAAGTGCCCTACGACTGTCGCGAGGTGCTTGCGCGCGTTGTGGACGGCTCTGAAATTGAGGAATTCAAGCCGCGCTATGGCGCGTCCACGTTGTGTGCTCACGCCAGCATTACCGGTATTGCCTGTGCAGTGATTGGTAATAACGGCCCGATCGACCCCAACGGTGCGACTAAAGTCGCGCAGTTTATTCAGGCCTGCGATCAGGCGGATCTGCCGATCATCTTCTTCCAGAACACCACTGGCTACATGGTCGGCACCGAGTACGAGCAGGCTGGCATGATCAAGCACGGCTCCAAAATGATTCAGGCGGTGAGTAACACGCGGGTACCGAAGATCAGCCTCTATATCGGTGCCAGCTTCGGCGCGGGTAACTACGGCATGTGCGGCTGGGCTTACGAACCTGATTTTCTATTCGCCTGGCCCAGTGCGCGCACGGGTGTGATGGCGGGACAGAGCGCAGCCAAGACCATGAGCGAGGTCGCGCGAGCGGGTGCTGCGCGCAAGGGCATTGAGATTCCTGAGGAGCAGCTGGCCGAGCAGGAAGCCGCGATCGTCGCGCACTTCGATGCCCAGGAAGACGCGTTCTATACCTCGGGACGCGTGCTGGATCACGGCGTAATCGACCCGCGCGACACCCGCAAGGTGCTCGCGTTTTGTCTCGAAACAGTGCTGGAGGGACGCGGCCGCACGCTCACACCCAACAGCTTCGGCGTGGCGAGGATGTGATCATGACGACATTACCTCACAACGATTCTGTCGAATGCGAACGCCATCAAGGGTGGTTAACCGTCTGGTTCAACCAGCCAGAGCGTCGTAACCCGCTCACTGACGAGGTGGTCGCCGATCTACAGCGTATTTGCGATGCCCTGCAGGACGACCGCTCGGTCAGAGGTCTGACCCTGCGTGGTCGTGGCGGCTTCTTCTGCGCAGGCGGTGACCTCAAAGGGTTTAAAACTATGGCGACCGCGTCCAATGACGAAGTCATTGCCATGAGTGAGACCATAGGCCGCCTGCTGTATACCCTTGATCGGCTGCCGATGGTGACCATTGCCGTCATCGAGGGTGCTGCCATGGCGGGTGGTCTCGGTGTGGCTTGTTGCTGTGATGTCACGATTGGTACTGCCGACGCGAAGTTCGCTTTTTCCGAGACACGGATTGGTATCTCGCCCGCCCAAATTGCCCGTTATGTGATGCAGAAGTGCGGTGAATCCACTGGCCGGAGACTAATGTTGAGTGCCGCTCGTTTTGCCGGAGAGCAGGCGGCGGCGCTGGGCATATTGGATGTGGTGGTGCCTGACGCCGACGGGCTTGAGGCTGCCGAGGCGCAGATTCGCGCCGATGTACTGGCCTGCGCCCCGGGGGCTGTGGCGGCCACCAAATCCTTGATCAGAACGCTGCCTGCGCTGCCCGATGAGCAGAGGATGCGCTTCGCGGCAGAGAACTTCACGGACTGTTTGAAGGGTGAGGAGGGTATGGAAGGCGTCGCGTCATTTCTTGAGAAGCGCAAGCCAAACTGGCACCCGGAGGGCGAGGCATGACAGCAATCCAGACAGTACTGGTGGCCAACCGCGGTGAGATTGCGGTGCGGGTGATGCGCACCGCAAAATCTATGGGACTCAAAACCGTCGCCGTCTACTCAGACGCCGATGCCAATGCCCTGCATGTGCGCACCGCCGATATGGCAGTGCCCTGCGGCGGCAACACCGCCGGCGAGTCCTACTTGAACGGCGACGCTATTCTAGAAGCTGCGCGAACGACAGGCGCCGATGCCATTCATCCTGGCTATGGCTTTCTATCGGAGAACACCGGTTTTGCAGCGGCCTGTGCGGAAGCCGGCATTATCTTTATTGGCCCGCCGGCGGCGGCCGTCGAAGTCATGGGTGATAAGGCGCTGGCGAAGCGCGCGATGCTGGAGGCCAAGGTGCCCTGCATCCCCGGCTATCAGGGCGAGGACCAGTCCGACGATACACTCTGCCGTGAGGCGGAGGCGATGGGCATGCCGGTAATGATCAAGGCGGCGGCGGGCGGTGGTGGCCGGGGCATGCGGCGTGTGGCAGACCCCGAGCAACTGCTGCAATCGATCGCGCTGGCGCGCTCCGAGGCCGAGGGTGCATTTGGTAATGGCGATTTGATTCTAGAGCGCGCGATTGAAGGCGCCCGGCACGTCGAAGTGCAGGTGTTCGCCGATACTCACGGCAATGTCATCCACTTAGGCGAGCGCGATTGCTCGCTACAACGGCGGCACCAGAAGGTGGTGGAAGAATCGCCGTGCCCCATCATGACCCCCGAATTGCGTGAGGCGATGGGCCTTGCTGCGGTAGAGGCCGCGCGGGCGGTGAACTACGTGGGCGCGGGTACGGTGGAATTCCTGCTGGATGCCAGCGGCGAATTTTACTTTTTGGAGATGAACACGCGCCTGCAGGTCGAACACCCGGTGACCGAGTGCGTCACGGGGTTTGACCTCGTGCAGTGGCAGATCCGTGTGGCTCAGGGAGAGCCCTTGCTCGCAACTCAAGACGATATCCACCTCTTTGGTCACGCGATCGAGGTCCGGCTCTGTGCGGAGGATCCGGCGGCGGCGTTTTTACCCAGCGCTGGTCCCGTATCGCTGTTTAGCGTGCCGCTGGAGGAGGGGGTTCGCGTGGATTCAGGGATCGAGACCGGCGATGCGATTTCCCCTTTCTATGATTCGATGGTCGCCAAAGTGATCGCCTGGGGCGAAACCCGGGAGACCGCACGACTCAAACTGCGCTCGGCCCTGCAGGCCATCGCGCTGGCAGGAGTCACTCACAATCGCGCATTCTTATTGGAACTGTTGGATCAGCCGACCTTCATCGAGGGCGGTGCGACTACTGATTACATCGACCAGCACTACCCCGAGGGTTACTCGCCCGCGCAGCCGAGTACTGCCAGTTTGGCGGCGGGCATCGTGCTCCAACAGATTCTCGCGGCCGAGCAGCACTTCGCCAACGCGCTGTCAGTGAATGAGGAACTGCGGGGTTGGGTGTCGACTGGTCCTGTAACGCGGCGGCATACCTATGAGGCAGGGCACACGACCTTCACCGCGGAGATCACCTCGAGCAGTGCAGAACATTTCTCGGTAACGCTGATGGAGGCGACCCACACCGTCACACTACAAACGCTGAGTACAGACCGCGTCGCATTCTTGATTGACGGTCAACGCGCGGTGCTGGGCTATCACCAACCTGACGCCGCTGTCGTCATGCTGGCCACAGATCAGTCCGAGGTGTCCTTGACCAATACCGATCTGATTCCCCCAGAGTCGGCAGAAGATGCACAGGGGGGCAAGGTGCAGGCGCCTATGCATGGTCAACTGATATCGCTGTTAGTCGAGGCCGATCACGCGGTGGAAAAAGACCAGCGGTTGGCGGTATTCGAAGCCATGAAAATGCAGCACGAAATTCTCGCCCCGGTGTCCGGGGTGGTGCAGCAGGTGAATGGTCAGGTTGGTCAGCAGATGGCAGCGGGAGATGTCATCATGTTGATTGAAGAGGCCGAGGGCGAGTAAGCCTGGCGACTAATGGCACGGTCGCAGACCCCACGTAACCGATTTCAGGAGTCATCATGCAACAGGCGAGTGATTTTCTAGCGGAGTCAGAAGCAATGGAGCAGCTCATTGCGCCACTGCAGGCGAGTGAGTTTGAATATCCCACAGGGTTCAAGTCTTGGACCTTCGAGACCATCATGCGCCACCTACATTTCTGGAACCATATGGCGAATCTGGCACTTACGGCGCCCGATGATTTTCAGGCGGAGCTCAAGCCTGCCGTAGAGGCCATGATGGCGGGCAAAACCCTGCCCGATATTGAGCTCGTAAAATTTCCCGAGGGTGGCCTCGAGTTGGTGGCTCTGTGGCAGGCCGGATTTCGCGAGGTGGCCACGGCGTACCAGCAGGCCGACCCCTCGGACCGTGTTTCGTGGGTCGGTCCTAGCATGAGTGCGCGCTCATCGATTACCGCGCGGCAAATGGAAACCTGGGCACACGGTCAGGCAATCGCGGATGAGCTCGGTATTGAGCGCAGTGAAGACGACCGCATTCGCAACATTGTGGTTTTGGGTGTGAATACCTTCGGCTGGTCTTTCATGGTGCGAGGGATGGAAGTCCCCGAGGATCAGCCTGCATTGCGACTCACCTCACCGTCTGGCGAGTCATGGGAGTATGGCAACCCAGATAGTGATCAGGTCATTAGCGGCATGGCGCACGAGTTTGCGCAGGTGGTCACTCAGACCCGCAATATCGCCGATACCCAGTTGGTGTGTGAGGGCGATACTGCCGAGCTCTGGATGCGCAACGCCCAGTGCTTTGCGGGCGCGGCCGCCACGCCGCCCGCGCCGGGCGTGCGGCGCACCAAATCCCCGGCCTGAGCGAGAAGCGGTTGCTACGCAAATCGCTATTGCTCGTCCAATTGCATCGATAAAACATGAGCTGAGGTGAGGTTCAGATTGCGAGAGGGCCCACCATGATCAGCGCGGGGTTATGCGCGACGCCAGAATATTGTTATTGATCTGATGGGATACGATTCATCATTCGGCGGTGCCCCAGCCAGAAAAGCCCCGCGTCTGAGTAACCGGTGATGCGGTCCAGCTCATGACAGTCCCGGATTTGCAAAAAAGTCGGCGTGCCCATGACCTCTACTGAGACGCATTCGACCAACTGATGCCGCCCTGCTTGCCAGTCCTCGATCAGCACCCGCTCCAGCGGCAGCGCGCGTGATTCGGCAGTGTTCTCATAGATCGGACCTACCTCACGATCAAACTGCCGGCAGGCATCGCATTCGGGACTGTAAATGTAGATCAGAACGGGCGAGTCACTGTGGGTCGCTGTATCGGCAGAGGCGTTCAGGGGCGTAGTGGTCGCGCTGGCAACCAGTGCCGCTAAAACGAGTAGCAGGGCAGTGGCTCTCATCAGAGCTTGATGTAACCCCAACCCTCGCTGGCCTGCAGTCTCCCTAGCGCGGCCACCCCGGAGGGGACGGTTTCCACGCCAAAGGCGAGGTCGTCTTCAGTCAGATTGTAGTAATTGAGTGTCGCCTCGCAGGCAAAAATGCGGATGCCCGATGCCATCAACTGCTCCATTTGGGCGCTGTACTGCCCGCCATTGGCATCTTTGGCGCCCTCCAGAGCGGGTTTGACGCCATTGCCGATCAGGATGACACGCGTCTCGATACCCGGATTGAACGCATGGTGACGTGCTACCTGAGCGAGCATGCGGTTCATGCTGGTATCGGAATCCAAATGAAATACGACGCCCGGCTCATCAGAAGCAGCGCTGCGGATCGCGGGCGACAGCGCCAGACAAGCGAGCAAGGTCAGAATGAGTAATCGGGGCATGGGCTTTTCCTCCTTCACGTGGGCGCCAAGTAAGGCGGTTCCGTTATGGCGGCGGCGTTTATCTGCCACTTTGTGCGTCACCTGTGCAGATAGTGCTTGCAATGATTGGGCGTTTTCCGCTGGTCCCCTTATCAATCGTACCTGTGCGGATTCAACCTTGGTATCGCGCTTTGGTCACAGATTCGGCGCGCGCCCGAGATCGCAGGTGCGCTACACTCTCGCGGTGCGGTTTTACCCAGCGCGCCTTGTGATTTGATGGGCCGCTTGGCAAAAAGGAGCGCTACGGTTGCTACCGCGACAAAGCCAGTTTAACTTCAAGTTATATGCATATATAAAAAATAATAAGCACTTAAAAGACTCCGCGCGCAAAGAGCAACGCGGGTAAACACAGCAGCACTCCGGGGGAGGAGAGTGATGGCATTAGACGCCGAGCAGGGGCAGCTTCAAGCCGCGCCCGAATCCTTCTTGCCCAAAGATCTGGTCGAGGATATCTCTCGGGATGGCATCAACCCTGGTCGTCGCTCGTTGCTGCGGGGCGCTTTTACGGCCGCCGCCGCGTCGTTGGTGGCGCCGGCACTCAGGGCGGATGACGACCCCGACATCGTGAACCTCCCCAGCTGGACCCGGAGTCTTGGCAAACCGGTGGTTGCCAACCCCTACGGACAGCCATCTCCTTATGAGGCCAACATTGTCCGGCGCCAGAGCCCCGGTCTCACCCGCACGGATCAGTCCAGCGTGTCGTTTACGCCGCTGCAAAACCTGTTCGGCATGATCACCCCGAGTGGCCTGCATTTCGAGCGCCATCATCAGGGCTGGGTCGACATCGACCCGCGCCGACACAGGCTGATGATCAATGGGCTGGTAGACACCCCGCTGGTGTTCACCATGGAAGAGCTGCTGCGCATGCCCAGTGTGTCCCGCATTCACTTTTTAGAGTGTGGCGCCAACACCGGACTCGAGTGGGGCAACGTGGCGGTGCCCACCGTGCAGTACAGCCACGGGATGTTGTCGGCCTCCGAGTTCACCGGGGTTCCGGTCTCCTTGCTGTTGGAGCGAGCGGGCTTTGACCGACAACGCGCCACCGTTCTGCTGGCCGAGGGTGCCGATGGTTCCAGCATGACGCGCACTATTAATCTCGAGAACGCATTGGACGATGCGCTGGTAGCGTATGGCCAAAACGGCGAAATGTTGCGCCCGGAAAACGGGTATCCCCTGCGCTTGGTGGTACCTGGTGTGCAGGGCGTGTCGTGGGTGAAGTGGCTACGACGACTGGAAGTGGGCGATAAACCCTGGGCGACCAAGGACGAGGTCGCACACTATGTGGATCTGATGCCCGACGGCACGCATCGCCAGTACACCTCTATTCAGGAGGCCAAGTCGGTGATCACGGCGCCCTCAGGCGGACAAAAATTATTGAAGCAGGGTTACTACGACATCACCGGCCTCGCCTGGAGCGGTCGCGGCACCGTGGAAAAAGTCGAGGTGTCCGTCGATGGCGGGCGCAATTGGCGCCCGACGCGCCTCGAGGGGCCAATCTTGCCCAAGGCACTGACCCGCTTCCACTACGATTGGGTCTGGCAAGGGGAGGTGGCACTGCTGCAATCCCGGGTCACAGACAGCACCGGCTATATCCAGCCCAGCCGCGCTCAGTTGGTAGACGTGCGTGGTACGCGATCGATTTATCACAACAATGCCATTCAGACCTGGCGAGTGAGCGCTGACGGCGAGGTGCAGAATGTCCAGCTGGGGTAGAGCGGCCGCCGTAGGGCTGTGTGCGATGGCCATGGCATCGTGGGCAGCGGTGCTGCCCGAGGGTTTGGCAGAATTAGGTCGACCCGCAACTGAGGGCGAGGTCGCGGCCTGGGATATCGACGTGCGCCCCGACTTTGTCGGTCTGCCGCCTGGCAGCGGTGACGTGTGGGCGGGCGAGGAGATCTGGCTGGCTCAGTGCGCCTCCTGCCACGGAGATTTCGGCGACTCCAACGAGATTTTTGCGCCTTTGGTGCTGGGCAACATCACCGAGGAAGACATCACTGCTGGACGAGTGGCCTCTTTGACGGACCCTGCGGTCACCCGCACCACATTGATGAAGGTGCCGACCTTGTCGACCCTCTGGGATTACATCTATCGGGCCATGCCGTGGAACGCGCCCAAGTCTTTGAGTCCGGATGAAGTCTACGCGCTGGTGGCCTATTTGCTGAATCTGGGCTACGTGGTCGACGACGATTTTGTTCTATCTGATGCCAATATGGCGGAGACCCAGGCACGTATGCCAAATCGCAACGGTATGAGCCTCAATCATGGTTTGTGGTCGGTGTCTGGCGCGCCAGATGTGAGCGGCTTGGCCTGCACGGCTGACTGCGACGTGGCGGTGAACGTGACGTCATCCCTGCCTGCCTACGCCATGAATGCCCACGGCAATCTCGCTGAACAGGTGCGGGACTGGGGACCATATCCCGGACTCTGGACCGAGAGAGGTCGAGAGACAACGGAAGAACCTGAGCAACTGGCAGCGGGCGGCGCGGTTATCGAAGCAGTTGTCGCGCCCGAGGCCGCGCTCAACGCCGGTGGCTGTTCGGGTTGCCATCAGATGGCGGGTCAGTTGGTGGGCCCGGGTTTTGATGCCATCCGAGCGAAGTACGCTGGGCAAGAGCACGCTGCCTACTTACGTGACAAGATAGTGAACGGCGGCGCCGGAGTGTGGGGGAGCATGCCGATGCCGCCCATGCCTGCAGTAGAGGAAGACGCGCTGCAACAGATTGTGGCCTGGTTGACCGCAGGCGAAGAATAAAAAGGAGTGACCGAGATGATGACAACGATCCATGCAAAGGGTATCTCGCGCCGGGGCTGGTTGCGCTGGACGGCGATACTGGGTGCCGCTGCGGCCTTGCCGGGGCGTGTGTGGGCCGCGGTGGCGAGGCCAGAGGCAGCCTTCGGCGCCACAGCGCTAGATGAGGCGCTGGCGGCGCTGGGTGACACACCCCAGGTGCACGAGGGCATCCAGTTTACGACGCCTGACATTGCCGAGAATGGTGCCGTCGTGCCCATCCGGGTGGAGGTCGATTCTCAGGCACTGCCGAATGTCTCCAAAGTGTCTGTGCTGGTTGAAATGAATCCCAATCCGCTGGCGGCTTCGTTTGACATCCCGCCCGGTACCGAGGTCTACATCGAGACCCGGGTGAAGGTGGCACAAACCTGCACGCTCTATGCAGTGGCAGAGGCCGACGGACAGTTATATATGCAGTCGAGAGAGACCAAGGTCACCCTCGGCGGATGCGGCGGTTAAGGAGGAGGTCATGGCAGGTCGAATCAAGATTCGCGCCCAGAAAAAGGGTGAGATCACAGAGGTAAAGGCCCTGATGCGCCATCCGATGGAAACCGGCATGCGCAAGGATCAAGCGGGGGACCCGATCCCTGCGCACTTTATTACCGAGGTGTCGGTGTTCCATGGTGACCAGCCGGTCATGCAAGGTCACTGGGGCGCTGCGGTATCCGCCAACCCTTTTCTTGGGGTGCGTTTCGCAGGCGGAGAAGCGGGGGATACCGTTCGTGTCGTCTGGACCGATAATCAGGGCGGTTCGGGTGAAGGCGAAACTGCCATTCGCTGAGCTGAGATGCTGGGGGGCATTGTGACAAGACATCATCTAGGTTTCATCTCGCTGGCCGCATGGCTGTGCGCTGCGCCGCTGGCGGCGGATGACGGTGTGTTCGATCAGTACCGGGATCTGATGGGTGACGACAACCCAGCCATCTTCGTGATCGACGAAGGTCAAGAGCTATGGTTTACGCCGCAAGGCCCCGAGTCCGTCACGCTAGAAGCTTGTGATCTGGGCCTAGGGCCGGGTGTTACCGCGGCCGCCTACGTGCGCTTCCCGCGCTACTTCGCCGATACCGACGCGGTGATGGATTTGGAGTCTCGCCTGATCCACTGCATGACAACGATTCAAGGGCGGGATCTCGAGGCAGTGACCGCAAGGCCCTACTCGCTGAGAGGAGATTTCGGCACGGAGATGGAAGCCCTCGTGACCTGGCTGGCCGCAGAATCGGAGGGCGCCACGATTGCACCCGAGCAGGCCCACGCGGCTGAGCGCGCGATGTATACCCTCGGCGAGGAGATTTTCTACTATCGCGCGGGGCCCCATGATTTCTCCTGTGCCACCTGTCACGAGCAAGCGGGTATGCGCATTCGCCTTCAGGCACTGCCTGATCTGACTTCCCACGCGGGTGCCGCCGCGGCCTGGGGGAGTTGGCCTGCGTATCGTATTTCTCAGGGGCTGGTCCGCACTATGGGATGGCGGCTACGGGATTGCTTCCGCCAGCAAAGATGGCCCGAGCTGCAAATGGGCTCCGAGGCGAGCATCGCGTTACAAACTTATATGGCGGTGAATGCCGCGGGCGGCACCATGACCGCCCCGGGGCTGAAGCGATGAAGGCGCTGACTGTGGGTGTGACGACCATTGTCATGGCGAGCCTGGCGGCGCGGACAATGGCCGCTGACGAGATCGGGGCCGTATTGCAAAACTCCTTCGTCGCAAAGAATCAGGCCACCATGGACCGGTTAGAGCGCGATGCTGTGCAAACCGCCTGTAGCGCGCCGCGGGGCATGCCCCTCGATAACGACATGCTCGCAACCTTGCGCGCTGAGCGCTTGGATGCAGTAGTGCTGCCGGCAGATGGCCAATACCTGGGCGACTGGCAGCGAGGTGCTGAGGTAGCGGGTAACGGACGGGGTCTGCAATCGAGCGATGACCCCACACAGCCCAATGGCGGCAATTGCTATGCCTGTCATCAACTGGCCCCGAGTGAGGTTGCCTATGGCACTCTGGGCCCCTCACTGACGGGATACGGCGCGCGGGGTCAAAGTGAAGCGATGCTGCAGTACACCTGGACCAAGCTGTGGGACACGCATGCCTATAACCTCTGCTCCCACATGCCGCGCTTTGGTGCGCAGGGCATTCTCACCGAGCAGCAGTTGAAAGATGTGATGGCCTACCTGCTCGACCCCGCGTCACCGGTCAACCAAGCCACAGAGTGATTCGCTAAGCCCCATGCAACGAAGGGAGTTTCACAAGCTGTTAGGGCTTGGCGCCGCCGCCGGATTGTCTCTACCTTCATTGCTGCGTGCACAGCCTCAGCATGGCGACGCTTATCACCTGCCGCGATTCGGCAACGTGCATTTGATGCATATGACCGATGTGCATGCGCAGCTGCTACCGATCAACTATCGCGAACCCTCCGTCAATATCGGGGTGCATGACGCTCGCAACCGCCCGCCGCATCTGGTCGGTGAGGCGCTGCTGAATCACTTCAACATTGCTCCGGGCTCACAGGCGGCACATGCGCTGAGTCACCTAGACTATGTCGCCGCGGCGGAGCAG
>MDTD01132708.1_pt1 | contig 17021 bp, 14 predicted proteins | sample 811221 | NCBI WGS metagenome assembly MDTD01 (sample SAMN05326646, study PRJNA326480) | marine metagenome | isolation source: seawater | place: Pacific Ocean: South West | collected 2011 | reverse complement strand
TTGATAAATTTTCTACAATTACTGAATTTTGCATAATTTATCTTTTTGATGCTCTTTTTAATCTATCGTTAATAGTTAAACCTAATCCATAATTAGGGATTTTTTCAACTGCGATTTTTTTAAATTTTAAATTTTTAATTTTTCTTAATATTTTATACAAATTTTTTCCCGCCTCATTTAAATTGTTATTTTTTGTTAAATAAAAGTATTTTTTATCAAAATTTTTTCTTTTTTGTATTAATATAAATGCCTCATCAGATAATGGTTTTTTAACATTCAATCTAATAGGGATTCCTGGAGAATAATGAAATCTTAATTGCCCAGGTACTTGAATTTTATTTTTTTTTTCAGAATATTTTAATTTAGTTTTTAAAACTTTGTTGATTTTACTAATTTCAAAACCACCTAATCTAAGAATCCGGGGTTTATTTACCAAACTTATAATAGTAGACTCCAAACCAATTTTTGAAGTTCCGCCATCCAAAATAAATTTTATTTTTTTTCCAAATTCATCTTTTACATCTAATTTAGATACTGGGCTTATCCTTGAATAAATATTTGCACTTGGTGCAGCTAAAGGATAATTTAAAGATTTAAGTAATTTTCTTGTTATTGGATGTTTTGGAAACCTGACCGCCAATGTATTCATTCCGTTGGTAACATGTTTTGAAATTTTACTAGTTTTTTTTAATTTTAAAATAAAAGTTAGAGGTCCAGGACAGAACTTTTTATATAATTTTTTAAAATTTGTGTTTATTTCACAATCTACAATTAAATCTTGAAGCTTAAAATAATGAACAATCAATGGATTAAACTTAGGTCTTTTTTTTAATTTAAAAATTTTTAAGCTCGCTTTATCTGAATAAGCGTTTCCTGCAAGGCCATATACAGTTTCTGTAGGTATTGCAACACAATGATTTTTGTCTAATAATAATTTTGATTTTTTAATATTTGAAAGATCTTTTTTCATGTAATATTAAGAAGTTTTATATGAAAGATAAAAATTTACTAGATGATATTAAAAATAAATCTCTCCAAGAGTTAACAGATTTGGCAAATAATATAATTTATCAACTAGAAAGCAAAAAAAATTTAGAAGATTCTATTGAGGATTATCAAAAACTAATTAAGTTAAATATATACATAGAAAAACAATTTCAACAAGCATCTAAAAACTTATCTCAATCTACTAAAACTAAAATCCAAAATATATTAAAAACGAATGAAAAAAAAATTAAATAAAGTTGCAAAAGATATAAATTTATTTCTTAAAAAATTTTTATTAAAGCAAAAAAAATCTAATTTGTTAAATCCAATGATATACGGACTTCTTCCAGGGGGAAAAAAAATTAGGTCAAAACTTTTGGTTGATGTTGGAAAAATATTTAATATTAATTATTATAAGTTAATCCAAATAGGTGCTGCAGTTGAATGTATACATGCATATTCATTAATTCATGATGATCTTCCCTGTATGGATAATGATAAATTAAGAAGGGGAAAACTATCAACCCATGCTAAATTTGGAGAATCAACTGCTATTTTAGCTGGTAACTCTTTATTAACAATTGCCTTTGAAATTTTAAGCCAATCAAAATTTAAATTAGATTACAAAACAAAAATTAGTCTAATTAACTTATTGTCAAAATGTTCGGGACATTCAGGAATCGCAGGTGGACAATATTCAGACCTTCAATTTGAGGGAAAGAGGCAATCCTTAAGAAAAATCGTTGATATGCAAATAAATAAAACTGGAAAGCTTTTCAGTTTTTGTTGCATTGCACCTGTAATTATTTCAAAAAAAAATAAATATTTAGATTTATTTGAATCAATTGGTTTAAAAATTGGGTTATTATTTCAAATTGCAGATGATTTAATAGATCATAGCGGTAGTTCGAAAAAAGCAGGAAAAAAAACAAGGAAAGATTTAAAGAAAGGCAAAGCAACTTTAATTAGTTTACTAGGTTATAAAAATACTGTTAAATATGGTGATAATCTTAAACTAGAGATATTTTCTATGATAAATAAACTTGGAGTAAAAACAAAAGATTTTAAGGATACAATAAATTATATTTTAACGAGATCTAAATGAATAAAAATTATAAAATTTTGAACGATATAAATTTCCCAAGTGATATAAAAAATTTAACTAGAACTCAGCTCAAAGTCCTTGCCAATGAAGTTCGAGAAGAAATGATTGATGCAGTTTCTGAAACTGGAGGCCATCTTGGAGCAGGACTTGGGGTAGTCGAACTTACAGTAGTTCTTCATTATATTTTTAATACTCCTAACGATAAATTAATATGGGATGTTGGGCATCAATCATATCCTCATAAAATTTTAACTGGCAGAAAAGATAAAATAAGAACTTTAAGAAAAGGGGGGGGTCTTTCAGGTTTTACAAAAAGATCTGAAAGCGAATATGATCCTTTTGGAGCTGCCCATAGCTCAACTTCTATTTCTTCAGCCCTTGGTATAGCAGTAGCAAACAAACTATCTAATAAATCAAATGATGTCATAGCTGTAATAGGAGATGGAGCAATAAGTGCAGGTATGGCATATGAGGCTATGAACAATGCAGGATCTAGCAAGACAAAGCTCATAGTTATTTTAAACGACAATGATATGTCAATTGCTAAACCTGTTGGAGCAATGAGAGCTTATTTAGCAAAAATATTTTCAGGTAAAATTTATTTTAGTTTAAGAGAAACAATTAAACTAATTATTTCAGCTTTTTCAAAAAGATTTAGCAAAAAAGCTGGTAGGGCAGAAGACTTCTTACGTTCAGCAGTAACTGGTGGAACATTGTTTAATTCAATGGGATTTTACTATGTCGGACCAATAGACGGTCATGATATCGATGCATTAATTTCAGTTTTAAAAAATGCAAAAGAAATCAATTATAATGGACCTATAATGATACATATCAAAACTAAAAAAGGTAAGGGGTATAAGTTTGCCGAACAATCTGAGGACAAATATCATGGTGTATCAAAATTTAATGTAAATACTGGAGTTCAAGAGAAGTCAAAATCAAATGCTCCTTCGTATACCAAGGTTTTTGCGAACACTTTGGTAAAACATGCTGAAAAAGATAGCAAAATAATTGGAATTACAGCTGCAATGCCTTCAGGGACTGGAATGGATATATTTGGAAATAAATTTCCCTCTAGGATGTTTGATGTAGGAATTGCAGAGCAACACGCTGTTACATTTGCGGCAGGGCTTGCAACAGAGGGTTACAAGCCTTATGCAGCAATTTATTCTACCTTTCTTCAAAGAGCATATGACCAAGTAGTTCATGATGTAGCAATTCAAAGTTTACCAGTTAGATTTGCTATTGATAGAGCTGGATTAGTAGGTGCTGATGGATCAACACACGCTGGCTCATATGATATTACATATTTGTCTACTTTACCAAATTTTGTAGTAATGGCAGCGAGTGATGAGTCTGAATTGGTAAAAATGATTAATACATCTGTAGATATTAATGATAGACCATCTGCTTTCAGATACCCTAGAGGAACCGGAATAGGTGTTGAGCTTCCTAACATCGGAGAAAAAATTGAAATTGGAAAAGGTAGATTAATAAAAGAGGGAAAAAAAGTTGCTATAATAAATTTTGGCGCAAGATTAAGAGAATGCTTAATTGCAGAAGAAGTATTATCCAAAAAAGGTATAAAAATAACATTAGTAGATGCTAGATTTGCAAAACCTTTAGATGAAAATCTTATTTGGCAAATAGCAAATGACCATGAAACAGTAATTTCAATTGAAGAAGGATCAATTGGTGGATTTGGTTCTCATGTAGCACAATTTTTGAATGAAAAAAATCTACTAGATAGTAATTTAAAGTATAGATCTATGTTTCTACCTGACAGATTTATTGATCATGATAAACCCGAATTAATGTATAAATATGCAGGTTTGGATGCATTAAATATAGAAAATAAAGTCTTAGATACTCTTAATTCAAAAGTTATTGTTAAAAAAAGTAATTAATTATTACATTGAGCATTATTTAAAAGATAATGATCTAACAATACGCAATGCATCATAGCTTCACCGATTGGCACAGCTCTAATTCCCACACATGGATCATGACGTCCTCTCACAGAAATTGATGTATTTTTGCCATATCGATCTATCGTTTTTCTGTTGGTAAGAATAGATGAAGTGGGTTTAACAGCAAAGGAAATTACTATTTCTTGACCTGAAGATATACCACCTAGAATTCCTCCAGCGTTGTTTGAATTAAATTTAGTTTCACTTCCTTTTTGATAAATTTCATCCGAATTCTGCTCTCCAGTCAACTGTGCTGAACTCATGCCAGATCCGATATTTACACCTTTAACTGCATTTATGCTCATCATTGCTGATGCAAGATCCATATCCAATTTAGAGTATATTGGTGCGCCAAGACCAACAGGCACCCCTTGCGCTCTTAATTCAATGATTGCTCCACATGAAGATCCAGCTTTCCTTATTGCTAACAAATATTTTTCCCATAATTTTACAACTGATTTGTCTGGACAAAAAAATGGATTTTTTGATATAAATTTATTATCCCATTTTTTTACATCACAACCAAGCATACCTAGTTGTATTACAGCTCCTTTAACATTGTATTTTTTCCCAATTTTTTTTTCTAAAACTTTTTTTGCTATTGCGCCAGCAGCTACTCTTGTTGCTGTTTCCCTAGCAGACTGTCTTCCTCCACCTCTATAGTCTCTAATTCCATATTTTTTAAAATATGTAAAATCAGCATGCCCTGGTCTAAATTTATTTTTTATAGTCTCATAGTCTCTTGATCTCATATCTTTATTATAAATTATCATCGAGATGGGTGTGCCTGTAGTTTTTCCCTCAAAAATACCTGAGACAATATTTACTTTGTCGTCCTCCTTTCTTTGAGTTGTAAATTTAGATTGGCCAGGTCTTCTTTTGTTTAATTCTTTTTGAATATCTCTCTCACTTATATTTATATTAGGAGGACACCCATCTACTACACAACCTATAGCGGGACCATGTGACTCACCCCAAGTAGTAAAACGAAATATCTTTCCAAATGTATTAAATGACATAAAATATAATATATAGATTATTTTGTTAAAATTATGAATCAAAAAAATAAATTAGGAATAGATCAGTGTTTTAGGGAATTAGATAACCCATATATGCTATTTGAAGAGTGGTTTAATGAGGCAAAAAAATCAGAAATAAATGATCCAAATGCATTAGCACTCGCAACAGCTGATAAAGATGGCAATCCCTCCGTGAGAATGGTTTTGCTTAAAAGTTTTGATGAGAGGGGATTTGTTTTTTTTACTAATTTAAAAAGTAAAAAAAGTTTAGATTTAAGTATTAATCCAAAAGCTTCAATGTGTTTTCATTGGAAAAGTTTATTAAGGCAAATTAGAATTGTTGGAAAAATAAATAGTGTTTCAGAAAAAGATGCGGATGAATATTATAATAGTAGAGCGTATGGAAGCCGAATTGGTGCTTGGGCATCTAATCAGAGTGCTGTATTGGCTAATAGAAATGAATTATATGAGTCAATAAATAAATTTAAAAAAAAATTTCCAGATAAAAAAAACGTACCAAGACCAGAATATTGGTCTGGTTGGAATTTATCACCTATTGAAATTGAATTTTGGTTGGATGGAGAAAATAGAATTCATGAAAGATTGAAATATGTAAAAGTAGATAAAAATAATTGGAAAAAAATTTTATTAAGTCCTTAGAAATTTCTTTCTAAACTAAATGATGTCAATTTTTTTAAAATTTTTTTTTCTTTTGAGTCTGGAAATATACTTAAAGAATTTGAAGAAAGGTTAATAAAATATTCTGCTTTGGAATAACAATCTTTAACTATTTCATATTTTTTTATTAAACTTAAAATTTGATTAAAATCATCTTTAGATCTATTTTGGTTTGTAAATTTAATTTTTATTTCTTTTTTTTCTTCTGGTGCTGCTTTTTGATATAATAATATTATAGGTAAAGTTATTTTTCCTTCATAAAAATCATTTCCAATTTCTTTACCAAATAATTTTAGCTCTGAGTTGTAATCTAAGGTATCGTCAGCTATTTGGAAAGTAAGCCCAAGATTTTTTCCATAGAATTCTAAAGCGTCTTTTATCTTATTTTCTTTATTTGTTAAAATCGCTCCTACTTTAGTTGCTGCTGCAAAGAGAGAAGCAGTTTTTGATGATATAATTTTAAGATATGTTTCTTCCAACATATCTATTTCGCCTTTGTGTTGTAACTGCAAAACTTCACCTTGAGAAATTTCAGCAGACGTAGAGGATAAAAGTTTTAAAACTTCTTTATCTCCATCATCTACCATCATTTCAAAACACCTACTTAACAAGTAATCCCCTACAAGTATAGATGATTGGTTACCCCAAATACTATTTAAAGTTTTTTTTCCTCTTCTCAAGTCGCTATTATCAATTACATCATCATGCATTAAGGTTGCTGCGTGTATCAGCTCAACACAAGCTGAGAGGTTTATATCTCTTGAACCTTTTTGATAACCACAAAGCTTTGCTGATCCCAATGTTAAAAGTGCCCTTAATCTTTTGCCTCCAGTATTTAGATGATAATCTGTCATTTTTTCCACTAATTCAACTTTGCTAGAAAGTTTTGATTTAATTCTCTCATCAACTAAAACTAATTTGTCTTCAACCGAGTTTTTAAGGTCTAAATATGAATTATTTATCTTTTTTTTTAATTGGACAACTGTTCCCATAAAATTAAAGTAGTATAATTATCATATTATTATACTTATCAATTGACGCACCTAAATCTTCAACTATAAGGAGATTTTATATTCATCAAAAAAAACTTATAAATATCATTATGTTTTCTTTTTTTAAAAATAAAAAAATTATTCCACACATAATCTTAAACGGAGTTATAGGTAATGTTGGTAAATTTAGGCAAGGAATTGATTTTTCAAGCCAAGAGGAAATAATTAAAAAAGCTTTTTCAATTAAAAAATCACCTGCTGTTGCAATATCTATAAATTCTCCAGGTGGATCTCCTGTACAGTCTCATTTAATTCACGATCTAATTAAATCTCAGGCAATTAAAAATAAAAAAAAAGTATTTGTTTTTGCAGAGGATGTTGCTGCATCTGGAGGTTATTTAATAGCATGTGCAGGTGATGAAATTTACGCAAATCAAAGTTCAATTGTAGGATCAATAGGTGTAATTTATTCATCTTTTGGTTTTAAAGATCTCATTGAAAAAATAGGTGTTCAACGAAGAGTCTATACCGCAGGTAAAAATAAAAGTACCTTAGATCCTTTTCTAGATGAAAAAGAGGAAGACATTCAAAGATTGAAAAATATTCAACTTGATTTACATAAGGATTTCATAGAAGTTGTTGAGAAAAGTAGATCTTCAAAGTTAAAAAAAGATAGTGGGGTAGAGTTATTCTCAGGAGAATTTTGGTCTGGCAGAAAAGCAAAAGAGCTAGGATTAATAGATGATATAGGTAATCCAGAGAAAGTTTTAAAAGAAAAATTTGGTGAAAAAATTGTTATAAAAAGATTCGAAAAGTCAAAAGGATGGTTGGCAAAAAAATTATCTAATGAAATATATACTAATCAAATAATTAACGCTTTAGAAGAAAGATCTATCTGGCAAAGATATGGTTTCTAAAAAAAAAAAAAATAAAAAAATAAATAAAATTATTTCTTTTCAGGACACAATATTTAGTTTACAAAAGTATTGGTCGAAAAAGGGCTGTGTAATTCTTCAACCGTATGATTTAGAAGTTGGAGCTGGCACTTTTCATCCCGCAACTACTTTGAGATCACTAGGTTCAAAACCTTGGAAAACTGCTTATGTTCAACCATCTAGGCGACCAACTGATGGGAGATATGGAGAAAACCCTAATAGGTTACAACATTATTATCAATTTCAAGTTTTGATTAAACCATCTCCAAAAGATATTAAAAAACTTTATTTAAATAGTTTAAGTACGATTGGAATAAATCACAAAGATCATGATATCAGATTTGTTGAGGATGACTGGGAAAGTCCAACATTAGGAGCTGCAGGCCTAGGTTGGGAAGTTTGGTGTGATGGTATGGAAATTACACAATTTACTTATTTTCAACAGATGGCCGGTATAGAGTGTAATCCAGTCTCAGTTGAAATTACGTACGGATTAGAGAGATTATGTATGTTTATCCAAAATAAGAGAAATGTTTTTGATCTAGCTTGGAACAATGAGGGTATTTTATATAAAGAAGTTTTTCATCAGTCAGAAAAAGAATTTTCTGCATATAACTTTGAGTACGCTAATACCGATAGTTTATTTAAAATTTTTGATATGTTAGAAAATGAAGCTAAAAATTTGATTGAGAAAAAAGTTTCACTACCTGCATATGACCAATGTTTAAAATCAAGTCATGTTTTTAATTTATTAGATGCAAGAGGAGTAATAAGTGTTGCACAAAGAGCTGAATATATTGCAAGAATTAGAGATCTTACAAAGGAAATTGGTAAAATTTGGATAGAAAGTCAAAGTTAAAATGTCTGAATTTTTTTTAGAGTTGTTCAGCGAAGAGATACCTGCTAATTTACAAGTAAATGCTAGAAAAGCATTAAATGAAATATTTGTTAAATTTTGCGAAACAAATCAAATTAAAATTCAAGGAGAAATTAAAACTTATTCTACTCCAAATAGATTAATAATTTATATTGATAGAATCCCTAAAGAAGTTGAAAAAAAAACTTTAGAAGTAAGAGGACCAAATGTAAATGCACCTGATGTAGCTTTGCAAGGTTTTTTAAAATCAAATAAAGCAAACAGAGATCAAATTTTTAAAAAAAAAACTGAAAAAGGAGAATTTTATTTTTTTAGAAAACCCTCAGAAAAAATAAGCACAGTTAAACTTTTCAAAGACAACATTGAAAGTTTAATAAGCAAAATACCCTGGAATAAATCAATGAAATGGGGAAGTAACAGCTTATTCTGGGGAAGACCACTGAAATCGATATTAGCTGTGTTTGATAAAAAAGTTGTAGACTTCAAAATTGGACATCTTCAAAGCTCTAACAAAACATTTGTCGACAAAGATTTAGAGGAAAATGCTAAAAAGTTTGTTGACTTTAAGAGTTATGAGAAATTTTTTAAACAAAAAAATATTATTATAAATCACGATCAAAGAAAAGATTATATTAGAAAAGAAATAGCAAAAGTAGAAAATAATAAAAAAGTTAAAGTAAATTTAAATGAAAAAATTTTAGATGAGGTAACAAATTTAGTAGAAAAACCCAAAATTTTAGTGTGTGAATTTGATAAAAGGTTTTTAGAAATTCCTGATGAAATTTTAATCACCACTATGCAAAGATATCAAAAATGTTTTCCAACAATTGATAATAAGTTTAATTTAACAAATATATTTATAGTTGTTGCAGATATAAATGATAGTAAAGGTCTAGTAAAAACAGGAAACCAGAGGGTAGTAGATGCCAGATTAAGTGATGCAGAATTTTTTTGGAAAAGAAATAAATCTCAAAATCTAGTTAAACAAATTTCAAAGTTGAAAAATATAAACTATTTTAAAGGTTTAGGATCATACTTTGATAAAATACAGAGAATGAGAAAATTGAGTGCAGTTATTTCAGATGAGTTTTTAATTAGCAAAGAGAAAATAGAAATAGCATCTTCAATCTGCAAGGTTGATCTGATGTCTGATCTCGTAAAGGAGTTTCCTGAATTACAAGGAATTATGGGAGGTTATTTTGCTAAATCTCAAGGTTTTGAGAAAGAAGTGAGCCAAGCAATTTCTGAACATTATCTTCCGATCGGAATAGACAGTAAAATTCCAAAGAAACCATACAGTATAGCCTTGTCTTTAAGCGATAAAATTGACTCATTAGTAGGTTTTTTTGGAATTAATTTAAAACCATCAGGCTCGAAAGATCCTTACGCTCTTAGAAGAATGGCAATTGGTTTAGTGAGATTGATTATAGAAAATAAAAAAAAAATAAAAATTAGAGATTTATTTAGCTATACGGCTATACTTTATAAAGAACAAGGTTATGAATTTGATATAAAAAAAATTCAAAAAGAATTAGGCGAATTTATTAATGATAGATTAAAAAATTATCTAAAAGAAAAACAAATTAGACAAGATATTGTTGAAAGCTCGTTTTCTTCATATGGAATAGACGAATTAAATAAGATTTATAAAAAATCTATTTTTTTAAATAAAAATATTAATAAACCATTTTGTATAGATGTTTTATCTATTTATAAAAGATCATATAATATTATTAACAGTGAAAAAATAGGAGCAGATCTTGAGGGAACAGCTGACCCAGGATTATTTAAAAATGAATATGAAAAAAACCTGTATCAAAAAATACAAGAAATAAAAAAATATTTTTTTAATTCAGGAAAAGATGAAAACTATGACCAAAGTCTCAAAATACTCTCAAGTTCAAAAATTCAATTGAATGAGTTTTTTGATAACGTGATTGTAAATGATAACGATGAGGTAATTAAAAAAAATAGACTAGAACTTTTGAAAATGTTGTGTAAAAGCTTCGAAAACTATTTTAACTTTTCAAAAATAGAAGTTTAATATGAAAAAATTTATATTTAATTTTAAGTCAAATGATGTAAAGAAAATTAAATTTCCTAAAAATATCTTAGGTGGAAAAGGTTCAAATCTCTCTCAAATGGGAAGAATGGGTTTGCCTGTACCTCCAGGTTTTATAATATCAACCGAGGTTTGTGATTTATTTTATAAAAATAATAAAAAATTAAATTCAAAAATTTTGAAAAATATTAAAAATGAATTAAAGAATATTGAAAAAGATTCTGGTAAAAAATTTGGTGACTTAAAAAATCCCTTACTTGTGTCAGTAAGATCTGGCGCAAGAGTCTCTATGCCAGGAATGATGGATACTATACTTAATCTAGGTCTAAATGATAAAACTGTACTCTCATTAGCCAAAAGTACCTCAAATATGAGGTTTGCGAAAGATAGTTATAGGAGATTTATTCAAATGTATTCAAATGTTGTGCTTGGTATTGAAAATTATAACTTCGAGGAACTTATTGAAAACTATAAATTAACTAAAGGAGTTTTATTAGATACTGATTTAAACGAATATGACTGGGATGGATTGATAAAAGATTTTAAAAATTTAATAAGAGAAAAGACAAAAAAGGAATTCCCCCAAAATGTTTTTGATCAACTAATTGGTGCGATAAGCGCAGTATTTTTGTCTTGGGAAAGTCACAGGGCAAAAGTTTATAGAAAATTAAATCAAATACCCTCAGAGTGGGGAACAGCAGTAAATGTTCAATCAATGGTATTTGGAAACATGGGTAAAGATTGTGCAACAGGCGTAGTATTCACTCGAAATCCTTCTGACGGTTCCAATGAAATTTATGGAGAATATTTGATTAATGCTCAAGGAGAGGATGTTGTGGCTGGAACCAGAACTCCTCAATATATTACTAAAAAAGCTAAAATAAATGCAAAAACAAATCTTCCATCAATGGAAGAAACTATGCCATCTGCTTTTAATCAATTAAAAAAAATTTTAAAAAAATTAGAAAATCATTTTAGAGATATGCAAGATGTTGAATTTACAATTGAGAAAAATAAACTTTGGATGCTTCAAACTAGAGTTGGAAAAAGAACAGCAAAGTCTGCAGTTAAAATTGCCGTAGACATGGTTAAAGAAAAATTAATTTCAAAAAAAGAGGCAGTTTTGAGAGTAGAACCTAATTCACTAGATACTTTACTTCATCCAACTTTAGATGAAAAAGAAACTTTAACTATTATAGCTAAAGGATTACCAGCATCACCTGGAGCTGCTAGTGGCAAAGTTGTTTTCAGTTCTGATGAAGCTGAAAGATTAAATGGCATGATGCAAAATACTATTCTAGTAAGAATAGAAACATCCCCAGAAGATATTCATGGCATGCATGCTGCAAAAGGAATTTTAACCGCTAGGGGGGGCATGACTAGTCATGCTGCAGTTGTAGCAAGAGGCATGGGAAGACCTTGCGTATCTGGATCTAGCGAAATTGAAATCGATTACACTAAAAAAATATTTAAGACTAAAAATAAAGAGATAAAAGAAGGAGACGTAATAACAATCGATGGCTCAACAGGAAGAATAATTTTTGGAGAAATAAAAACAGTTAAGCCCGAAATTTCAGGTGATTTTTCAAAATTAATGAAATGGGCAGACAATTTTAGAAAATTAAAAATAAGAACTAATTCTGAAACTCCATTGGATAGCAAAACTGCCAGAGAATTTGGAGCTGAGGGAATTGGTTTGTGCAGAACGGAACACATGTTTTTTGATGAAGAAAGAATTTTATCAGTCAGACAAATGATTTTGTCAAAATCCAAAGAAGATAGATCTGCTGCCTTGTCAAAATTACTTCCTCACCAGAAAAAAGATTTTATTGATATTTTTAAAATTATGAATGGTCTGCCAGTTACAGTAAGATTATTAGACCCACCTTTGCATGAATTTTTACCAAAAAGTAATGACGAAGTAAGTGAAGTTGCTGCATCACTAAATCTTCCAACAAAAGAACTTGAAATTAGAATTTCAGAACTCCATGAGCAGAATCCTATGTTAGGCCATCGGGGTTGTAGGCTTGGTATTTCATTTCCAGAAATATATGAAATGCAATGCAGGGCGATATTTGAAGCGTTAATTTATTGTAAAAAAAATAAAATTAAATCAACAATGCCTGAGATAATGATACCATTGGTATCAACTGAGGCAGAAATTAAAATAATGAAAGATTTAGTAATTAAGATAGCTAGCAAAGTTCAAAAAGAAAATAAAGTCAATGTAGATTTTTTAGTTGGTACAATGATTGAGCTACCAAGAGCAGCTATTAAAGCAAAAGACATAGCTAAACATGCTGAATTTTTTAGTTTTGGAACCAATGATTTAACGCAAACTACATTTGGTATTAGCAGGGATGATAGTGGAAAGTTTTTAAATGATTATTTAGAAAATAAGATATTTGAGGTTGATCCATTTATATCAATAGACGATGGTGTTGGAGATTTGATCAAAATGGCATCATTAAAAGGAAAAAAACAGAATAAACATTTAAAGTTAGGTATATGTGGAGAACATGGAGGTGATCCAAAAAGTATAGAATTTTGTGCAAAAACTGGTTTAGATTATGTATCTTGTTCTCCTTATAGAGTTCCTATTGCTCGACTTGCAGCAGCTCAAGCTGAAATAAAAAAATAGTAAAGAATTTTTAAATTTCCAGTTTAATGTCGATAGAATTAATACTATGTGTTAATTCCCCAATTGATATTCTATCGACTTTTGTTTTTGCTATTTGTTTAATGTTTTTAAGGTTTACTCCACCAGAGGCTTCAGTTTCAAATCTATTATTCGCAATTTTAACAGCCTTTCTTAGGGTATTTATTTTCATATTATCAAATAAAATTCTGTCGAATTTTAGGTGATTGATTTTTTTTAATTGATTTAAATTATCTACCTCAACAGTAATTTTTTTACCATTTTTATGTCTAATTGCTTTTAATATTATTTTTTCAAAATTTTTTGATGAAGCAATATGATTGTCCTTAATTAGAAATTCATCACTCAAATTGAATCTATGATTAAACCCACCGCCTAATTTTACAGCATACTTTTGTATAACTCTTAAGTTAGGTATAGTTTTTCTAGTGCAACAGATTTTGGTCTTTGCTCCAGCTTTGTTAACAAATTCACTTGTTTTTGTTGCAATTCCTGAAATAAGTGAAACAAAATTAAGCATTACTCTTTCAGCAATTAGAATATTACGTAAATTTCCTTCAATAACTGCAACAACTGTTCTTTTATTGATATTAGATCCCTCCTTTTTTTTTATTGTAAATTTAATTTTTTTATCAATTAACTTTAGTGTTTGTTTTGCAAATTCAAGGCCTCCAATTATACATTTTTGGTTACTTATCATTTTAACTTTTTTAATTAAGTTATTTTTTAATAAATTAGATGTTATATCTCCTGAAGGATAAAGATCTTCATTAAGAGCAAGTTTACAAATAGATTTTATGAAGTTTTTACTTAATTTTATTTTTGACACAGAATTTATCTGCCTATTTTTGTCATTCTTTCAACTGATTTTCTAGCTTTTTCAATTGTTTCATTGCTCATGATTATTTCATTATTTTCATTTTCTAAGCACTCTAAAATTTTTGGTAAAGTAATTCTCTTCATATGAGGGCACAAATTGCATGGTCTAATAAATTTTACATTAGGATTATCTACTTGCACATTATCACTCATAGAACATTCTGTAACCATCATAACTTTCTCGGGTTGATTATCTTTTACATATTTGATCATACCACTTGTTGATCCAGTGAAATCACTCGCCCTGATTACGTCTGGTGGACATTCTGGATGAGCTATAACTTTTATTCCAGGGTTATTCTTTCTTATTTCGTTTATCTCAGCATCATTAAATTTTTCATGAACCTCACATGTACCTTTCCAAGAAATAATTTCTACATCAGTTTGAGAAGAGACATATTTTGCTAAATAGTCATCAGGTAGAAAAATAACTTTATTTACGTTTAATGAATTAACAATTTTTACTGCATTTGCAGATGTACAACACACATCTGTTTCAGCTTTTACATCAGCTGAGGTATTTACGTAAGATACAACTGGAACTCCAGGATTTTTTTTTTTTAATTCTCTCACATCATCACCGGTAATAGAAGAAGATAAAGAGCAACCAGCTTTCATATCTGGAAGCAAAACCTTTTTATCTGGCGACATAAGCTTTGCAGTTTCAGCCATAAAATGAACACCACACATTACAATTATATCTGCTTTTGTTTTTGCTGCTTCAATTGCTAAAGCAAGAGAATCTGCTGAAAAATCTGAAATACCATGATATATTTCAGGTGTCTGATAATTGTGAGCAAGTATAACTGCATTCTTCTTTTTTTTAAGTTCGTTTATTTTAAAAATGTATGGAGCATGTATCGACCATTCGATTTCTGGAATAGCTTTAGAAATCTTTTTATATATTGGATCAGTAGCTTTCTTAATTTCAGTTGTAAAATCCATTACAAAAGCTTATCAACTTGAAATACTCTTGTCATTCACTTAATCTGACGCAGAGGCGGCCATGCTGAAACTGGTAGACAGGCTTGGTTGAGGGCCAAGTGGGAATTTCCCATGAGAGTTCGATTCTCTCTGGCCGCACCAAAAATGATCTTTAAAATTAGATATAACTTTTATATGTTTATTTTTAATGACCGATCAATGTATTATTTTAGCTGGAGGGGTTGGAAAAAGGCTAGGTAAAATTACAAAAAAAATACCAAAGCCACTTATAAAAATAAAAGATAATCATTTTATTGAGTATGTTATCCAGAATTTTTATAGACAAGGAATAAGGAATTTTCTAATTTTAACTTGGTACAAAAGTGAAAAATTCAAACTTAATAAAATTAAACAAGGTTTAAAAAATACAAAGATTAAAATTATCAAAGAAAAATATAAATTAGGAACAGCTGGAACTTTAAGAAATTCAATTAAATATTTAAACGAAAGTTTCTTTGTGACAAATGCAGATACATTTTTTGATATTAATATTAGAGATTTAGAATATTTTACTAACCATAATAATTCAAATATAGGTGTAGCACTTACGTCTTCCCTTTTCCACAAAAACTATTCTAGTTACAAAATTAATAAAAATAATATTGTAACAAAATATCAAATCTCAAATAGTAAAAAAAAGTTAGTATGTGGAGGGATTTATTATTTTAAAAAAAAAATTATTAAAAAACTCAAATTAGAAAAATTAGATATAGATAGGGATATAATAAAAAAAAACTTAAATTTTAGAAATAAAATAACAGCCAAAATTTATAAAAATAGTTTTATAGATATTGGCTCTAAGGCTACTCTTAAAAAAGCACCTAAATTTATATACAAAAATATTATCAAACCTTGTGTTTTTTTAGATAGAGATGGCGTAATAAATGACGATTTTGGTTATGTTCATAAGCCTAGACAAATTATTTGGAGGAAAAATATATTCAAAGCTGTAAAATTTCTTAATGATAATAATTTTAGAGTTATTGTAGTTACAAATCAAGCAGGTATAGCAAAAGGAAAGTATAAGGAAAAAGATTTATTGTTTTTAACCGACTGGATTAATAAGGAGTTTATTAAAAAAGGATCTTTTATAGATGATACATATTATTGTCCCTTTCATCCAAAATCAAAAATTAAAAAATATAAAAAAAAATCAGTTCTAAGAAAACCAAATAATGGTATGATTGAAAAAGCATTTAAGGATTGGAAAATTAAAAGAAATAAATCATTTATAATAGGAGATAAAGCTATAGATATAGCTGCTGGAAAAAAATCAAATATTAAAGCTTATTATGTAGAAAAAGATATTTTTATACAGGTGAAAAGAATTCTTAATAATTTTTAGATGGAACAAAGTTTGGACTTGAGTAAAGTTTTACTAATTCCTTTATTCCATTTTCCAGTTTAAACTTTGCTTTAAAACCTTTTTTTTCAATTTTTTCGTTTGAAACAAAATAATCTCTTTTATCTTCATCAGTCCCATCTTTAGATATAACATAATTAAAGTCACTAATTACCTCTTGAATTTTGTTACAAAGCTGTTCTTTTGTAAGATTAGCTTCACTTAATCCAAGATTATAAATCTCTCCTTTTATTTTTTCAAAATTCATTATTGAAAATTTAAACGCTCCAAAAATATCACTTATATGAACATAATTTCTTCGAAAATGTGGTTCAAAAACTTCTAAATATTTTTCAAAATAAGCTATATAAGTAAAATTATTTACTAATAAATCAATTCTCATTCTATCAGAAACACCAAAAACTGTTGCTAATCTAAAACTAACACTGTCAGATCCTTCCATAATAACTTTTTCAGCTTCCACTTTTGTTCTCCCATAAAGACTAATTGGCTTTAACGGAGATTTTTC
>MDTD01045828.1_pt1 | contig 17021 bp, 9 predicted proteins | sample 811221 | NCBI WGS metagenome assembly MDTD01 (sample SAMN05326646, study PRJNA326480) | marine metagenome | isolation source: seawater | place: Pacific Ocean: South West | collected 2011 | reverse complement strand
CCCTTTCAAAGAATGCTTTTTTTACTTCTCAGTCAACTTAATACTACTTTCAAGTTCTAATAGAGAATCAACAAGAAATGATTTGAGTTCATTTTGATCATCTGACTCAGTAAAGTTCATAAGGCCCATAAACCAATTTTGTAATTCATTGCCATCAATATTTGAAATCGTGCTTAGAAAATCATCATACATTTTAGTTCGAAACTCCATTTCTTTTGACTCTATAAGGTACTCAATTTGCTCTTTCAATTTCTTTAAGTATTTCAGTTCATCTTTACTACAGACATCTTTTTTTCTTTCAAGGTATTTTTTTAAATCATTCTCTGCTTCAGAAAAAAAACTTTTAATCTCGCTATCACCGGCAATCGTTTCTTCTTCTATTTCAATAATTTCATTTTTTAAAAATTGAGCTAATGTTTCTAATAATTTCTCATTTTGAAAGGGTGATAGCAAAACGTCATCAAATGACTCTATTTGAGTTTTATTCATTGAGTTTGATAGTTCATCTTTAATGATAAGAAAGGGTATATTTTTTAATTTCGGCAAACATGCTAAATTTTTTCTTACTGTTAAAGTATCGATTATTCGCAAGTCATTTTCCGCAATAATTAAGTCAGCTTTTTCTTTCATTGCCTTTTTAATTAGTTCCTCTCCATTTTTAGCAAAAATAAACTCAAATGGCTGGTTTTTAAGTTGTTCTATAAGATCATTTAAGACGTTTTTATTTTTAAAACCTAAGATTATTGTCGCAGGAGAAAAGATAAGCCCTCCACTCAATCCTTTTAAAACATTTTTTAGGTGGATCTTAAAAGTGTTACCCTTTCCTAAAGAAGATTTAATTGTTAGGTCAGAACCTATTTTTAAAAGGAGAACTTTAGAAATATAAAGGCCCATGTGATCGACTTTTTGGTTCTTCTCCTTCTCATTAAATGTATCTAAATATGGAATAAATAAATTTAGGCAATCCTCTTCTTCAATTCCTTCGGTTTCGTCAATCACCTTTATAATTATATCGTAGGATAGGGGGTTCTCTTTAACCTTATCAAAAGAAACATGGACGTTAATTTTACCGCCCTTATTAGAAATTTCCAAAGAGTTATTAAATACATTTTGGAGAATTTCTCTTATTTTCCTAGCCCCTAATACAAGTGGAGAAGGAAGTCCTTTATTTTCGTATTTAAGATTAAATGTTATATTCTTATCCTTCCCCTTGTAATTAAAGAAAGAAATTAAATCGTTTAAAATATATCCCAAATCAATTCCTTTTCTTTCTACACTTTTGCTTTCCACATCATCATGAAAAACTGAATCTCCGACATTGGACAAATCCATTATTTCTCTACAACTGCTACGAATATTTTTAAGATAGAGCATCTTTTCCTCAGGATTAATTTCTAAATCGAAATTTTCTAAAATATGAACAAAGCTTGTAATATTATTAAGTGGATTTCTTAAATCATGGCCTAATCTTGCCAAGAAAAGTTCTCTTTCCAAGCTCTTCTTTCTAATTTCATTAATTTCAAATTCAACTTTTTTTGTCTTCTCCTTTAAAAGATGGGTTGTTGATATTAAATTATGCTGTGCTTGTTTTCTTAAACTTTCGTTTTTCTCTTTATGATACTTTTTTTGAATTTCTTTTTGGTCTTTCATTAAATCGATAATCTTTGACTTAGCATCAATTTTTTCTTGATAATTTTCTTTTTTTCTTCTTTCCTGAATTAGAAGAAGACCAATCGTTAAGAAAAAAACCTCGAAAAAGAAACCCATGATAGGTGTATGACGGGTATAAAAATTACTCGGAATATGACCTAAAACAACGAGTGCGAAAATTAATCCTGCGGCAACGGTTGAAAAAAGACCCAGAAAAAGAAAGAACTTGTCCGTATTTTTTATTTTAAAATTTAAAAGTAAAAAAATAAGAAGTGCGGGGTAAACAATAAAAATTGATAAAACGATGTATTTAGCTGCAATCGCACGAGGCATAAAAAGGATTAAAATAAGTAAAAGGATGGTAAGAGATTTTAAGAAATTAAAAAAAAGGATCATTATTTTTCCACGAAAGGAATCTTCAGATTTTAAAATATTTTGGAAGAAATAAACTAAAGAAACCATCGAAATGATTAGTATGATATCCATACCTGTATTATTGAAAAAAACCATATTTTTCGTTATATAAACTGGCAGGATCCCAAGCCCCAAGGACAAACAAATTGCCATAAAAAAAGCATGATTAAAATAAAGTAAATAGACTTTTTCATTTTCAAATACTGCCAAATAACCGATAAAGAAAACCATCAGGGTAAGAGTCCCCAAAACTAATCCTTTTACAAGATTATTTTTAGACTGCGCTTCTGCAAAAGATTTATATGAATAAATGATCAGAACCGGTTGTTTTGCAAAGCCACCGATTTTAAAGTAAAAGACATCCTCCGCTTCTTTAGAAGTTTTTAAAAAAAAGTTAAAGCCGTCTACTTCGAATTGTCTTTTCGATAAAGCTTCATAATCACCGGTTTTTTCTTCTCCATACTTTCCTGTTTTTTTATCTTTTTGATAAAACCAAATGTGATCTTGAGTGACAAAGTCGTAAGATAAAACCCATCTTTTATCTTCACTAAGGTCTTTAACCTTTAACTTTAACCAATAATAGCGATCTTTAATACCCAAGTTTGGAAAATTTGTTTTTAAAGGTATGAATTTTTCTTGAATATCCTTAGTTAATATATTTTCTATTTTAAGTTTTTTTGTTGGGTCTTCAAAATAGGATATTTTTGAACTTATCCGAATTGATTCTAAATTATTTGTTAGATGAATGACCTGACTTTTTTCAGTGCCTAAAAGCGCTGTACTCAGAAATAAAAAAGTAAAGCAAAATAATTTTATAATCATTTTTTCTTTATTCACTTAAGAAAATAATTGAACCTGAATTTATTATACATCTTTTATACATTTTTTTTTTTTCAAATATATGGTTAAAAAATATTTTTTTTATTTTTTAGATTGTGAAAAAAACGTTTTATTTCCTGAGGAAATTTCATTTAAACCTTATTTTTTTCATATAAACTTTTTACTTCTCTTCTGCTTTCTCAAGACAGGGTATTGAGATAAGAGAAAACGGTAAAATTCAAAACAGGTTTGAAACCTATTATGGTGTTTTTATCATAAAAAACTTAATTCTCTTTTTGATTTAACTTTAAATAGATATCACTCTTTTTAAATTGATATGAATCATCCATTACCTAGCTGAAATACTTTCAAGATAGTTTTAGTATAAAAGACACTATCTTTAAAAAACTTTAGGCCTCTACTTCTATGATTTATTTTTTATTTATAGGTCCGTTTTAAATTCGATTTTTCCTAAAGAAATGAAACAATAAATTTTATTGGTTCATAGAAATTGGGTAGAAACCTCCATGGGCCGAATTGACACACCCTGTAATTTGTACTAACTGGACCTAAAATTCTTTCCTTCACTCCTAAAATGAACTATTTAGAGATTATTAAATAATGTTTTAGTTCTGATTTCTTAGACTTTGAGGCCCTAACTTTAAAAACCTTTTTATATTTTGGAATTAAATGTGAAATACCTTCTCTCTCTTCTTTTAACATTTTTCTTAGCATTTGGTGGGAATGCAGAGCAACCGCTTGACCCCCATAGGGCCATTGAATTAATCGAGGGGAAGAATTACTATGAGCTTGGCCTTAAAATAGATCTTTTAGAAGATGAATCAAAAAAGCTTACCATTAAAGATATTCTAAGTTCTAAATACGCTAAACAATTCAAAAGAAGTAAAAAAGAGGTTCCAAGTTTTGGCTTTAAAAAAGCAAACTTTTGGGCAAAAGTAACTCTCTTAAATAATACAAAAAGCCAAAAAAGCTGGCTTTTTCACCAGCAAAACTACACACAAGATGAAATCACTGTTTACCGGAATACAGAAGGTCAATGGAGGAGCTCAACCACTGGAGATTTTTTCCCTTTCAAAACTAGGGAAGTAGACGCTCGTTCTTTTTCTTTTCACATAGATGCCCCTGTAAATAAGGTCACTGTTTTTTATGTCAAAATAACTGGTGTTGTTAATAGAATGCTTTTCACCTTAACAACCCCGACCCATTTTGCAGAAGAAGAGGCCAAAGACAACTATGTTATGGGACTCTTTTTTGGGCTTATCTTAACAATCATTGCCCTTAACTCTGTCCTCTACCTATCGACTAAAGAAAAGGGTTACCTTTACTACGTTTTATATGTCCTTACCTTTGGTTTTGCCTTAGCGATTAACCTTGGTTTTGCCCAAAAGTTTATTTTTAAAGACTTTCACTGGATGAATAATAAAGGCTTTGCCATAGTCTCTTTATTTACAAGTCTTTTCCTAAGCCTCTTCACAATTACGTTTCTTAAACTTGAAAAGGCTACTCCTAAACTTTATAAATTACTCAAAGGTTTTGCATGGGTCAGTCTTACTTTAATCATCCTTACGCCAATCCTTCCCTATAGTTTAGGGTTAAAGTTTTTTCTAGGTGCCATTTTTATCGTCACCCCAATCGTCATTTTTTCAGGCATTTACAGATCCCGAATGAGATACAGGCCAGCTAAACACTTCGTCGTTGCCTTTGGTTTATGGATATTTGGAACGCTGATTACAGTTTTTGCAGTTATTGGCGTCTTGCCAACAAACTTTCTTACGAAAAACTCAATGCTTATAGGGAATGCTCTTGAGCTCGTTATTTTATCAATTGGACTAGCTGATAAGTTTAACTTTATTTTAAAAGAGGCCCTCCTGAAAGAAGAAAGGGCCGCCAGAAACCTGAAGAGAGAAGTTGAGAGACAAACAGTAGAACTGAGAAAGAAAACGGAACAACTTCAAGACTTGGACCAGAAAAAAACGTCTTTTTTCCAAAATATTTCCCATGAGTTAAGAACACCATTAACCCTCATTATGAACCCTTTAGAAAGCCTTAAAAAGCGCTACAATGAGGATAGGGATATTCAAGTTGCAGATAAAAATACAAAGCGCCTATACAGACTTGTCAATCAGCTTTTAGATTTTCAAAAGTTATCTGCAGGGAAAAAAGAGCTAAGCCTAAGTAAAGTTAACTTAGTTAAGTTTATTAATAACTGCGCTGATATGTTTAAATCAAGCTGCTCTATCAAGGACATCGCCTTTAAAGTCACTTTAAATGGCAAGGATTTCTCAAACACAGACCTCAATTCAAAAGACTTTTTTATCCAGGGAGAAATTGATGCCCTCGAAAAAATAGTTTTTAATTATTTATCCAATGCTCTTAAATACTCACCTGAAAAGTCTATGATCACATTGGGCCTATCCAATAAAGAAGGGGAAGTTAAGGTTTCAGTTAAAGATGAGGGAAGAGGAATTTCTAAAAGTAATCAAAATAAATTATTTCAAGTCTTTAGCCAGGTTGATGACTCCGACACAAGAAAGTTTGAAGGAACTGGGCTTGGTTTAGCTCTTGCAAAAGAACTCGCCGAGCATATGAAAGGAATTGTTGGCGTTGATAGTGAGGAAGGAAAAGGCTCCCTATTTTGGGTAAGTTTCCCAGAGTGCACAAAACCCCACTTGGAAGAGGACCTAAGTATCCAGAATCATGAGATTAAACAATGGCATTTAAATGGCGTTGCAGACCAAAATGATGAAGACGAACAAATGGAATCAATAGATTCAAAAGTTGATTCCTCTGAAATAATAAGTAAGCAGCAAACAGTCTTAATTGTAGATGACCTCAAAGATATGAGAGGACTCATCTCTAGAGCTCTTAAAAGACATAACTACAGGACTCTTTTGGCACAAAATGGTGAACAAGGACTTGAAATGGCCAAGGCCCATAAACCAGACATCATCATCAGTGATTGGATGATGCCAAAAGTGAGCGGTCCTGAAATGATAAAACAGTTAAAAAATGAGCCGAACTTTGCCTCTATCCCTATCATTCTATTAACGGCCAAAAGCGATGAAGACAGTAAAATGATGGGTATTGAAGTCGGTGCAGATGGGTTTCTTGGTAAACCTTTTAATGACCAGGAACTCGTCAGTCTAGTAAGAAACCTCCTCTCTCTTAAAAATAGGGAAAAAGAAGTTGAGGCCTTAAACCACCAACTTACTGAAAAAGTCTTAAAGCGTTACCTACCACCTGATCTCGTTGAGCAAATTATTTCTGGGGAAACAAGCCTTGAGCAAAAACCAGAAGGTATTGTAGGAACAATCCTATTCTCTGACATTGTAGGCTTTACCAAGTTGAGTGGGGACATAAGGGCCTCAAAACTATCAAGACTCTTAAATGACTATCTTTCAGAGATGGTTCAAATTATTTACAAACATGGTGGTACTATAGATAAATTTATAGGAGATGCCATCATGGTTATCTTTGGAGCTCCAACACCTCTTTTACCAAAAGAGCAGGCCTTAAGAGCAGCAGCTTGCGCCAAAGAGATGCAGGCCAAAATGGTCGATTTAAACAATAGGTGGAACGAAGAAGATATTCCAACCCTTAAAATGAGGATTGGTATCCACCAAGGCCCCCTCGTAGTAGGGACATTTGGCTGCCCTGAAAGGTCAGATTACACCTCTATTGGACCAACCGTTAATATCGCCTCAAGAATTGAGTCCGTTTGTAGCGCTGGGGATGTTTTTATTTCTGGAGAGCTTTGTGACCTTCTCCCTGAAGAAATGACTGAAAAAGCTGGTCGCTTCGAACTTAAAGGAATCGGGGTAGAGCAAAACCTTTATAAAGTTATTCAATAAGCTCAATCTAAGTTCAGTCAATCCTTCAATCAATAGAATCATGCTTTAAGAACATAAGGACTCAACTTATATAAAGCGAAACAAAAACCTATAATTCCTAATACCTGTCCGAAAAAAAGTTAAAACATCTGAAAAAAAGACAAAAAAAAGGGCCTCTATTTAAGGCCCTTTTAATTATTTTAATGCTTTAAAATCATCGATTTATTTTTTCATTTTTTTATAATGATACCTCATCATTACGACTTCTTACTCTTTTCACCAAAGACTTAGTTAGTGCCTGAGACCAAGCTGGAAGTTCTTGAAAAAGCTTTTGAAACTTTTCTGAAGGGATAACGGCCAACTCAGTTTCTTCAACCGTATAAACGCTTGCTGAGCGGGGTTTTTTATCAAAGTAAGAGATCTCTCCTACAATTTCACCAGGTGTTACAAACCCTAAAACAACTTCTTCACCATCGAAGACTTTTGTTACTTTTAGTTTTCCAGACTTAACAAAGTACATCTGCCTACTTACTTCACCTTCTCTAAAAATTACTTCGCCTTCTTCAAGCTTAATAATGTCTAATTTTGTCATAATTCAAATCTCCAAAAAGGCTTCATTTAAACCCTTAAATTAAACTTAGCTCAGTAAACCAGAAAAAGGTGTAAGATCCAATAATAAACAGTATTTAATGAAAAGTTTCCATAGAGCTTTTTAAATAAACTTTATTTATATAATGAAACAACTGTTGTCATTTTCTAAAAGGCAGATTAAGAATTTAGAAAATTGAAAAAATTTGAAAAAGAAAACCAATGAATTTAAAAAGAAGATTTATTAGCTCAAATGTACCCAAACCAAGAACCCAATCATTGCCTAGTTTTGACCGAAAAATGCCTCTTTTTCTTGAAATAGGCTGTGGCGTGGGTTTTCATCCCCTACAGTTCTCTAAACAAAACCCTAAGCACCAGATGATTGCCATTGAACAAACGACTAATAAATTTTCCAAATTTTATAAAAGATACCTTAACCACCAGTGCCCTGAAAACCTATACCCCTTTCATGATAATGCAGTTCATTTCATAACTCACCTGATAAAAAAAGAGACCATTCATAAATACTTCATCCTCTACCCAAACCCTAACCCAAAAAAATCTGACCAAAACAAAAGATGGCATGCCATGCCCTTTATGGGAAAACTTTTAGAAACTATGGTTCCAGGTGGGATTATTGAGTTTGCTACTAATGAATCTTTTTATGCTGAAGAATGCTATGAATGGATGACTAACGTTTGGGAGCTTGAAGCTCTCGAATACAAAACCATTCCTCATAATTTTCCCCCGAGAACACATTTTGAAAAAAAGTACCTTAAAAGAGAACAAAAATGCTTTAACCTCACATTCAAAAAACCTTCCTGAGGAAACTTTTTCACCAATCTAAAGTAATTCTTTGACACACTTAAGTTAAAATCCTTTTTTCCGTAAAAAGAGAGAGATTTTGTTTAATGTTTTGGCCCTGGTGTATGTAATGAAAAAAACTTCCAATTTTTACTTCAATTGCCTCCTCATAACGACTTTTATCTTTTTATATTCCTGCGGTGGCAAAGAATATCCCAAAACACATGAAGGAAGGTGTAAAAAAAATTGTTCCACAAAATGGGAAGAGGCCAACAGGGAATGCAAGCCTAAAAGAGGAATTGATAAAGAGCTTTGCCTTAAACACACATTTTGGAAACTTAATGACTGGATGTAAGGGCCCTTTTATTAAGGCCCTTCTCGATTCGAAATTTTTAGTTTGGTTATTCTATTTCTTTACAAAATTATTAACTTGGCGGTTCGCTTTTACCCACCTATGCGCAGCTTTTGAAAGAGATTCTACAAGGATTTGAGACAGCTTATGATCCCCAAAAATTTCTTTCATCTTTTCATTAAATGAGTCCTTAAGATCCTTTTTGGCATAATACCCCAAAAGAGAGTCCTTTCCCTTAAGCTGACTTAAAACCTTAGCGGCGGACAACCTTAAATCGTGAGTATAAAAATAATAAGGCAAATCAACTGAAAGGCTCTTCTTTACCTTTTTGTCACCCTCTTTAACATTAACTGTGACTGTAGTGGACATTTTGTCATCTAACTCTTCGTACAGAATTCTCTTAATGGAATTTAAAACTAGCTCCTCAAAACTTTCAACGACAGGGTGAAACTCAAAAATGCTTGTTTTAGAACGGAATCCCTTTCTTCCTAAGTAGGCTTCAAATGGAGAGAGTGCTCCCCTAAAGATAACCAATTTTTGCTTTTGAAGCTCTTTCTCTAAGTAATTATAAAAGCTGGAGACCTTCATTTTAATAAATTTAATATCTTCGTCACTCCATGAGTATGCTTTTCCTCCTGGGCCAACTCCACCAGACCTTAATTCCAAAACCTTTTCAAACCTTTTTATTTCTTTCTCTATGAAGTCCCGACCGAAATCAGGAAAAAGGAGAGAATTGGATTCTTTTCCAAGGGACTCCCATTGCCCGGCCAAAAAGTCGAGTTCGGCTTCTCTTACCTCTTCTTCTTCAAGCTCTCCAATGACAGGGTACTTCCTCCTAATTCTTAGAAAACGCCCTTCCTCGGTCAAGGATCTAACAAAACTGTAATGGAGGGAGAATACACTTTTAGCTATATTTTCTGGAGAAAGAAGGGTCTTTCTAAGCCCTTTTGGCCTACTATTTACACCACCAACCGTAGACCTTACAAAAGAACTTATGAGTCTGTGAGGTAAAAAGTCTAACTCACTCTCCAAATTCCATGCGATGAAACCCGCAAATTCATTGCCAGCATCAAAAACGTCACAGTCATGAAAGCGGTCATTATCTAGATGAGAGTCTGTACAAAAAAGAGGGCCCCCCTCCAAAGGGACTTTTTTCCCGTCATAAAGATTTTGAATGGCTAATTCATCATAAGAAAATGCTTTTTGATTCTTTTTTAATATATGACCAGTGAGAGCGCCTTCAAAAAACATCTGGTATTCCATCACCGAACTTGTTGGAGTTAGGTTTTTGGGCACATGGCCCGTTTTAAAATAAGAGGCCCTTAATGACTTCCTTTCTTTTAATGAATAATTTTGGCCTAAACTTCCAGCAAAATTATGCCTTAAACCCAAAGTGTGTCCTACCTCATGGGCCACGAGTTCTCTTACATAGTCTTTTGAAACTTTCTTTAAGACCTCGTCTTTTTGAGGAGAAGCGAGAAGAAAGGCCAAGTCCCTTTTTAACTTTTGCTCAAGCCCGTAATGACACATAGGTCGTTTATGAAAGCCTTTGAGGGATACTCTCCTAGACCGTTTCTTTTTTAGTTCTTCTAAAACTTCTCTCGCCTCTTCAACACCTCCAAAGGCAAAGCTACTCGTTAGAAAAATTTGCGCGTGGAGGATCTGTCCTGTTCTTGGGTCCATTTGGGCATCAGCATACGCAAAGCCGGCCTGGTCCCAATTGGCCCATTGAATGACATTGTAGTCAGGATGAGGGGCCGAAACGCCAGAAGGCGCCATGATAACTTTAATTTGCTCACGACCAAAGGCCTTGTTCCAATAGAGAACCCCCTCTTTTACCGCATCTCTATACTCTTTAGGTGTATTTGAACTAATGGCAAATACAATGGGCTTTTTGGAGTGGAACTTTGAAGCATGGACGACTGTTGAACCATCGAGTTTATTAAAGGGCGCGACTTCAAAAAAGCCAACCTTATCAAAACCTTTTGACTCTTTTGGTTTAAAAGAAGGATCTGGTCTATAAGGAGAAAAATAATAGCGGACCTCCACGGACTCTCTATTTCCTTCATTATCTAATTGAGCAACTTGCCTAATAAAAAGCTCTTCTTTTTTTCTATTTAAAGAAGCTTCTTCAATGTAGCCGTACTCTAAATCAACGGCTTGAAACTCGGCCTGATAAAAACGACCTCCATCATCGCTGGCCCTCCAGTCATTGCCTACAAAAAGAGTTTGCATCCCAACATTAAAATCAAAAATAATTTTTCCATCGACTTCTTCTAGAATAGGAAACTCAGTTAGAATAATCTTTTGGGGTATATCAGTCGTAATTGTATGGCCCTTTGTAGATTCAAGGAGAAAAAGGGACTCTCCTCTTTTTTTGAAGGAAACAACCCTTGTCTTAAGTCCATTAAAGGTTGGTATGGGAATAAGGTAGACCATATTGACCTTGAGGAGGAACTCTTTATTAAGGGCATCCTCATTTATGGAAAGACTGTACTTGTCTTTAGAAATTGTGATGCCGCCTCTGGAGGTTGAATCAAGCCCGTCTTCCAAACCATCTTCAGGGGCTTCAGTAACCACTTCTTCTCTGTTCTCAAAAACTTCGAAGGATGCCTCAATCCTATTATGTGCCTTAACATCTTCCTTCGACTCAAAAGGGCTTTGATCAGAGCCACATCCACTAATTAAGCAAGCGGAAATAAGAGCGTAAAAAAGACGCAGAGCTTGGTAAGTTAAACATTTTCCTTGTTTCACGTTAAATTCCTTTTTCAAAATTTTGCATCAGTTCTTATAATTAGGTTTTTTAGCTTTGAAAATACGATGCAAGTCTATATTAGAAAAGGCCCTCAATAGGGCCTTTTCTGCAACAAATTTTTAGTCAGCCTGCACCTTGCAAAGCAAAAGAAAGAGCAACTGTTATTAAACCTTCCCTTCCTTTAAATCCAACTCGTATTCCTTTAAAGACTCGTCCAACTTACCCCTTAAAAGAAAGTTACAGATGAGGTTCGGTATGGCCAAAAGGCCAAAGACTGCATCAGAAAAGTTGAGAACTGGGGTGAGTTTACTAACAGCACCGATAAAGACAAAAACAACAAAGAGGATCCTAAAAACGAGTACGCCCGTTTTTCCATCTCCAAAAATATAAGTAACTCCTTTTTCACCATAGTAAGACCAGGAAATAATGGTTGAAAAGGCGAAAAAGATAACTGTGATCGTCACAATCCAACCACCGACATCACCTAAAACACTCGAGAAAGCTGTTGAAGTAAGAACTGAACCTGTATTGGTACCACCAGCATTCATCCACTCACCTGTTATAAGGAGAACAAGCGCCGTAACGGTACAAACAACAATTGTGTCAATATAAGGACCAAGTAAGCCTACAATCCCTTCTTGAATAGGCGATGATTTTGCCGCAGCATGGGCCATGGCCGCTGTCCCCATCCCCGCTTCGTTAGAAAAAACTGCCCTACGAATCCCTTGGGCAATAACTTGTTGAATGGTGACGCCTGTAAACCCTCCAACTGCTGCCGTTCCCGTAAAGGCATCAACAAAAATTTGCTTAATTAGAGCGGGGACCGCGCCTAAATTCATTAAGACAATAATAACGGCAGCTCCAAAATATAGAACGACCATAGTCGGAACAAGCTTTCCGGCAACACTTCCAATTCTTTTAATTCCTCCTAAAATAACCGCCGCTGTCAAAGCAGCAAAAACAATCCCTGTTACCCATGGAGGAATCCCGCCATTTGAGCTTAAAAGGGAAGCTACGGATTGGGATTGGAACATATTCCCTGCCCCAAAAGAGGAGAGGATTGTGGCAACGGCGTAAAAGAAAGCTAGGGGAAGAAAAGCTTTTCCAAGACCCTGCTTGATGGTGTACATTGGCCCACCATTTACAACAGTTTCTCCATCTTCAACCTTTACCTCTCTATAAATAAGAGAAAGGGAAATAGATGAAAACTTGGTGGCTGCTCCAACCAAAGCGGCAAGCCACATCCAAAAAACGGCACCTGGTCCACCAGCAGCAATCGCCACGGCAACACCAGCAATATTTCCAAGACCAATCGTCGCTGAAAGCGCTGCACAGAGGGCCTGGAAGTGGCTAATTTCACCTTTGTCTTCAGGCTTATCATACTTACCAGCTGTTACGTCAATGGCATGTTTAAAATGCCTAAATTGAGGAAAGCGGTAAATAAGTGTAAAGAAGAGACCTGCTAAAAGAAGAAAGACCACAAGAAGGGGGATCCCTCCCAAAAAGCTAGCCCCATAGCCCCAAACAAAACTTACGAACCCTTCTGAAAAACTTGCAAAACTGTCCATAGCGAACCCTTGTAGTTAAAATTTATTTATTGTGCGTATTGTTCGAAAAAAAATGGAAGTTGTCAAAAAACAAAACCTGTTGATTTCTTAGGCCTTTTTTCTTGATGCCGAAAAAAAAAAAGAAAGCGTTGCTATGTGCTAAAATACACGGATTAATCAGCTTCATGGTTTTAAATAAAATATGGGGAACCTTGAGATGAAACTAACAAGCCTCTTACTGCTTTTTCTTCTTCCCTTTTTCACTTACTGCAAAAAACAAAAGCCGCCCTCACAACCGGCGACAAACCCTGGAAGCTCTCAAGGACCTAAACCGCTCTGCCCTTCGAGTAGTTTTTGTGTCCTTTCAAAAATGCCACTTTTGAATCAAGGTGCGAGCTCCCTTCCCCCCATTATTGCAGAAAAAACGGGAGATTCAAGTATCACAAGAGACAAGGGGTGGTGTGCTCCTGTCTCCTCCACTATTGGAATTGCAGGCCTTGTAAGGGACACTCCCTCAAGTGTAAAATTCAATAATGGCTTTGATCAATTTAGAAGTTTTGGAACTTACTATACCAGCACCTCAAGGACTAAAAAGTACGGCCCAAGCATTTATAAAGTTGGCCAAGAAATGCAAACCAATTGGAAAAAGGGAGGCACTATAAGTTATAAAAAAGTTGATGCCTTTGAAAAGTTTACCAAAGACATTAAGGCCCCAAAAAGCTTTAAAGTTGGGCATAAAGATCAAAGTCTCAGCCGCTGGAGTACAGTAACAAACCAAGACATCATCGATATTTTTAAGACACGTAAACCAGCTTTTGCCGTTAGTTGGGGAGTCTACAAAAGAGAAGGAGATAGTATTTACCGGAGAAGCGGAGGACATGCTCTCATTATTAATGGCTACGAAGACGGTTATTTAAAGGTCTACGACCCATGGGGAAAAATTTATAACGTCAATATTGTGGAAGCTGAAGGGAGTGGAATTTTCGGCAGGGCCGAGGTTAGACATGTAAGCGGAAGCAGAGGCTTTGTACAAGCTTATACAGGATCTAATAAGAAAATTATCTTCGATGGTTATAACTATATGTACACCCATAAATAATTAAAATAGGCTGGGCCTGCAATTTAAATCCTAAGTGAAACTTTGGCCCTTTCTATAAGGCGTAATTTAAGCTATTCTTTGCGGTCCATAAAGCAATCTATTATTGACACTGTTGACCACAAAAAAGTGGCTCAACTATCTTTTTGCAGAGGATCGATTATGACGACCAAAAACTCAAAGATTATCTACACAAAAACAGACGAAGCTCCAGCTCTTGCAACAGAGTCCCTTCTTCCCATTGTAAGGGCCTTTACGTCAGTTGCTAATATTGAGCTCGAACTTAAAGATATCTCTCTTGCAGGCAGGATTTTAGCCAATTTTCCTGACAACCTTAAAGAAGATCAAAAGATAGGTGACGCTCTTACGGAACTTGGAGAGCTTGCTAAAACTCCTGAGGCCAATATCATAAAACTACCTAATATTAGTGCTTCTATTCCTCAACTTAAAGACGCCATCAGTGAATTAAAAGAGCATGGATACGACGTTCCTCTTTTCCCTGAAGAACCTAAAACAGATGAAGAAAAAGACATCAGAGCACGCTATGCCAAAGTCTTGGGAAGTGCCGTAAACCCTGTTCTTCGTGAAGGGAACTCTGACAGGCGAGTCGCAGGCCCCGTAAAAGAATTTGCTAAGAAAAACCCTCACTCCATGGGGGCCTGGTCTAAAGACTCTAAATCCCACGTGGCCCACATGAAAGATGGTGACTTTTATTCAGCTGAGCAATCAGTCACTATGGAAAAAGCCTGTGACGTTAAAATTGAATTTGTGAGTGAAAGTGGAGCAACTAAAACCCTCAAAGAAAAAACGTCACTTTTAGAAGGCGAAGTCATCGATTCATCCCGAATGAGCGCAAACGCACTTTGTAAGTACTTTGAAGAAGAAATTAGTCAGGCAAAAGAAAATGATATACTTCTTTCCCTTCACCTTAAAGCAACGATGATGAAAGTTAGTGACCCCATTATGTTTGGTTACGCTGTTCAAGTCTATTTTAAAGACGTTTTTGAAAAGCACGGAAAAACGTTTGATGAACTAGGAGTTGACCCAAGAAATGGTCTTGGGGATGTTTATGCTAAATTAGAAAAGCTTCCAGCAGATCAAAAAGCGGTCATTGAACAAGACATCAAAGACACCTATGCCAAAAGACCAAGGCTTGCCATGGTCAACTCTGATAAAGGAATAACAAACCTCCACGTCCCAAGTGACGTTATCATTGATGCTTCTATGCCTGCTGCTATTAGGACCTCAGGACAGATGTGGGGACCGGATGGAAAACTTCACGATACTAAAGCTTTGATTCCAGACCGTTCTTACGCTGGCGTTTACCAAGCAACTATTGAATTTTGTAAAGAGCATGGTGCTTTTGATGTCACAACCATGGGGAACGTTTCAAACGTTGGCCTTATGGCCAAAAAAGCTGAAGAGTACGGTTCCCACGATAAAACCTTTAAAGCCGAAGGGAAGGGTAAAATAAGAGTCGTTGATCAAGACGGAAAAACTCTTATGGAGCACAATGTGGAAGAAGGTGACATCTGGAGGATGTGCCAAACAAAAGATGTCTCTATCAAAGATTGGGTTAAGTTAGGTGTTTCAAGATCGAGGGCAACGGGAAGCCCAGCTGTTTTCTGGCTTGATGAAAAAAGGGCCCACGACAATAACCTTATTCAAAAAGTAAACGTCTATCTTAAAGACCACGATACAAATGGCCTTGAAGTTAAAATCCTCGCTCCTGTTGAAGCTTGTAAGTACACTCTTGAAAGAGTTAAAAAGGGAGAAGACACGATCTCAGTAACGGGTAACGTTTTAAGGGATTACTTAACAGACCTCTTCCCAATTCTGGAACTTGGAACAAGTGCCAAAATGCTCTCCATTGTTCCTCTTCTAGCTGGCGGTGGACTCTTTGAAACAGGTGCTGGAGGCTCGGCTCCAAAACACGTTCAGCAATTTAATGAAGAAGGTCACCTAAGATGGGATTCTCTAGGAGAATTTTTGGCCTTAAGTGTTTCGATCGAAGACCTAGGAAATAAAACGAATAATGAAAAAGCGAAAGTTTTGGCCAAGGCCCTAGACAAAGCCAATGGACAATTTCTTAACGAAAACAAGTCACCTTCAAGAAAAGTTGGTGAGCTCGACAATAGAGGGAGTCATTTTTACTTGGCCCTTTACTGGGCAAAGGCACTCGCTGAACAGGATTCAGACAGTGATCTAAAAGGTAAATTCTCTCCAGTCTACGGAGAGCTTTCTTCGAAAGAAGCCACTATTGTTGATGAATTGAATAAAGCTCAAGGGAGCCCAGTCGATGTAGGCGGTTACTACCACCCTAATTCAGAAAAAGTCAGCCAGGCGATGCGTCCGAGTTCTACACTTAACACGATTTTAAAATCACTTCTTTAAAATAAGATATTCTTTTTTACCTCTTGTCTTGTTTCTTTTTGGAATAAGGCGAGAGGTAAGTTCCAAAAACTAAATCCCAAAGAGGGTTACTAACCCCATAACGAAGACCTTTTTCCCCATGGTGGTGCTTCAAATGGTAAGTCCTTAAAAATTTTCCAATAGGCCCTTTCATTGGCCAGTGGTGAGTTGCATAGTGAATATAATCATAACAAAGGTAGCCCATAAGAAAGTAGGCCGTAAAAGAAAAAAGAAAACGATCAGGTACCACTGCCTTAAAAAAGCTAAAAATAGGAATCATAAGTAAAACGGCCGGTAATATAGGGAAAACAAGCCTTGTGGGGTCTTGAGGATCATCATGGTGAATGCCATGAAAAAGGTAAATAAAACGCTTCCCCATTGGCCCTTTGGCTTCATAATGAAACAAAAATCTATGCATTGTGTATTCAGTAAGGCTCCAAACAAGTAAAGCTACAACCGCCACATTGAAGTTTTCCTGCAAGGAGAGAGCATTATTCATTTGCGATTTTGATAAAAGAAAGACGCAGACTGGAGTCCAAAAAATTAAGGGGGTAATTGGGTTAATGTGACTAAAAGACTCCCAAAAATCAGACTTAAACAGTCTGATTGATTTGTATTCTGTTTTTGCCATTCTTTTTTTCCCCAAATTAAGATTTCACACTTCATCGGTAGCTTACTAAAGTCTAACACTAATTTTTTAATTTAAAAAAAGACAAAATTGGTAACAATCCTT
>MDTD01031872.1_pt1 | contig 17022 bp, 14 predicted proteins | sample 811221 | NCBI WGS metagenome assembly MDTD01 (sample SAMN05326646, study PRJNA326480) | marine metagenome | isolation source: seawater | place: Pacific Ocean: South West | collected 2011 | reverse complement strand
TATCCGAAAATTGAGCATAATTCAATCCCCCAACCCAAGGCATAGGCAATTCTGAAGAACCATTAAAAACAGGTATTGAATCAACGTAATTGAATTCAAATTGACCCCATGAAAACGATAAGGAAAAAATAGAGATAAGAGCACAAAGGTATTTCATTCAGAACATATTATAGAATGACCAAAAGTCATAGATAGCTTATGATATAAAGATACAGCTATTTTACAACTTCTTAACGGCTGAATCCTATTGCACCGAAAAGTATTTGATTATTTTTACACTGCTGAATACGATAAATACAACTCAAATGAAGAAAAGTCAAATCATTCTATTTGCTATTTCTCTTTTACTCTCCGGAATCGTTTATACTATTGTATGGTATAATAAGAAAGCTGAAATCAAAGAATCCAAAGGAGAAGAAACAACCCAGTACATTGCTGTTCAAATTGCAAAAAACGAGTCGCGATCACTGATCACCAATTCCTATGGACAGGTATACCCTCGTACTGAGCTCGATATCGCTTTTGAGGTTCAAGGCCGACTTGAAAAAGGCACACTTGAAATGAAGCCGGGAAGTACTTTCAAATTTAATGACCTTCTCTACAAGGTGAATTCTGAAGAGATGTATTACTCACTTAGTGCTCGGAAGGCGCAGTTAAGTAATTTAATGATCGCTATTCTTCCTGATATTGAACTAGATTACCCTGAAGAATTTGATAAGTGGTATGAGTTTGCAAAACAAATAAGCCCTACCGAGTTTTTACCTCCTTTCCCGGTTATTATAGATGAAAAAGAAAAGATGTTTATCACGACAAAAGGCGTAATGACCGAATATCTTACTATTAAAAGTTCAGAAGCACGGATGTCAAAATATATTTTTTTAGCTCCCTTCAATGGTTATGTAGTAGATACATATTTAGAACCTGGTTCAATGATCAATCCAGGGGGACGCGTAGCACGCGTAGCCAACATGGATGATATGGAGGTGAAGCTTCCTATTCCCACAAGCCTATTTGATAAATTTAAACAAAAGGGAAGTGTCATTTTTTACGATTCCGAAAACGAAGCCATTGGGAGTGGAAAAATCATTAGGACCTCAAACATGATCAACTCTAACACACAATCTATTGATATATTTTATTCTATAAAGAACTATCCTGGCAAGACCATCCTATCAGGACAATATGTAACAGCTGAAATCGATAATCTTATTTCTGAAAAAATGTGTGTGGTTCCAACAACTGCTGTTAAAAAAGATGCTGTCTATGTTCTAAAAAATCATAAGCTTATTCAAAAAAAGATCACTATCATAGGGTCAAAACAAGACTCATTATTTTTGAGCGGGCTTGAAAACCAAGACACCTTACTTCTCGAGTATATGAAGCCTAATGAAAAAATCAAAAAATACATCGGTATAGAAAGGCAGTAATGAGAAAACTAATCACATTCTTTGTAAATCGACCTGTCTGGGGGAATGCCTTTATTGTGGTAGTGATCATATTTGGGATTTTTGCATTATCCCAAACTAAAAAGTCATTTTTCCCTGAATTAGAGCCGAAAACAATTATAGTTTCCGTGTTTTACCCCGGTGCATCTCCTCAAGAAATGGAAGACGGTGTCACCATTAAAGTTGAACAAGCCATAAAAGGTATTGCTGCCATTGATGAAATCAATTCAACTTCCTCCGAGAATATGGCTTCTATTTCCATCAAAGCTTATCAAGATGCTGATATGGATCAACTCTTGAGTGATGTCGAAAACGCTATTAACTCAATCAATTCATTTCCTAATGGTGCAGAAAAACCAATCATCAACCGACTCACCTCAGGAGGAATGGGAAGTGTTGTTTCCTTTATTGGGATATCAGCTAAGAAAAAAAATGTTTCAGAACTTGAATTGGTGAATCTTGCGAGTAAAGTAGAACAAGATCTTTTGAATACAAAAAATATTACCGAAATCGTTCAAATGGGTTTTCCTACAAAGGAAATTACTATAAATGTTAGAGAAAATGATCTTCTTCGATATCAAACCTCATTTCAAGAGGTTGCATTAGCCGTCGGTAGTAAAAACGTCAATATCACTACAGGAATTATAAGAGGAAATCTACAAGATATGAGTATACGATCCAATGACAGAGTTTTGACTCCAGAGGAAATCGGACAAATTGTATTGCGCACGAACCGAGACGGAAGCATTTTGAATATCGCTGATGTCGCTGATGTGAAAATGGGATACTCGGAAGACTCCCAAGAATCGACTTTCAATGGATTCCCAGCCGTCTCTTTTCAAATTGAAAAAACCGTAGAACAAGACATAGAAGAAATCTCAAACACACTCCATGAATATCAAAAAAAATTCAATGAAACATACCCAGACTTTCAGTTTGATATTTATTTTGAATTTAACGAGTTGCTTGAAGGACGTATCGACTTATTGACAAAAAATGGATTGACTGGATTAATCTTAGTTCTTATTTTTTTAGGTCTTTTCTTAAATATTAAACTATCTAGTTGGGTAGCATTTGGGATTCCTTTTTCGTTTCTAGGTATGTTTATACTGGGTAGTTTTTACGGAATTACGATAAATATGATTTCGCTTTTTGGGATGATTCTGGTTGTCGGAATTCTGGTTGATGATGGTATCGTTATCGCCGAAAATATTTATGCTCATTTTGAAAAAGGAAAGACCGCCAAACGAGCAGCAATTGAAGGTACTATGGAGGTTTTACCATCAGTCTGTTCATCAGTAATAACAACTATTGTGGCATTCTCGGTATTGTTTTTTGTTGAGGGCTTAGAAATAATGAGAGAGATGGCATTTGTAGTTATTGGATGCCTCATTTTCTCTATATTGGAGGGATTCATTACCCTACCTCTGCATCTGTCAAAAAAATCTGTTCTCAATGCCAATCCTAAAATCCCATTATCATACGGTAAAGGTTTGATATTCATGACAGTCGGATTAAGCACAATTCTTTCAGGCATTTATTTATTTCCAAATCAAAATGTAGAATTGGATTTTCTATTCCCTACACTATTGATTCTATTTGGTTTGATCATCTTATTCCTTGGATTCTCTAAGTCACCAATAGAAAATAAAATTCGAAATATAGCAGACCAATTGATCAAATGGTTTAGAGATAATGTATTTTTTGAGGCCGTAAGTCTGTTAACAGGAAAAAAGAAAAAATGGTATCTGATGAGCTTCTTTGGTCCTCTAATATTCACTATTGGTGTAGTGGCTATGCTCATTAATGGAACGCTCTCATCAACCTTCTTCCCTAATATACAACCTGATTTCTTCACTATTGAAGTGGCCTATAATCCCGGGAGTAATGTCAAACAAACTAAAGATTTTATAGCACAAGCTACGATTATACTTTTAGAGGAAAACGAAAGAATCAAAAAAGAAACTGGCGATGAGTTCATGACCTATTACACAAGTAACATTGGTTTTTCTCAAAGCATAGGACAGGCAGGTAACCATACGGGAAGTATTAACGTCTTTGTTAATGCAGAAGACACAGAACTTCCTCTCGACACTTTAATGAATCGAATCAATAAAAGAGTCAACCAGCTTGATCTTGGAAAAATTGCACAAGATATTTATGTCGGCGGTTTCAATCAATTTGGAAAGGAAATAGAGGTGGGCCTATCCTCAACTAATGACAATCAATTGTTAAGTGCAAAGAACGAACTCAAAAATGAACTCAGCGCTATGTCAGGAGTAATAAATGTAAAAGACAATATGCCTCCAGGTAGAAATGAGATTCAACTCAAAATGAAAAAACAAGCCGAAATATACGGTATTAGTAAATCTGATATTTTAGCTCAGATCAGACAAGGTTTTTTTGGTCAAGAAGCGCAACGTGTTATTATTGGAACAGATGAAATCAAAATATGGATCCGATATCCCCTTGAGGACAGAAATAGTATTCATGACCTACATCAAATGAAAGTTAAAACCATTCAAGGTCTACAAATTCCTTTAGATAAACTATGTGAATTCAATATGGGTAGAGCTCCGGAAAGTTTGAAAAGATTGAATGGACAACGAATTGTTAAAATTGATGCGGGAACGATTGACCCCGATAAGGTTGCCGAAATCAATCAAAGAATATTTGACTCGATTATTCCGAAAATCACAGCCATCTACCCAACCCTTCAGACGAAAAAGCTCGGGCAATTTGAAAGAAGTCAAAAGACAAGTGATTCTATGCAATATGTAACATTGGTCCTAGTTTTTCTGATGTTCGTGATTCTCATGTTGCACTTTAACAGCTTATCACAAGCCTTTTTAATTATGCTTGTCATCCCATCTGGAATAGCTGGTTCGATCATTGGTCATGGACTTGTAGGAATCCCAGTATCGATGTTGAGTGTCTTTGGAATGATTGCTCTTATTGGCGTATTGGTGAACGACGCCATTGTATTTCTAGACCGTTACAATTATCTTTTACTCGATGGAATGGACACTAAAAGAGCGGCCATAAACGCATCATTATCAAGATTTCGGCCCATACTATTAACTTCAATAACCACTGTAGCTGGACTACTTCCCATGATTTCAGAAACCAGTATGCAAGCCCAATTCCTAATACCTATGGCGACCTCCGTTGCCTTTGGTGTGCTGTTTGGAACAGTCTTTATTCTTTTCTTCTACCCATCTGCAATTTTATTCTGGAATCACATGGCCCGAATTCGAAAAAAAGTATTTTCAGGGGGAGAGATTTCTGAATTCGATGTAGAACCTGTATTTCGTATCAAAAAAAATATAGAATCGCATGAGGATTAGTTTATTTCTCTTTACTTACCTTTTAGGATTTCATTCCTACACCCAACTTGAACTATCAGATTCTTTATCCGCCAAAGATGCGGTATTTACAGCTCTAAAAAACAATTACGATATACAAGCTTCGAATGCACAAATCGATATTTCTAATAAAAATAATACTTGGAGTGAAGCAGGTTTGTTTCCTACAGTAAACTTAAATATCGGTTACAACAATACCATTCAAGATAATTCCAACAATCCATTTACTTTCACCCCAGGGGTTATTTTATCCCGAAACCTTTCACCAAACTTGGCTTTAAATTTAAATCTGTTTAGTGGTTTCGCTGTCAAAATATCAAAAGAAAGACTTGAAAAACTTGAAGAACAAAGTAAGGGAAATGCCCTGCTCGTTATCGAATCGACGATATTGGATGTTCTTAAAGCCTATTACAGCGCAAGAGTACAATACGACCGACTCATAAACCTGAATCAACTCAAAAAGAGTGCAAAGGAACGTTATCTGTATTATCAAATCAAAAATAAATATGCGAATTCAACATCTATAGAAGAACTACAATTCAAAAATCAATACTTTACGGATAGCACGAATGCTTTAGTTCAAGAATATTCTTATAGAAATGCCATTAGAAATCTTTACTTACTGATGAACAATAAAAGTATTGAGGAAGAAGTCGATTTACCTCTTTTAACTGACAGCTTAAATTTAAATTTTCCAATTATTGACTTTAATGATGCCCAAAACAGCCTGAAGACAAACAATCAACAGCTCAAAAACCAGTTAATTGCGATTGAATTGCAACAATTGAATACCTCTTTTCAAAAATCATTCCTATACCCCACTTTAAGTTTGCAAGGTGCATTTTTACCATCTAAAAGCTGGTTTAAAGACCTTAATGAAACATTTCAACCTTTAGAAACGGAAGTATTAACGTATAATGGATCCATTAACATGAGATATACCATTTTTAACAATTGGAAAAACAAACGTGCGGTTGAGGTATCGAAAATACAAGAATCGATTGCGATAATGAATTATGAAAGTATGAAGAAAAAAGTGAGTAGCTCCTTGGCTAATTTGATTGATTCATATAAAGGAAATGCTAAGCTTGTAGAACTGTCAACAATGAACCTGAAATATGCAAGCCAAACCTTTGAACTCGCTGAAAAACGATTTAAGATGGGTACTCTTAATTCAGTAGAACTAATGGTATTTGAGAACAACTATCAAAAACAAATTCTCCAGCATTATGAATTTTTATTCAATAAAATCAATACATTTCTTGAGATTTATAGACTAACAGGAAAACTCAGTTTAGACTATCAGAAATAATTTAATTCAAGAATCCACAGCGCTAAAATAAATGATTAAGACTCATCTTCTACATCCTCGTTAATCACTTGCTTTAACCTCTCTTCCACTTTTTTAGGTAAATATTCAAAGAACGTATCGCCTCTCAAGCCCAATCGTAAGCATTCCAATGGAATCATATCATAAGGAGCAATATTCCCAAGGTTTACTTCAGCTCCGAACAATTTAATGAACCAAACTTGTTGGTTTTTCTGAGGTGCTTCCCATAAAATATCTTCAGGAGCTATTTTTGAAATGATTCGATTAATCAGAAGGGTATGTGCTGTTCCATTTGGTCTAAAAACACCTACATTTCCAGACTCCCTTCCCTCTGCAATGACTTTCCAACTTCCAGCTTCTAATTCAGATTGCATCATTCGAATCCATTTAGCCGGTGAAATTAATATACCTGAATCTTTCGAACCCACTTCGGACATAACCGTTCGATCCTTAGACATTTTCTCAATCAACTCACATTTTACATTATGAGGTATGACAATTGAACCATCAGATATTTCTGCCAAATCTAGATCAAATTCATTTAAGACCTTTATATAATCTTCAAATTTACCCCTAGCGTAAAAAGCTTCAAACAGGGTTCCTCCAAAGTAAGGTCTAATCCCGGCCGCTTTATACAACTTTATTTTTTGAGCGAGATTTTGAGTAACATAAGAAGTCCCAAAACCAAACTTAACCACATCTGTTAAATGTCCTGCTGATTCAATAAAGTCTTCAGTTTGTCTTATACTAAGACCTTTGTCCATCATCATCGTAACACCTTGCTTACGGGGTTTTTCTGACCTTTTCGGAATGTGAGATAATTTAAAATTCATGGGTGGTTTTAATCTTGTGATATATTCAAAAAATCTTGATCATCCAATAAATTTGGATTGATATCGAAAATTGTTTTTGCTTTTTTTCCATTTTCTTTTAAACACTTTGAAAACAAATTTAATGCTTCCTCTCGTTGGCCAAGTAACCAAAATAGATTCACTTCCAATATGGATGATATTTTATTGCCATCATGCTTATCCATGAATTCTTTTAATACAATAAAAGCCTCGTGTGGAGATGATTCTGTGAGCAATTCAATATAATCTGATAGACATTCTTCATCATTAGGATTGATTTCGAGAGATTGTTTATAAAAAAAGGAGGCCTGTTCAATATTGTCGATTTTTTCATAGGCTCCGGCTAGAACATGCATGATTCCAGCATTTTGCGGATCAAATTCTAAAGCTTTCTCAATCAATATAATGCCTTCATCAGTTTTTCCTTCTAAATCTTCTATGATACCGAGACCCAACCAGGCTTCAGAGAGCATTGGGGCCAGCTCCAAACTTCTCTTATAATTGTGCTTGGAAAGCTCTAATTCATTGAGTTGCTCGTAACATTCACCTATATAGCAATATGCCGAAGCGTCATCACCATCAATGCGCATACATTCATTAAAATGCTCAATCGCTTTAAAAAATTTCTCTTGAGATAAGAAAGCGTTAGCCAAATTAAAATGTGCAGGGCCAAAATTAGAATTGATTAATATGGAATAATCGTATGCCCATAAAGCTTTCTCGTAATTCTCAATTTTAGAGTAAGCATTTCCTAAATTGTACCAGGCCGTAAAAGAATATGGATTTTCATCAATAAATTGCGTGTAACACTCAATGGCCAAATTATAGTCTCCCAACTGATCATAACAGAAAGCTATTTCATACAAGGCTCCTTCGTTTTCAGAGTTGACCATCAGAGCGGTTTTCAAAATAGAAATAGCCTCTTTAAAATTACCTAGATTCTGATATTCCATTGCAATATCCAAGTAGATATCATCTAGATCCTCTCCGGCGGCGGCATCAATGGCTAGATTATAATTTTTAATCGCATTTTTAGGATCTCTTAACTGACTAAATAATGCTGCTTTTGTTAAAAAGTATTCAAAGGAAAGCATTCCAAAATTTTCAATACCATCTACGATTTCAAGTGCCTCGTAAAGTTTTCCTAGACCACTCAACGCTTGTGCCTTTCTGAGATGGAACAAATGATTGTATGAAAAATGTACTAAGGCCAACTCAGCGGCTGACTTTGCCTTTGAGAAATTACCGTTAATCAAATAATGATCTACGATCGCTTCAATACGATCGCTGTCCAAAAATCCAATTTGAACGCCTTTAAGATAGGACTCAAATTGCTCGAGATCTTCTTTTAAGAACCGCTCCCCACTATCGTCATCTTCATCGTCAAACATATCGTGTTTTTCCTAAAGTTATATTTAATTTAATACGCTTATTCACTCGGTCAAAAAATATTATTAACATTCAAACTGTTCATTACCTTGTCATTTTAAAGAAAAATGTTTTTCTGCCTCTAGCGAAACATAATTTCCAATAGCCAATGCTGCTGTAGCTGCAGGAGATGGTGCATTTAAAACATGTATAGAGTTACCCTGGTATTCAATTCTAAAATCATCCCGAGTGTCACCATCCTGGGACAAAAGCAATGCTCTTACGCCTGCCCTTCCCGGATGAATATCACCATCTTCTAGTGAAGGAATCATTCGTTGAAGTGTTTTTAGAAATAAGCGCTTCGAGAATGCCCTTCGGTATTCATTAATTCCAAAAGACATGTTGTTGAAAAATAATTTCCAGGTACCACCATAACTCAGTGCATCCGCAGTATCCCTAAGTGAAAAATCGGTTTTTTGATAGCCTTCTCTTTTGAATGTAAAAACAGCATTTGGACCACACTCAATTTCACCGTTCGTCATTCGCGTGAAATGTACACCTAGGAATGGGAAATCTGGATTTGGAACGGGGTAAATCAAATTCTTTACCTTACCTTTTGCTTGATCAGTAAATTCATAATAATCACCCCGAAAACCAACAACTTTTTCTTTAAGATCAACACCATCTTTCTTGGCCAAACGATCCGCTTGGAGTCCCGCGCAAAAAACAAGGTGTTTCGCTTGATGATCCCCATTCTTGGTATGGAGTGTTGAAATTGAATCTCCTTTGGAAATATCATTGACTTCGCAAGACATAAAAACGCAACTTTCGGAATTGATAGAAAGAGCCAGTTCGACCATTTTTTTTGTTGCTCCTACAAAATCGATGATTCCGGTACAAGGAACCCAGATACCACCAATAGATTCAACAAAAGGTTCAATTTCTTTTACCTGGTCCGAGGTTATTTTTTCAATACCCTCGATTTTATTCTTGGATCCAATCTCAAAAATCCGATCCATATTAGGCAATTCGTTTTTATCCGTAGCGACGACGACTTTACCGCAGACATCGTGATCTATTCCATAAGTCTTCGCAAAGTCAACGAGTTCATGTCGCCCCTCTATACAATTACGGGCCTTAAGGGAACCTGGTTTATAGTACAAACCTGAATGAATCACACCAGAATTGTGTCCTGTCTGATGAGCCGCTAATGCCTCTTCTTTTTCAAAAAGAGCCAACTTCAATGATGGATTGCGCCTTTGAATCTTATAAAAGGTTGCAGCACCCACAATTCCCCCACCTATAATAGCAATATCAAAAGACATCTTTTTTTCTGCAAAATTAAGCAATATCTGTATTTCAGCTCAATATATAGACAATATCTTGTCAAACTTTTTTTGAATAAGTTCTACGAACTTTTAAATTTGCATTTACCAATTATGATTCAATATAAAAAAGTAGCATTTCATACATTTGGATGCAAGCTCAATTTTTCTGAAACATCAACCATATCTAGGTTATTCGAAGACGCTGGAATGGCTAAGGTGGGATTAGATGCTCATCCGGATATATTTGTGGTAAATACTTGTTCTGTTACTGAAAATGCAGACAAGCGATGTAAACAGCTTGTGCGAAGGGTAAAAAGAAGTAATCCCAATTGCTATGTTGTAATTGTGGGCTGCTTTGCACAACTCAAACCAAAAGAGATTGGTCAAATGGAGGGCGTTGATATGGTACTCGGCGCGAATGAAAAATTCAATATCATTGAGCATATTGAAAAAGCTGAACCCAAACTTGACGATCCCACCTATATATCTTTCGATCACATCAAAAAAGCCAATGAATTTATTCCATCTTATTCTGTCGGTGACAGGACACGTTCTTTTTTGAAAATCCAAGACGGTTGTGACTATCATTGTTCATTTTGTACTATTCCTCTGGCAAGAGGAAAAAGCCGGAATGCGTCAGTTCAAGAAACCGTGAATGAAGCAAAGAAAATTGCAAAGACCTCGGTCAAAGAAGTTGTACTAACTGGAGTTAATATCGGGGATTTTGGACAAGGTAAGGGAGAAGATTTTTTTGATCTAATTAAAGAGTTGGATAAAATAAATGGTATTGACAGATATCGTATTTCATCCATAGAACCCAATTTACTATCGAATGATATTATACATTTTTGTTTGAACGAAGCCAAAAAGTTCGCGCCACATTTTCACATTCCTTTACAATCTGGAAATAATGAAATCCTCAAGGCAATGAGGAGGAAGTATAATAAGGAATTGTACGCTGAAAGAGTCGACTATATAAAATCCTTAAGACCTGACACCTGCATTGGGGTTGATGTGATCGTCGGGTTTCCGGGTGAAACTGATGATCACTTTATGGATACTGTTGATTTCTTGAAACAACTTGACGTTTCTTATTTACATGTATTTACCTATTCCGAGCGTGCAAATACAAATGCAAAAAAGATGAAAGATGCTGTCCCTCATTCCAAAAGGAAAGAGCGAAGTCAAATACTTCATTTACTATCTGAACGGAAAAAAAGAGCCTTTTACGAATCCAATAAAAACTCTGAAAGAAATGTACTCTTTGAAAATGATGAAAATAATGGAGTCATGTACGGATTTACTGAGAATTACGTAAAAATAAAAACACCTTTCAATCCTTCTTTAAGCAATACCATCAAAAGGGTGAATCTAAGTCAAATAGACCGAGATGGGATTTATAAATCAGAAATAGAATCTATTTCAGAACAATTAGAAATTTGAAACACATATACATTACTCGAAGAGAAACATTTAATGCCGCTCATCGCCTCAGGAGAGACGATTGGACGAATGAGGAAAATGAACGAGTTTTTGGAAAATGTTGTAATCAAAATTGGCACGGACATAATTTTGAGTTGTTCGTAACCGTAAAAGGTATTCCCTCAAAAGAAACGGGTTTTGTCATCAATCTGAAAATACTTGGAGATATTATAAGAAATGGAGTAATAGAGAAAATTGACCACAAAAACATCAACCTAGACGTTGATTTTATGCAAGGTCAAATGTCTTCAACAGAAAACCTAACCATTGGTATATGGAATCAAATTGAAAATGAAATTACGAATCTCGGAGGAGAATTGGCCAAAATAAAGCTCGTAGAAACGGAAAATAATTATGTTGAATATTTTGGAGGTAAAGAACCATTTTAGCCTGTATATATTTTCATCTTTTTCGCCATTGAGATCATACCCCTCTAAAATCTTATTGATGACCTCAAAAGGCCTCCTTATCGACAGAGTTGGGATATTAATTAAAAATGAATGCTCATTTAACAGTCCTTTTCGTTATTTTTGTACTATAAAATTAAGTTATGTCTGATAATTTCTTCGAAGAATCTACCGCTGCTTTAGGAACCATTTTCACCATAATTGCTCTTGGTATTGTGATTAGCATACTGATTTGGGGTTAATCCTTTAGTAATTCATTTTTAGAATGCCTTTTAATGCGGTTTTCTCGCACATTATAAAAAAAAGACTACCTCGTATCCAAAGGTTTTCTAAAAACCCTATAGAGTGCCAAAAAGAGGTGCTTGATTTCCTTTTATCTAATGCGAAAAATACTTCTTTTGGAAAAGAACATGATTTTGTCAATATTCAATCCAAAGAAAATTTTCAAACCATGATTCCTCTCTCGGATTATGATTCTCTGAAACCCTATATTGACAGAGAGATAGATGGTGATGAGAATGTTTTATGGCCGGGTAAAACAAGTTGGTTTGCAAAATCATCAGGAACAACAGCCCAAAGCGCGAAATTGCTTCCTATTACCGTGGACTCACTTTATGAAAACCATTACGCAGGGGGAAAGGACTTGCTAGCATTGTACTATCAAAATTTTCAAAATAGAAAACTATATAATGCCAAACACCTTATTGTAGGAGGAAGTACACATATCCAAAGTATGTCAAATGACACGAGCGTTGGTGACCTATCTGCCTTTATTGTAGAAAATCTACCTTGGTGGACAGAAATTAGGAGAACTCCAAAAAGAGAGATCGCCTTAATGAACAATTGGGAAGAAAAATTAGACAAAATGGCTTATGCCACCCTAAATGAAAACATATGTATCGTTGCTGGTATGCCGAGTTGGACACTCATTCTAATGAAAAGAATCCTTGAGATTTCAGGAAAAGAAAACATACATCAAGTTTGGCCAAATCTTGAGCTTTACATTCATGGTGGCATGAATTTTCATCCTTATCAAAAATCGTTTGAACAGATCTTCCCAAATCCAAAAATGAATTATGTAGAAGCCTACAATTCATCTGAGGGATACTTTGGCTTACAAGACCAAGTAAATTCAAAAGACCTATTGCTTTTGTGCGATTCCCAAATCTATTTTGAATTCATCCCAATGTCCAAATTTGATGGTCTGAAGAGTAAATTGGTGCTTTCATTAGATGAAGTAGAATTAAATACAGAGTATGCCATGGTCATATCAACCTCGGCAGGACTTTGGAGGTACATTATAGGAGATACGATCAATTTTGTACAAAAAGAACCGTATCGTTTTCAGGTAACAGGCAGAACAACACAATTTATTAACGCTTTCGGAGAAAAGCTTTTAATGATCCATGCGGAAAAAGCAATTGGTAAGACTGCAGAAATACATAGAGCAAAAATAAGAGACTATACGGTCGCCCCCTATTTCGATACAGAATCCGGAAATGGGGGACATGAGTGGGCGATTGCATTTGATCAACCACCCAAAACACTCAAGAAATTTTCCAAAGACCTAGACCTTGAGTTAAAGAAACTTAATGGTGACTATGAAGCTAAGAGAAAGCACTCCATTAACATAAATGCCCCCAAAGTCAAATCATTACAACCTGATATTTTTGAAAAATGGCTTAAATTAAACAATAAATTAGGCGGTCAGCACAAAATTCCAAGACTCAAACAGGAACGTGATTTTCTAGAAGAAATCGTTGTTTTGAATCAAAAAACACATAGAAATTCTTACATTTAGTGGTCTTGAGAAATTTATGCTTTATTTTTTTGTTTTTTGCTGAGATCTACGTGTGTGCTCAGGAATTTGATTTTAAGTTTAGCTTTACGATTCCTGAACAAAACCAGCTCTGGATTCCTGACAATACGGGCAATGTATATTTATATGGAAAAAATACACTAACAAAAGCCTCACAAGGTCAATTACCGAGCTTTTCTCAGAGTATAAAATCAATAGGCAACATCGATCAAATACTTCCTGTGAATGCCCTCAAAACTTATCTTTTTTCCAAAGATCAGCAACAATTATGTCTTATTGATAACACTTTAAGTATGCAATCCCAATGTCTGGATCTTGAAGAATTTGATATTCTTTATGCACAGGCTTGTGCGATTTCATCTCGACCAGACCTCGTTTACGTCTATGATCAATTTAATTCATCATTATATTTAATCAATACCAAAAACAATACTGTAGTCCAGAAAGTTTCCAACCTTGAGGGCATTATAGGTCACGAACTCGAAATTAGTGAAATACTCGAGTACAATAATGACCTGTTTTTCAAAACATGGCAAAATGAAATCTTTGAATTGGATATGTTTTTAAATCTAAAAAAGAAATTTACTTCTTTACACGGAGAGCTTCTATTCTACAAAGAATATATAGTTGAGCTAAAAAATGATACGCTCGTGTTTAAGCACATGATATCAGAAGAAATAAAAAAAATCCAGTTGCCGAATATAAGTAAGGACGAGCTTAAGATTAACGGTAATTCTTTTTATTTTAGCAACGATAAGGAAATTTCGGTTTATGAATTTAATCCGGGGTGACATCATCTTAATTGCATCTATTGTCTTAACTTAGTAACTTCAAAAAAAATTGAAATATGCATATTGCTGTAGCAGGAAATATTGGATCAGGTAAAACCACACTAACCAATATGTTATCAAAACATTATGGATGGGAAACACATTTCGAAGATGTTGACCACAACCCTTATCTCAATGACTTTTACCATGATATGCAAAGGTGGTCCTTCAACCTGCAAATCTACTACCTTAATAGTAGATTTACTCAGGTTCAGGAAATCAAAAAGACAGAACAGACGGTGATCCAAGATCGAACAATATATGAAGACGCCTTTATATTTGCCCCCAACCTGCACTCTATGGGACTCATGACCACAAGAGACTTTGAAAATTATTTCTCCTTATTTAACCTAATGGATTCGTTTGTATCTGCACCAGATTTGCTCATATACTTACGTGCTAGTGTACCTACCCTCGTTAATCAAATTCAACAACGCGGACGAGATTATGAGGAAAGCATTCGTCTAGATTATCTCAAAAGATTGAATGAACGCTACGAAGCCTGGATTTCAACTTACGACAAAGGCAAACTGTTGATTATTGATATCGACAACAATAGATTTCCAGAAAGTCAAGAAGACTTGGGTAAAATCATCCACTCTATTGACGCCGAGATCAACGGTTTATTCTAAATAAGCAGAATGATTGTCATTACAGGTGCTGCGGGCTTTATCGCTAGCTTTCTCGCTCAAGAATTGAACAAGACAGGCAAAAACGACCTTGTCCTAATAGATGACTTTTCAAGAAAAGACAAAGAAAACAACCATAAAAATATTCAATGCAATTCTAGAATTGAAAGAACAGCATTTATTGATTGGTTTTCAAAAAACCACAAAAAAGTAGATTTTGTATTTCATCTCGGTGCAAGAACCGATACGACTGAAATGGATTATAGCATTCATGAGGCTTTGAATGTTAAATACAGTGAAGATATTTGGAAGATATGTACCACGCATAAAATCCCTTTGATTTATGCGAGTAGTGCAGCTACCTATGGAATGGGAGAACATGGATATGAGGACAAGCATGACCTTGTCGCAAAACTCAAACCTTTAAATCCATATGGAGAATCCAAAAACAATTTTGACAAATGGGTATTGAATCAAACCGCTAATCCCCCATTCTGGGCAGGTGTGAAATTCTTTAACGTCTACGGACCCAATGAGAACCACAAAGGCAGAATGGCGAGTGTTGTATTTCATACTTATCACCAAATTCAAAAAACGGGTGGCATGAAGCTCTTTCGTTCACATCATAAAGATTATCAAGATGGCGAACAGCTTAGGGATTTTATTTATGTTAAAGATGTAGTTTCCATACTTTCATTCCTATACGAGGCTAATGTTGAATCTGGGATATACAATGTTGGAACGGGCAAAGCAAGATCCTTCAATGATTTGGTAGGCTACACCTTCCAAGCATTAGAACTTGAGCCCAATATATCTTTTATTGATACTCCTGTCGATATTAGAGACAAATACCAGTATTTCACCGAAGCATCAATGCTTAAATTGAAAAAAGCAGGGTACAAAAAGGTATTCTACACTTTAGAAGAAGGGGTATTCGATTATGTTCGAAATTGCCTCAATACCTAGTTTTGTTCATTTCTTGTAAATAAATATTCAAAAAACTTGATGATAATAACAAATAACGAGTAAATTTGTTACTCAATGTTAGATGCTTTAATTACATCCAAAACACGAGTTCGACTATTGGTCAAGTTCTTCTTGAATCCAACACTTAAAGCTTACCTAAGACAATTGGCCAATGAATTTGGGGAAAGCACCAATTCTGTTCGCCTTGAATTGAATCGACTTAAAGAGGCTGGATTGCTCGAATCGCATCATGAAGGAAATACCATAGTGTATCAAGCAAAGCAAAATCACCCTTTATTTCCTGAAATCCGAAAAATTGTGACCAAAGTGACTGGTATAGACTCTGTTGTTGAATCGTTGATTGAACGTATTGGTAATATGGAACATGCTTATTTGGTTGGAGATTACGCTAAAGGTCTGGATACAGGCCTTATTGACGTGGTATTGATTGGGGAGCTTGACAAAACGATTCTTCAGGAAGCTATTGATACAGCTGAAAAGCTCATCGACCGAAAAATCAGAACACTTGTTTTGACAAAGGATGAATTTGAAAGCAATACATTGAAAAAAAACGAACCTTTCTTACTCCTATGGAGTAAGAATTAGGTATTTTTAAATAACGTACAAAGATACTTAATTCCTTAATATTTATGGGACTGAGAAGGGCGAAGCCGTAATATGATTTTAGATTTAGTTTTATTCAGAGACCCGTCAATTAAGAGACATGTTGCCAAAACAATTACTTGGAGAATTGTTGGCACCATAGATACCATGCTTATTGGATGGCTCATCACAGGAGATGCAATGACAGGTTTAAAAATCGGCGGAATTGAAGTCGTGACTAAAATGATTTTATATTTCATTCACGAGCGGATCTGGTTCAAAATAAATCTCGGTTTACCTCATCGAAAAACGGATGAACAAACAAAAGAAAAGAATTGAAAAATCTGAAGTCTCAATCCTATAGAATAAAACGTAGCGATTACGAAAAACGGAATAAGCATAGAGGAATAGTACTTTGGTTTATTGGTCTATCGGGTTCTGGTAAATCTACACTTGCAAATGGACTACAAGCCAAACTTTTTGAAAATGAATTCAACGCAATTGTTTTGGATGGAGACAACACAAGGCTCGGAATAAATAAAGATCTTGGTTTCAGCGATACAGATAGGAACGAGAATATCAGACGCGTAGCAAAAATT
>MDTD01024757.1_pt1 | contig 17024 bp, 16 predicted proteins | sample 811221 | NCBI WGS metagenome assembly MDTD01 (sample SAMN05326646, study PRJNA326480) | marine metagenome | isolation source: seawater | place: Pacific Ocean: South West | collected 2011 | reverse complement strand
GCGATTATAGAAACCAGGCTTAAGAAACACCCAGTGGAAAATGTTTCTGGATCTTTGGGTTTTAGGGTTTTTGGAAGCGAGCCAGCTTTTAATTATTATTTTAAAAGTGGTTTTACTGGAGCGATGCCCTCATACGAGCTTTTAGAATCTGGTGCTGGTTTTATAAAACTCCGTGACAAATCGCTGGGAATTACTAAGACCGTTTCTTTGTCAAACACTCCTTATGAAATATATATTAAGGATGTTGCTGAGGCTGGTGTCAATGGAAAATCATATGCCGGCTTATACAGAACAGGCGGCAGGGCTTTAGATCTTAAGCAAGATGCCTTAAGCGGCGGAATGATGAACAATGGTTCTTATTTAGGTGTTGCGATAAGCACGGATAGCGAGCCCTATGAAACAATAAAACTCAATCAGCTTGATAAACAGGGTGGTATTGAGGCCCTGTCTAGATCTGGTTGGATAGCTTTTGTACAAAAATATTTCTTTGCGGCTCTGTTGGGATCTGATGAAAATATATATAACTTTTATGCCTTGCCAAGCGAGGGCGGTTTATATCGAATGGGTTATACGGTTGAGAACTCTTCAGTTGGTTCGCTGGTTTACGAGCACGAACATAGGGTTTTCATTGGCCCAAAAATAAGAAAAGATTTAATGCAAAGGGCTGACAGCTTAGAGCTTTCGATTGAGATGGGGTGGTTTTGGTTTTTGGCACAGCCAATGGTTTGGGTTATGGATAAAATAAACAACTTTGTTGATAACTGGGGGTTAACAATTGTTATTTTTACTTTGTTAATAAAGCTGGTGTTTTGGCCGATTACAGCAAAAGCTTTCACCTCCATGGCTGCTATGAAAAAAATTACTCCAGAGCTGAATGAAATTAAAGAAAGATACAAGGGAGACGCACAAAAGACACAAGCTGAAACCTTAAAGTTGTTTAAAAAACACGGAGCCAACCCTTTGGGCGGCTGTTTGCCAATGTTTATACAAATGCCTTTCTTTATAGGGTTCTTTTTTGCTTTAAGAGAGATGGTTGAGCTCAGGCATAGTTCGTTTGGGGTTTGGGCCGACCTTTCTGTTCCTGATCCTTATTTTATATTCCCTATACTTTTTGCTTTTTTAATGGTCCTGACCCAAAGGCTTAACCCTCAGCCCGTTGGTATGGATCCAACACAAGCACAAATAATGCGCTACATGCCATTAATGTTTGCTGTCTTCTTTGTTTTTATGCCTGCTGCCCTTGGATTATATATGGTTGTAAATACAGGCGTTCAGTATTTGCAGCAGGCATATATGTATAAAAAAAACAATGCTTCGCTTGAGTAGGTAATCAAAATGTCTATTGTTTTTGCACTGGCCTCCCCTCCGGTTAAATCTGCTATTTGTATATTTAGGGTTTCCGGAAGCGGTTGCCTTGAGCACCTTTCTCGTTTTTTTGGGGTGAGCAGTTACGAGCCTAGAAAATTCTACTTAGCAAATTTTAAAGACGGCGATTTTTTAATAGATAGGGTGGGGTTGGTGGTTTTTAAAGGTCCAGAAAGCTATACAGGTGAAGATTCTTTTGAGGTTTATGCTCATGGAAGCCTTGGAGTTATGTCTTTGGCTGTTGATGTTTTCAAAAAGGCGGGTTTTGACGAGGCACCTCCTGGAGAGTTTACTAAAAGGGCTTTTCTAAACGATAAAATAAGCCTAAACGAAGCTGAGTCTCTTTCTGATTTAATAGACAGCACAACATCCAAGGAGGTTTTTTTGTCAGGCTCGTCGCTGTTTGGCGATTTGTCAAAAAAATTAATTGGCTTCTCTGACAGAATAAACGAAGCCAGGGTTCGTGTTGAGGGTGAGATTGACTTTTCAGATGAGGGAGAACTTTTTATAGATGAGTCGCTAGTCTCAGACTTGGAGTTTCTTGTAGAAGATTTTCATTCTTTTGCTTCTTTGTGTGCCAACAAAAGAGATGTTTCAACCAAGAAAAATGTTTTGCTGGTTGGGCCTACTAACTCGGGCAAATCTTCTGTTTTTAATAGATTGGTTGGTTTTGAAAGGGCTATTGTTACAGATAGACCTGGTACGACCAGGGATATGATAAGCTCTGAAGCTTTTTTTGAGTCTAGTGTTTTTTCTGTTTTTGATACAGCTGGTGTTCGAAAAACTAATGATGTTATTGAAGAAAAGGGTATTGAAATGTCATTAAGTCAGATTAAAAATGCAGATGTTGTTTTGGGTGTTTTCGAAAAATACGACAAAGAGCTTGTCGCAAGCTTTAAAGAGAGTTGCACCAATGGTAATTTTTTTGCTATTCAAAATAAGATTGATCTCAATGAAGCTGATAGTGGCGTGTTTGATTTTTGCATTTCAGCAAAAACAGGCCTGGGTTTTTCTGATTTAAAAAAAGCAGTGGTTGATTTTTTTTGCAGAGAAGAAGAAAAAACAGAATCAAATTATTTAATCAGGAGTCGACACGTGAAAATTTTTGACAAAGTTACCAAGGATCTCGAAAGTGCTTTGTTTGGTTTGAAAAATAACAAAACCCTGGAGCTCGTAGCAGAGGATCTAAAAAACTCTCGCTCGGGTCTTGATGAGCTTTTGGGAAAAAAATTCTCAGACTCTTTGCTTGGGGATATTTTTAGTTCTTTTTGTATTGGTAAATAGCCTGTTAATAACTTGTGGTATCTTTTATAGGAATTTTTTTATTTACAGCTTATCAAGTGTTTTTGTATATCTAAGTTAAGAACATTTTAAAAAGTTTATATTTGGTTTTTTTCTTGGTTTTGTTATGAGTTGAGACGCTTATCAACAAATTTAACAAACATAATAGAAATAACAAAAAGTATATAATATAGATATTACTATATTAATAATTTATGTGTGAGTTTGATGTAATTGTGGTTGGGGGTGGTCATGCCGGATCAGAGGCTGCCTATTCTGTTTATCGTTCAGGCCTTAAGTGTGCCTTAATCACAATGGATGCATCAAAAATTGGTCAAATGTCATGCAATCCTGCAATTGGAGGTCTTGGAAAGTCGCATATAGTAAGGGAGATAGATGCCATGGGCGGGCTGATGGCTTCTGCGACTGACTGCTCAGGTATTCAGTATAGAACGCTCAACACTAGAAAGGGTGATGCTGTCCAAGCTTTGAGAGTTCAGTGTGATAGAGATCTTTATAAAAACGCCGTACAAAAAATATTAAAACAGACAGATATAAAAATAATTGGTGAAGAGGTCATAGATTTTGTTATAGAGGGAAAGGTCGTTAAAGGGGTAGTTACAAACAAAACCACATACACCTCTAAGAAAGTTATTCTTACTACAGGCACCTTTCTTAATGGAAAAATGTACACAGGCGTAGATGTTAAAGAAGGTGGCAGGATAGGTGACTCTTCATCAATACCGCTTTCCAAAAGGTTGTATTCTTTAAATCTCCCGATGGGAAGGCTTAAAACAGGCACGCCTGCAAGAATTAAGCTTTCAAGCATAGATATTTCAGTAACAGAAGAGCAACTAAGCGAAAGACCAACACCATGGATGTCGATAGCCAACCCTCCTAAAAAACACCAAAAACAACTCTCATGCTTTATAACCAGAACAAACAAAAAAACGCATAAAATTATTGAAGACAATATTCATTTATCAGCAATGTATTCTGGTGACATTAAGGGAATAGGACCCAGATACTGCCCATCAATTGAGGACAAAATTAAAAAATTTCAAGACAAAGAAAGCCATCAAATTTTCATAGAACCCGAGGGAATAAATAAAGATTTAGTCTACCCAAACGGCATATCGACCAGCCTTCCCCAAAAAACTCAAAAGGAATTTATTTGCTCTATTAGAGGTTTTGAAAATGCCATAATCACTGAGTATGGATATGCTGTGGAATATGATTTTGTAGATCCAAGAACACTTCACAAGACACTCGAAACCAAATATTTCAAAAACCTCTATTTGGCTGGGCAGATAAACGGAACCACAGGCTATGAAGAGGCAGCGGCACAAGGACTAATGGCAGGGATTAACGCAAGCAATGCCGTTACGAAAAAAGAAGAGACAATACTAGAAAGAGACGAAGCATATATAGGTGTAATGATAGATGACCTAACCTCACACGGCATAACCGAACCCTACAGAATGTTCACTAGCAGGGCAGAACACAGGCTTTTGCTTTCACAAAACAACGCAGAACAAAGACTGCTTTTAAAAGCGAGAAGACTAGGAATAGTAAGCAAAGAAACCGAAAAACGCTATTTAAAGAACGAAAAAGAATACTCTGAATTTGTGCATAAAAAACTAAAGAAAACAAAAACAAGATCGTTTATCAACAAAGAGAGTAAAAAAATTAAGCTAGATGAAAACAAAAGCATTTTTCAGCTTCTTTCAAGAAACGACGTTGACGAAACAAAACTATTAAAAACAAACAAAACAAATAAACACCACTACCAAAGAGCCATCACGGAAATAAAATATGCTGGGTATATCAACAAACAAATTAGAGAGATAAACAAAACAAAAAAACAGAACAGAAAAAAAATACCAGACGACATAGAATACTTTAAAATACCAGGCCTATCCAACGAGGTGCTCGAAAAACTAACACAAGCGCAACCAAAAACAATCGGTGATGCAGCTTCCATAGAGGGTGTAACTCCAGCAGCAATTAATTTAATTCTAATTCACGTAAAAAAAAGAGAGCTTGTGTCAGAACATGTTTGATACAAAAAACTCCTTACCAAATATAAGCAAAAAAAACAAAGAACAAATAACAGCCTTTATTAATCTCGCCCTAGATTTTAATAAAACACACAACATATTTGTAAGAAAAAACTCAAACGAGGTATTTGAGAAGGATGTTGTTGACTGCCTGCCCTTGGTTTCAGAGATCTCAAACACAGAGTCGGTGCTTGATTTGGGTTCAGGTGGTGGTTTTCCGGGAATTCTTATCGGCATACTTCGACCCAACAACGAAGTACACCTTATCGAAAGCAGTAGCAAAAAATGCTACTTTTTACGAAAAACAATCAGTGAACTGTCTTTAAAAAACACACGAGTAATTAACAAAACCATCAACAAGAACAACAATATAGGAAAATACGACATTATTACCGCAAGAGCCTTTGCCACCACAGAAAAAATAATAAACATTACAAAAAACAACACCAAGCAATCAACAAAACACCTGTTACTCAAAGGAACGCAAAAAAAAATTAAGGAAGAGATAGGCGTATTAAACACAAAACAACTAACATGTGAAATAATCAAACTAGGTAATAAAAAAGCTGAGAGACATCTACTAAAGATAAGCCAAAATGAATAAGGTAATCGCAATTGCAAACCAAAAAGGAGGAGTTGGCAAAACAACCACAGCAGTTAATCTTGCTGCAGCGCTCGCTGCAGCCAAAAGACGAACCCTTCTTATTGATCTTGATCCTCAAGGCAACGCGACCACAGCGACAGGGGCGCCGGCCGAAGAAATCAAAACCCTTTATGCTCATTATTTCGAAAAAACACCAATAAAAAAATGTATTCAAAAAACCTCAGATCTATACGATGTTATACCCGGTGGAGAAGAGTTAATCGCGCTTGATGTTGCTATCAGAAGCGACAACAAACAAGGCTTTCTATCATCCAGCATAAAGGAGTTAGAGGATCTGTATGACTATACAATAATTGACACTCCGCCCACTCTTAACCAGCTTACCATTGAAGGCCTTTTCTGCGCGTCTGGAACACTTATACCACTCCAGTGCGAGTATTACTCGCTCGAGGGAGTCACCGGGCTTATGAAAACAATCGAAACACTTTCAAACAAAAGCATGACATCGAATAGGGTTTTAGGTATTGTTAGAACAATGGTCGATATGAGAAATAATTTAGCCAAGGAGGTCTCAGAAGAGCTTGAGAAACACTTCCCGTCATTAATTTTTAATACATTAATTCCAAGAAACATAAAGCTAGCAGAAGCCCCCAGCCACGGCGTTTCAGGTATAAAATATATGCCAAACTCATATGGCGCAAAAGCATACCTGGCTCTAGCCGGAGAACTTATCAGAAGGATCGAATATGTCTGAGGGAAAGAAAACTTTAAACAAGGGCCTTGACGCGCTTTTGGGCCAAACAACGTCAAACCAAAGAACAGTCAAAGAGATAGGGTTAGAAAAAATCAAACCAGGAAGGTTTCAACCAAGGTCAAATTTTGATGATGAAAAACTCGAAGAGCTTACAAATTCAATAAAAAACCAGGGCGTTCTTTCGCCTATTTTGGTTAGAGAGCTTGGATTAAACGAGTTTGAGGTCATAGCAGGAGAAAGGAGGCTGAGGGCTTCTAAAAAAGCTGGACTAACAGCAATTCCATGCCTGGTTGATCAAAAACAAGACCAAGATGCGCTTGTGTCTGCATTGATAGAAAACCTACAAAGAGAAGACCTCAACCCGGTTGAAGAGGCCAGGGGCTTAGATAGGTTAAAAAGAGAGTTTGGTCTAACTCAGGACGAGGTTGCAACATCAACAGGAAAAGCCAGAAGCACAATAGCAAACTCTCTAAGAATACTGTCTTTACCAAACACTGTTTTAGACATGCTTTCAAAGGGCGTTATAGAAAAAGGCCACGCAAAACTTTTGGCATCAATGAACCCAAAAGAAGCAGAGGAAACAGCAGAAAAAATTGTTAAAAACAAACTATCAATAAAAGACCTAAGCGCAATAACCAGTAAGAAATCAACCAGCAGAACAATAAAACAAAAAACCAAGGATTCAGATATTCTAAATGTTGAAAGAGATATGTCTGAAAACTTTGGCCACAAAATTCAAATAGATACAAAAAACAAAAAAGCAGGCAAAGTTTCCATTTTTTATAAAACACTAGATGAGTTAGATTCCATAATCCAGAAGCTTAAAAATAAACAATAAACAACTTGTTAATAAATAGATATATTTCTATAATTCTCGCCAGAACTTTTAATTAATTAACCCTATAACCAGAAGTGTGAAAAACACCATTCAGAAATTTAAGCCAGTCTTTCTAATTAACACCGCAGTATTTATAGTTGGAACTGTTGCAAACATATATTTTGCTCTATTGGCAGCAGGTTACATGGCTAGTATTTTACTTGTGTATTCAATTGGCAACAAAATAAAAGACTATGTAGTTAAAATTGGATACATTTGGGTGACCAAATGGTCTGTTTTTGTTGCATTTTTAATGCTTTCTGGCGTTTATTTACCTGATGTTTTCTTATATTCTTTAGCAATGTTTATAATTTTTAATTTGTCCGTGAACCCGTCTAACGTAATACCAAAAAAAGAGGCGCAGCTATAATGGCATCAGAGCTCACCACACAATCATATATCACTCATCATCTAACAAATTTGACTTGTGGCAAAACACCAAGTGGCTGGACTTGCGATCCATATAAAGTTGATCAAATGGGTTTTTGGGCATTCCATGTAGACTCGCTATTTTGGTCAATTGCGCTGGGATCTTTGTTTGTTTTTGTGTTTAGAAGAGCAATTTCAAAAAACAAAGATGCGAGCGTTGCTCCAAGCGGACTGCAGAACTTTGTAGAGATGTCTATAGAATTCGTCGAAGACAATGTCCAATCTCTCTTTGGGTCAGTTAAAAATACGCTAATAGCCCCTCTGGCATTGACGGTTTTTGTATGGATATTGTTAATGAACTTAATGGACTTGGTTCCTGTTGATTTTCTACCGGTTTTGGCTGGACATTTGGCATACCTGTTTGCTGGAGATGCTGTTGAGTGGATTAAAGGGCCCGAATCATTGTATTTCAAGGTAGTCCCTACAACAGATCCAAATATAACTCTTGGAATGGCCTTTGGAATATTCCTATTAACAATTTATTACAGCATTACTGTGAAGGGCTTTAAGGCTTTTATTGCAGAACTGACACTACACCCATTTGGTAAATATTTAATACCAGTTAACTTTGTTTTAGAGATGGTTAACTTCATCGCAAAACCAGTTTCACTTGGGCTTAGGCTTTTCGGAAACCTATACGCAGGTGAAATGATATTTATCTTGATTGCTTTAATGTTATTTTTTAGTAGCATACCAGTAGGCTTAATGGGATTTGGATTACATTTGGTTTGGGCGCTTTTCCACATCTTAATCGTGGCATTGCAAGCATTTATTTTTATGGCGCTGACAATTGCATATTTAGCGATGGCGCATGAAACTGAGGAGCACTAATCCTCAACTTATAGGAGAAAAAAATGGAATATAGTATTTTAGCGGCGGGAATTTTAATGGGTCTTTCAGCTATCGGAGCAGGAATAGGTGTTGGGATTCTAGGCAGCAAATTTATCGAAGGAATAGCAAGGCAACCAGAGTTAGCTCCATTTCTTCAAGGTAGATTCTTTTTAATGATGGGTTTAACTGATGCGGTGCCTATGATTGGAATTGGTCTAGGAATGTATATGCTGTTTGCGCTTTAGAGTAGAGATAAACATTTAAATATGAATATTAACGCAACCTTACTTGCCCAAGCAATTGTAATGATTGTGTTTGTGGCAATATGTTGGAAATACGTATACCCACCCATTCTCTCCATGATGAAAGAAAGAGAGAAAAGAATCTCAGATGGTCTTGAGGCAGCAAAAAAGGCTGACGACTCTCTCGAAGAAGCTAAACTTGCTTTTGATAAAGAACTAAATCAGGCGAAAGCAGAGGCGGCTGAAATTCTAGAAAAAGCAAATACAAGAGCCTCTCAAATTGTTGCCGATGCTGCATCTAAGGCAGAGACAGAGGCAGAAAAAATATTAACCTCTGCAGCAACAACTATTGAAAATGAAACCAACAAAGCCAAAGAAGAGCTGAGACAACAAATGTCTGACATCATCATAGATACAACTCAAAAAATCTTAGGTGACGAGATCTCAAAAGAAAAACATGAAGACATTCTCAAAAAAGCAGCTGAGGAATTATAAACAATGATTGAGTTAACCCCTCTAGCTCGACCTTATGCTAAAGCATTATTTAATGCTGCAGTTGAGTCAAATACTGTTGACGAAATGGCACTTGAACTAAAAACTATGGCAATAGCATCCAAAACCAAGGAAGTAATCAACACTATAGAAAACCCTGTTTTATCGAGACAAGATTTAGTTAACATTCTGTTGAAACTTTTTGATGAAAGCGTTTCAGATACTTCAAAAAAACTCATAGAAATTTTGGCTGAAAACAAACGACTAAATCTTCTTGAAACCATACATTCCATCTATCAACAGTTATTAGAGACACATAAAGAACAAAAGTCAGTAGAAGTCTTTGTTGCAGCAGAGCCTGGCAAAGAAGCTAAAAATGACATAGAACAAAAACTAAAATCAACCTATGGCAAAGACGCCAATATATTTTTTTCAAAAGACCCAGCAATGATGGGCGGCCTATCTATAAAGATAGGAGACGAAACACTTGATCTATCCATAAGAGGAAAGGTTAAAAAACTTGTAAACCAATTAAATTTTTAAGGTGAAAATATGAGCCAACTAAACCCATCAGAAATTTCCAGCGTATTAAAAGAAAAGATAGCTGGACTTGATTTATCCGAAGAACGAAAAAACGAAGGAATTGTCGTTAGTGTGTCTGACGGTATTGTAAGAATACATGGCATGGGAGATGTTATGTATGGTGAGGTCATCGAATTTGAGAACGGCACAAAAGGGATGGCGCTTAACCTTGAACAAGACTCAGTTGGAGCTGTTGTCCTTGGGGATTATCTTGAAATTATTGAAGGTCAAAAAGCTGTATGTACCGGCAAGGTTTTAGAAGTCCCTGTTGGAGAAGCGTTATTGGGAAGAGTTGTTAACACATTAGGAACACCAATAGATGGAAAGGGTGAAATTAGTGCTGAGCACACCTCACCCGTTGAGGTTGTTGCTCCCGGTGTTATCGCCCGCCAATCTGTTGATCAGCCTGTTCAAATTGGATTAAAGGCTGTTGATGCCATGGTTCCAATAGGAAGAGGTCAGAGAGAGCTTATCATTGGTGATAGGCAGACAGGAAAAACGGCTGTAGCTATCGACGCAATTATTAATCAGAAAGGTACTGGAATTAAATGCATTTATGTAGCAATAGGTCAAAAACAATCAACAGTGGCAAATGTTGTTAGGAAGCTAGAAGAGTATGGAGCAATGGAACATACCATTGTTGTTTCAGCAACAGCAGCTGACCCTGCCCCAATGCAATATCTATCTGCTTATGCAGGATGCACAATGGGAGAATATTTTAGAGATAAGGGTGAAGATGCACTTATAGTATACGATGATCTTTCTAAACAAGCGGTTGCATATAGACAAGTATCACTTTTATTAAAAAGGCCTCCGGGCAGAGAAGCATATCCCGGTGACGTCTTTTACCTTCATTCAAGACTATTAGAAAGGGCGGCTAGAGTAAATGCTGATTACGTAGAACAAGTTACCAATGGAAAGGTAAAAGGAAAAACCGGTTCTCTTACCGCACTACCAATTATTGAAACACTTGCTGGTGATGTATCCGCCTTTGTACCAACCAATGTAATATCAATTACAGACGGCCAAATATATTTAGAAACTGAATTATTTAATTCAGGCGTTAGGCCAGCTATCAACCCAGGATTATCAGTATCTAGGGTTGGCGGATCAGCTCAGACAAAAATAATGAAAAAGTTAGCAGGCGGTGTTAGAACAGCACTAGCACAATATCGTGAATTAGCGGCCTTTTCACAGTTCGCATCCGACCTAGATGATGCAACTAAACAGCAGCTTGCAAATGGTAAAGCTTTTACCGAACTTCTCAAACAAAAGCAATATGCCCCAATGAGTGTTGCACAGCAAGCAATAAGTCTATTTGCTGCAGACAGAGGATATATGGCTGATGTTGAGGTTGAAAAGATTCTAGATTTTGAAGAAGCATTACATGGATATTTAACTTCTGAAAAAGGGGATCTTGAGGAACAAATTAACTCTACAGGCGACTGGAATGATGATATCGAAGCTCAATTCACATCTCTTGTTGAAGATTTTAAGAAAACACAAACTTTTTAATTAGGAAATATGGCTAATACAAAAGAAGTAAGAAAACAGATTGCGAGCATTAAAAGCACGCAAAAAATTACTTCTGCTATGGAGATGGTTGCTGCTAGCAAGATGAAGAAAACACAAGATACTATGCTTGAAGGCAGACCATACTCATTAAAAATCAAAGATGTTATTTCTCATGTCGCATTAGCAAACTCTGAGTATCCGCATCCTTTTTATGAAGAAAGAAAACCAAAAAAAGCATGCTTTATTGTTGTTTCTTCTGACAAAGGTTTGTGTGGCGGATTAAACATTAATCTTTTTAAACAGGTTATTTCAAAGTCAGCTGAATTAAATGAACAAGGCATAGATTCTTGTTTTGCTTTAATTGGAACAAAGGCATCAGCATTTTTTAAAAGTGTAGGAGGAGAAGTTATTGCAGTAGCAGAAAAATTAGGCGACAAACCAAATCCAGACGATCTAATTGGGCTAACCAAGGTAGTGTTAGATATGCATAAAAACAGTGATATTGATCAAGCATATCTTTGCTCAAACGGCTTTGTAAACACAATGACACAACAACCAAATGTTGAGCAATTAATCCCTCTTGCTCCAGAAGAGCAGAGCGAATCTAATCCATCACAATGGGATTATATATATGAGCCAGAAGCAAAAGAATTATTAGATGGTTTGTTAACAAGATACATAGAGTCACTAGTTTATCAGGCAGTAATAGAAAATAATGCCTGTGAACAAGCTGCAAAAATGATTGCTATGAAAAATGCAACAGACAATGCAGGCGACTTAATTAAAGAATTAGAACTTTTATATAACAACGTTAGACAAGCGGCTATAACTCAAGAGCTCTCTGAGATAGTCGGTGGTGCATCAGCAGTTTAAGGAGAATAGTATGAGCAACGGAACAGTTACACAAATCATTGGAGCGGTTATCGATGTAGAATTTGACAAAGATAATATTCCAAAAGTATATGAGGCACTGACGGTAGATCAGAGTGGTACAACTCTTGAGGTGCAACAACAGCTAGGCGATGGCGTTGTAAGAACTATCGCTATGGGAGCAACCGAAGGATTAAAAAGAGGTCTTTCAGCATCAAGAACCAATGCCCCTATTTCAGTTCCAGTTGGGCCAGAGACATTAGGAAGGATTGTAGATGTGCTTGGCAATCCAATCGATGAAAAAGGCCCTATCGGCGAAAAATCTAAAATGCCAATCCATAGAAAGCCACCAAGCTACACAGATCAATCCGCATCAAATGAAGTTTTAGAAACTGGTATTAAAGTTATTGACCTAATGTGTCCCTTTGCTAAAGGTGGAAAAATTGGACTATTTGGTGGTGCTGGCGTTGGTAAAACTGTAAACATGATGGAGCTTATTAACAACATTGCACTTCAGCATTCTGGTCTTTCGGTTTTTGCTGGTGTGGGTGAAAGGACCAGGGAAGGTAATGATTTCTATTACGAAATGCAGGAATCTGGAGTTGTTAATATCGAAAATCTTGGCGAATCAAAAGTTGCAATGGTTTATGGACAAATGAATGAGCCTCCAGGAAACAGACTAAGAGTTGCTTTAACTGGATTAACAATGGCAGAAAGCTTTAGAGACGAGGGAAAAGACGTTTTGCTATTTATTGATAATATTTATAGATACACATTAGCGGGTGTTGAAGTATCTGCTTTATTAGGAAGAATGCCATCAGCTGTAGGTTATCAGCCTACTTTGGCTGAAGAAATGGGAGCGCTCCAAGAAAGAATTACTTCCACTAAAACAGGATCTATTACATCTATTCAAGCAGTATATGTTCCTGCTGACGATTTAACAGATCCATCTCCTGCAACGACTTTTGCTCACTTAGATGCGACAGTCGTTCTTTCAAGACAAATTTCAGAGCTAGGAATTTATCCTGCTGTTGATCCCCTTGATTCAACAAGCAGACAGCTTGATCCATTCGTGGTAGGAGACGATCATTATGAGGTTGCTCAAGGAGTTCAAAAAATATTACAGAGATATAATGAACTTAAAGATATTATTGCAATCCTTGGAATGGATGAGCTTTCTGAAGAAGATAAAGGCCTTGTTGCAAGAGCAAGAAAAGCTCAAAGATTCTTATCACAGCCATTCTTTGTTGCTGAAATTTTCACTGGTACTCCAGGAAAATACGTGTCGCTTGAAGATACCATTAAAGCGTTTAAGGGAATACTCAATGGTGACTACGACCACCTTCCTGAACAAGCTTTCTATATGGTTGGAACCATAGAAGAGGCAGTAGAGAAAGCCAAGTCATTATAAAAATGAGCACGATCAAAATTAACATAGTTTCCTCCAGTGAAGAAATATTTTCAGGAGAAGCAACTATGGTTTTTGCTACTGGAACCCTGGGTGAGCTTGGCATTGCGCCTGGACATACTCCGCTGCTTACTGGACTGGCTCCAGGACCGGTCAGAGTTCAAAATGGTAACGAAGAAGAGGCTTTTTTCTGTTCGGGTGGATTTTTAGAAGTTCAACCAGACCTAGTCACTGTTTTATCTGATACAGCAGAAAGAGCTGAGAGCCTAGATGAATCTGAGGCTATTAAAGCAAAAGAAATTGCTGAACAAGATCTTGCAAACAAAGATACATCTATTGATTACGCAAAAGCATCGGCACAGCTCGCAGAAGCTGTCGCCAGATTAAAAACTATTCAAAAACTTCGCAAAAAACAGTAAGGTATCTATTTAACCTTAAATAAATTGTGAACATACACACCATAGTTCTAGCAGCAGGAGAGGGCTCTAGAATGAAATCAAATAAAGCAAAGTCCCTTCAAAGGATTGCTGGCAAGACTATGCTTGAGATGATCTGCCAAACCGCAAACAAGGTCAGTGAGAAAATTACACTTATCGTTGGTTTTGATAAAGAATCAATTCTAAAAAAATCTAAAAACTTCGGCTTTGATGTATCTTCTTGCGAGCAACCAGAACCAAAGGGGACTGGAGATGCGGTAAAGCGCGGCATCAATGAAGTCACTGATGCAGAAAAGGTGCTTGTTCTATATGGAGACGTGCCTTTAATAAAAGAAAAAACTCTTAAGGAACTTATAAATAACTGCAATGATGGCATATCTATACTAACGACTGTTTTAGATAATCCACAAGGATATGGGAGAGTAAAAAAAGACAATGATGGCAATGCCACTGCAATCATTGAAGAAAAAGACGCAACAGAAGATGAAAAAAAGATAAAAGAAATTTTTACTGGCGTTCTTTGCGCTCGAGCAGACTATCTAAAAGGCGCATTGCCTGAAATAAATAACAATAATGCGGCAGGAGAATTTTACTTAACCGATATAGTTTCTATAATGAGTAAAAAAGGAATTAATATAAATACATATATAGCTTCAAATGATGAAGTTAAGGGAGCAAACTCCCACAGAGAGCTTGCAGAATTAGAGGGAATTTATAGATCAATGAAAGTTCAAGACATATTAGATATGGGAATAACTATTTCAGACCCGTCTAGGCTTGACGTTAGAGGAGAAGTCACATCTGGAAAAGATTGTTCAATCGATGTGAATGTAATTTTAGAGGGAAATATAAAGCTTGGAGATAATGTTTCTATAGGGCCAAACTGTGTTATCAAGAACGCCACAATAAACAGCAATTCAAAAATTGAAGCATTTTCTCATATTGATGGAGCAAAAATTGGCGAGAGCTGTATTATTGGTCCTTATGCAAGATTAAGAGAAGGTAGTCAAATAAAAGCAGCTGCAAAAGTTGGCAATTTTGTTGAAACAAAAAATATTGTCTTAGGTGAAGGGTCGAAAGCCAGTCACCTAACTTATTTAGGCGATACTAATATTGGTAAGGAAACTAATATTGGAGCAGGCACTATTACTTGCAACTACGATGGCAAGGATAAGCATCAGACAGTCATTGGGGACGAAAGCTTTATAGGAAGCAACTCCGCACTAGTTGCCCCTGTAACCATTGGTGCAAATGTAACTGTTGCGGCTGGATCAGTAATTACTAAAGATGTTCCTGATAATGCTCTAGGCTTAGGAAGAGCCAAGCAAAGCAATAGAGAAAACTGGTCTAAAAAGAAGGACTAAATTATATGTGTGGAATTATAGCCGCTGCGTCTAATAGAAATGTTGGAAAGCTTCTTGTTCAAGGACTTCACAAAATGGAGTACCGAGGTTACGATTCCGCCGGCATAGCCCTCCATCAAAACGATCACATTGCTCATCTTAGAACTTTAGGAAAGGTGCAATTACTTGAAGACAAAATGATTGCAGAAAAGCCAAAAAGTAAACTTGGCATAGCTCACACTAGATGGGCAACGCATGGAGAACCATCAGAAGAAAATGCTCATCCTCATAAATCAAATGATAGAGTTTATATCGTTCACAACGGGATCATTGAAAACTACCTAGAGCTAAAGGAATATTTAAAAACTGAAAATTATTCTTTTTCATCTCAAACAGATTCTGAGCTTATAGCTCACATGTTAGATTTTTTCTTAAACCAAGGTAACTCAATGATTGATTCCATGTACCTTACAAAAGAAAAACTAGATGGTGCATATGCTATTGCAGCAGTCGACAAAGAGGATGACACAAATATAGTGCTTGCTAGGAATAAATCGCCGCTATTGATTGGGATTGGAACAGATGAACTTCTTGCTGCTTCGGATCCCTTGGCAATTGGACAACTTACCAATGAGTTTATATTTCTTGAAGATGGGGATGTTGCACAAATTTCTGCTGAAGATTTCACAATCTATGACAGCAACAAGATGGAAGCCATCAGAGAGGTTACTAAGATAGATATATCTGACCAATCAACTTCAAAAGGCGAATATAAGCACTTTATGGAAAAAGAAATTTATGAACAACCTCAAGCTATATTAAATACTATTGATGGCAGGGTAGGCGGCGACGATGTTTTAGATAATATATTTGGATTAGGTTCCTCAGATATTTTTAAAAAAGTAAAAAGAATTCAAATCGTAGCTTGTGGAACAAGCTTACACGCAGGGAGAGTAGCTGCAAACTGGTTTTCCTCAATTTCTGAATTACCAACACAAATAGATTACGCATCAGAATATCGTTATAGGAATCCTCATGTCGACGAAGATTCTTTGTTAGTAACCGTTTCTCAATCTGGCGAGACTGCAGATACACTTGCTGCACTTAGATACGCAAAAGAAAAAGACTATTTATCAACACTTACAATCTGCAATGTGCCAACAAGCTCTCTTGCTAGAGAGTCAGACTATTCAATTTTCACAAATGCTGGCCCAGAAATTGGCGTTGCTTCTACAAAAGCATTCACAACTCAATTAGCTGCTCTAATGCTGTTAGCCTTATCGCTTGCAAAAAGCAGAGATAAAAATCCTAAATTAAGGGCAAGAGTTATAACAGCAATGAGATCACTGCCCGATACTCTTGAAGAAACACTAAAACTTAAAGATACAATTTTAGAAATAGCTCCTGAAATAGCCAATAAAGATAATGCCCTGTTTCTTGGAAGAGGTATTTTTTATCCAATTGCAAAAGAGGGTGCCCTCAAACTTAAAGAAATTTCCTATATTCATGCAGAAGCATATCCGGCTGGAGAATTAAAACATGGACCATTGGCATTGATAGACGAAAATATGCCGGTAATAGCATTAGCTCCTGAGAGTGAAATAGCCGAAAAGCTTGTTTCAAACTTAGAGGAAGTAAAGGCTAGAGGAGGAACGCTTTTTGTGTTTTCTGACCCATCAATATCTATGGATCTTAAATCAGGAAAATTGATAAACATGCCAAAATGCGACTTTCTATTGACACCAATAATTTATACCATTCCACTTCAAATACTTTCATATGAGGTAGCCCTATTAAGGGGCACTGATATTGACCAACCTAGAAATCTAGCCAAGTCAGTGACGGTGGAATAAGTTCGAGTAGTGATTTCGTATCACGCAACAAAGACACATATTTAACTTTTATTCTTAACTGCAGAAGTGATTATTTAGTTG
>MDTD01008631.1_pt1 | contig 17027 bp, 18 predicted proteins | sample 811221 | NCBI WGS metagenome assembly MDTD01 (sample SAMN05326646, study PRJNA326480) | marine metagenome | isolation source: seawater | place: Pacific Ocean: South West | collected 2011 | reverse complement strand
CGATCTGAAATTGCTGAAGGTGTTTTAGTTGAAGAAGGTGCAGTTTTATCAATGGGTGTTTACATTGGTGCATCTACAAAAATTGTGGATAGAAATACTGGAGAAATACATTTTGGTAAAGTACCAGCGTATTCAGTAGTAGTACCGGGTAGCTTGCCTAATAAATCAAACCCTAATGGCCCCTCACTATATTGCGCGGTTATAGTTAAAAAAGTTGATGAGAAAACCAGAAGCAAAACCTCTATTAACGACTTGCTTAGAGACTAATGACTATAATAAACGAATTACAATTATCTAAAGATTTAATAAGATTTCCAAGCGTTACTCCTAAAGATGCTGGGGCAATTAAATTCCTTAGCAAAAAATTAAAAAAATTAGGCTTTAATTGTAAAATATTAGAATTTAGAGATAAAAAAAGTAAACCAATAAAAAATCTATATGCGCGTATAGGTAAAAAAGGACCGAACCTTTGCTATGCTGGACACACTGACGTAGTGCCACCTGGAAATATTAAGGACTGGACAATAAATCCTTTTAAACCTTCAGTAAAAAAAAATTATTTAATCGGTAGAGGTGCTAATGATATGAAAAGTTCAATAGCATGCTTTGTGTCCGCTGTAAGTAAATTTTTAAAGGAAAAACGAAATTTTAATGGATCAATTAGCTTTTTAATAACTGGTGATGAAGAAGGATACGCAATAAATGGTACAAAAAAAGTCGTAGATTACTTGAAAAAAAAAAGAGAGAAAATTGATTTTTGTATTGTAGGAGAACCAACAAATCCGAATAAACTTGGAGAAATGATAAAAATTGGAAGAAGAGGAAGTCTATCAGGAAAAATTGAAATTAATGGTACTCAAGGACATATTGCTTATCCCCATCTATCTAATAATCCCATAAATACTATGATTACAATTTGTAAAAAACTTAAAGAAAATAAACTTGATAAAGGTAATAAAAATTTTCAACCTTCAAATTTGGAATTTACGTCAATTAACGTAAAAAATAAGGCTCACAACGTAATTCCAGCTAGAGTAAGTGCTCAATTCAATATTAGATATAATAATTTACACACTTCAAATTCATTGAAGAAAAAAATAACTCATGTAGTAAAAAATTTAAGTAAAAAAAATAAATGTAAGTTTAAAATTGATTATATGACAAATGGAGATTCTTTTTTAACAAAACCAGATAAAAATGTATTTATGGCAAAAAAAATTATTAAAAGAGTTACAAATATCACTCCAAAATTATCTACAACTGGAGGTACCTCTGATGCAAGATTTATCAGAAAAATTGCTCCTTGTTTAGAATTTGGTTTAGTTAACAAAACCATGCATAGAGTGGATGAATGTGTATCTTTGACAGACTTAAGAAAACTTACAAAAATATATAATGATATTTTAATTGAGTATTTTAAGTGAAATTATACAAAATTAAAAAATCTCAGATTGATAAAAATGGTTTATACGCTAGTCGCGATATAAAAAAAGGAACAAAAATTATTGAGTATAAAGGGAAGATAATTACTGCAGAACAAACCGAAAATGATCCAAAGTTTGACAATGGTAAAGCAATTTATCTTTTTAATTTAAATAAAAAATACGATCTCGATGGTGATTTTAAATTTAATACTGCAAGATTGATTAATCATTCTTGTGAGCCAAATTGTGAAGTTTACGGTACTGGATTGAAAGTTTGGGTATATGCAATTAAGAACATCAGGAAGGGGGATGAGTTATCTTATGATTACGGTTTTAGTTTTGATGAAGACTATAAACAATTTCCTTGTAAATGTGGTTCTAAAAAATGCATTGGTTATATCGTTAGGGAGGGATCTAGATGGAGAATAAAAAAATTGAAAAATCAAAGATATAAATAGTAATAATGAAAAAAATTTTATTTATTTCTACAAGAAATCCTTATTCTGGAAGATACTCAGGTGATGTTATACGATCTTTAAAAATTATTAACTCATTAAAAAAGAAATTCATATTAGATGTTGTTTGTTTAAACTCAGACAATGCTGCCATAAAACAGAAAAATGTGGTTAGTTTTAAAAATCCAAGTTTTTTAATCAAAATCTTAAATTGTTTTCTTTCATTGTTGAAATTAAGACCTATTCAATTCGGATTATTTGTTTCAAGAGAAATGAAAATTTATATTGAAAATATTGCGGAAAATTATGACTATTTATTTTTTTATCATATAAGATCAAGTCAGTATTTACCAAAAGATTTTTATGGGAAATCTGTTTTGGAGATGGGTGATTTATATTCTGATAATTATAATCAATCTTTTGAGAATATGAATTTTTTTAATCCTTTAAAATATATTTATCTTTTAGAAAGTTTCTTAGTTAAAAGAGAGGAAAATAAAATCTTTTCTAAATTTGATAGAATTACTTTATTTGCAAAAAAAGAGGCGGATAAAATCAAAAAAAAATTCAAAAAAAAAATTTTTCAAATAGATGAGTCGGTCGAATATGTTAGTAAAAAATTTTTATTCTCAAAGAAGAATAATAAAATTTTATTTATTGGTAACTTGGATTATTTACCAAATTTTATTGCATGTAGAAATTTCATAAAACACATAATGCCAAATTTAAAAAAAAATTTACCAGACGTTAAATTTAGTATTATTGGGAATATAGGAAATATTAATAGATTTTTATTACCGAAAAATTCTAATGTGGAGCTTTTAGGTGTTAAAAAAGATTTGTCGAAATATCTTAAAAATTCTTTTTGTGGACTTGCTAATTTAGATATTGCAACAGGTGTTCAAGGAAAGGTTTTAACGTATATGTCTTTTGGGCTACCTGTGATTTGTTCAAATAAAGTTGCAGAAAATTTTGGCTCTAGTGTTTTGAATTATAATAAACAATCAGATCTAGTTTCAGGAATTATTTCTTTAAAAAAAAACAAAACCAAAAGTGAAAAGTTCTCGAATCGGTCTATAAAATTTGCAAAAAAGTTGATTTGGAAAAAAGTAAGTCTTAAATACTTAAAATTATTAAGTTTCTAATAAAAAACTTTACTTAAATATAGACCTTCAGGTGGAGCTGGTGGAGCACATTGTTCCCTTTTTTTTAATTTTATTATTTGTTTAATTTTATTTGGTTTCCATTTTTCTTCTCCTACTAATTTTAAACAACCAACCATTGACCTCACTTGTTTTTGTAAAAAAGATCTAGACTCAAATTTTATAAAAATTTTATCTTTTCTTTTTACAACGCTTGCAAGTTCAATTTTTCTTACCGCACTCTTAGCTGAACAAGACGAAGACCTGAAAGCTGAAAAATTGTGTGTTCCAACAAAGTAGGATATGGCTTTTTTCATCTTCTTAAGATTTAATTCTTTCACAACTAACCATGCTCTTTTCCTGTCAATAGATGGTTTGGCTAACCTATTTAAAATAACATAAAAATACTGTCTTTTTTTTGCGCTATGTCTTGCGTGAAAGTTTAATTTTCGATTTTTTAAATCAATAATAGATATAGGGTATCTTTTTAAATAGAAATTTACAGTAGATAAAAACTTAAAAAAATTTTTTATTCTATTTTTATGGTAAAAATTAGCGCTTTGACCATAAGCATTAACTCCAGCATCTGTTCTACCAGACCCGATTATTTTAGTTTTTGACTTTAATGTTTTAGTTATGGCATTCTCTACAACTGATTGAATAGAATTACCGTTTTTTTGAATTTGCCAACCAACGAAATTTTCGCCCAAATATTCAATTATAATTTGATAATTGTATTTCAAGTTAGTATTTCACCTTTTTCGATTTTATGTCCTGCCAAAAACTCTTTGGAGCTTAAAATCTTTTTTCCTTCCTTTTGAATTAATAAGATTTTAATTGCTTTTTCTTTACATGCGATTGTTAAGTTATCATCTAAAATTTTTCCGGTGTCACCATTTTGATTTACTTCAACAGCTTTGATAATTTTTAACCTTGAATTATTGTGATTAAACCAAACACCAGGATTTGGTGTCAATCCATTGATTTTTGCTATTATATTTCTTGAAGGCATGTTCCAATTAATTTTTGACTCTAATTTGTCAATTTTTTTTGCGTATGTAACTTTGTTCTCATCTTGATTAGTAAACCTATAATTTTTTTCTTCTATTAATTTCAAAGACTTCAATATTAATTCTGAACCTAACATTGACAATTTGTTACTAAGGGTAGAATAATTATCCTCTTTTCCTATTTTAATTTTTTCTTGCATCATATACGGACCAGCATCAAGTTCAGGAACAATTTTCATAATTGATACTCCTGTTTCACTATCCATGTCAATTATTGCTCTTTGAATAGGTGCTGCGCCTCGCCATCTAGGTAATAGAGATGCATGTATATTTATAAATTTAATATTTTGTATACTTAAGATCTTAGTTGGTATCATTTTTCCGTAAGCTACCACAACGACAACATCTGGATTTAAATTTTGTATAAATTTGTATTCATTTTCATCATTAAGATTTTCAGGATATTTTATATTGATATTTAATTCATTAGCAAGTTGATGGACTGGGGATATATTAATTCTTTGTCCTCGTTTACTTTTTTTTGGAGGTTGGGTAAATACTGATAAGACTTTGTGTTTTGATTCATAAATTTTTTTAAGTATAGGAACTGCAAATTCTGGGGTTCCCATGAAAATTAATTTTAAAGCCATTTAGTTTTAAAGAACAATTTTATTTAATTCTTTTTTTTGTTTTGCTAATTTTTTAATTATCATATCTTTTTTTAATTTTGATAAATAATCAACAAATAGAACTCCATTTAAGTGGTCAACTTCATGTTGAATGCATGTTGAGAGAAGTCCATCAGCCTTCAGAGTTTTTTTATTACCATTATAATCTATATAATTTAAATGACACTCGGTTGGTCTTTCTATTTCCGCAAAGTAACCAGGTAACGAGAGGCAACCCTCCTCGTAAACTGATGTAGAATTCGATTTATACGTAATTTCTGGATTTATTAAAAATAATGGATTTTTTTTTTCATCTTTGTTGCTAACGTCTATAACTACTATTCTTTTTAAAACACCAATTTGTACTGCTGCTAATCCGATACCTGGTGCATCGTACATTGTTTCTAGCATGTTATTTAATAACTTTTTTAATTCATCATCAATTTTTTCAATAACTCCACTTTTTTTTCTAAGAATAGGATCTGGTTCAGTTATAATATTTAGTTTAGACATTGATTGATTATATTAAAATTAGACTCTTAGCGGTAGTGCGGAATCAAATACTATGTTTCTTATTTTTTTTAAATCCATTTTATTTAGGAGATTTGTAATAAAATATATAGTTTCGGGATCTAGTTGGTTTGGCTCATCTTCTCCAATTATTTCAACTATTTTTAAAGTAAGGAACGCATTTTGATTATTATCAATTAATTTTAACAAATTTTTCGGAATTTCATATTTTTTTGAAAGTTCTTTGTAGTCAAAATTTCCAGGTAATTTAAAACCATCTTTTTCTAGGGATTCTGCTAGAGCTAAATCTTTTGCTGAATAAAAATATTTTTTATTTTTGCCAATTTTTTTGAAAATTTTATCTATGTCTTTTTGTACTTTTTTCTCACTTTCGCCCTCTAAATAAAATTTAATAATTTTTGATTGGTGTAGAATTTTATCATTATACTTAACTTTTCCTAGGTTAAGACTTTCAGTGATCATAATTTTGGCTTTGGCAATCTCTTGAAATCTTTCTGAAATATTATTAATACCTATTTTTTTTATTTCATCGCTTAAAAATTTTGAATAAATATTTGAAAGACCAGCCTTTTTGAATAAATCTTCTAATAATAAAAGGTACTCCATTTTTATATCGTTGTTCTCAGATAATAAATATTTTTGATATATCAAAGATCTTGAATCACTCTCGTTTAGAGTTTGATAGATATTCTGTGCATTAATTAGTTCGTTTAAATTAAAATCAATTTGTTGATATATTTTAAAAATGATGTCAGGATTAATCTGTCCTTGATTTGCGGCAATCTCCAGTTCTTTTAATCTTTCTTTATCAGACGCGTCCTCTAATTTTATCAAATTAGAAGCATTTAAATATCTCCAAATTTCCTCTTTTGTATTCTTACTGGGCTGATATTGAAAATTTTTAATTGTAACACTTGAAAGATAAAAATTTAAAAGATTACTCTCATTTATTTTATCACTAGTTTTATCAGAAACACCAATTAAAAAATTTATCTTATCATCATAAAACTTGTCTGACTTTTTTTGCTCTCTCAAAAGATCTAATAATAATCGTGCTTCAGATTTTTTATTGTTATAAATTAAGCAATAAATTTTAAACTTTTCTAAGTAGGCATCTTTTATATTTGCATCAATAAATTTAATCTTTTCACAGCCTTCTTTGATATTTGCTTTACTTATGTTTTCATCAACTAAATATTGAACAGCTTTACTCTTATTTTTAAAATCTTGATTTTGTTTCAGGAAATTTTCAATTAAGTCTACTCTTTGATTTTTAATCAACCAATTAATTTTTAAATCTGTAAAGTCATCTTTGTTCATTCCAGCAGGTGCGTAAGAAAAAGATAACAGAACTCTTTCAAGAATTTCATTAGCTGTTTTGGATAATTTTATTTTTTCTAATCTTTTCAAACTCGCTTTTATATCCTCTGCCTTTGTTGAAGACCACATATTCAAATTAAAATCATTCTCTTCCGGATCATAAATACCTGAAATTTCTATTTCTTTTTTTTTATTGTCTAATTCATTTCCTTCTATCTCTATTTTCTGATTCAATTCGATTGACTTAATTGAGTTAGTGTTCAATTTTTGCACTTCATCTTCATCAGATTGATCTTTTTTTTCATTTAATGAAGTTTTGTTTTGTTTATTCCAAATATCAATTTTTTCTTCACTCTTTAAAGTAGTAAAACATAAAGAAATAATTAATAAGCAATAAATATAATTAAAGCTTTTTAATCTCATTTGTAACATCTATTTCGTATTTTTTTTCTGGACTTGGAAAATTAATTTTTTCTATTAAAAAAATTGCAATAATAATTATGACGATACCTAATAAAATTTTAATCAATATCTTGGCTATTGAACTTCCTAAACTCGGCTGTCTGTTGTATTTAAGTTGCATACGTTATAGTTTAATTTAAACTTAATAAATAAGACATTATTATGAAAAATCAAATTCAAAATCATTTAAAATGAACAAAAATCTTACTTTAACCGGCATGATGGGAGTTGGAAAATCTACGATTGGTAAAAATTTAGCTAAAAAACTGAATTACAATTTTGTGGATATAGATAAGCTTATAGAAATTAAGGAAGGTGCTTCAATAAATTTAATTTTTAAAAACAAAAGTGAAAAGTATTTCAGGAAAATTGAACACGAGATTACATTAAAAGAACTTGAAAAAGATAAATCTGTGATATCTTTAGGTGGTGGAGCTTTTATGAATAAATCAATAAGAGCAAAAACCAAAACAAATAGTATTAGTTTTTGGTTAGATGTTCATTTGGATGAGTTAATTAAAAGACTTAAAAAAACAAGAAGAAGGCCGCTACTCTTTAAAAAGAATTTAAATGATACAATTAAGAAAATTTATTTTGAAAGGAAGGAAGATTACAGTAGAGCTGACCATAGAATTAAATGTACATTCTTATCTGCTAATGAAACTGTAAAACTAATATTAAAATTATATGAAAATTCAGGAAATAAAAGTTAAAGGTAGTAATTACCGTTATTCAGTTTTAATTGGAAAAGATAGTCTAAACTTTTTAGCAAAAAAAATAAAAGATGTCTGTCCTAAAACAAAAAAAATTGCAATTATAGTAGATAAAAAAATACCAAAAAAATTAATAAAAAAAATTCAAATTAAACTAAAGAATTATAATCTATTAATTTTACCTTTTGCTGTGAGCGAAAAAAAAAAATCGATCAATCAAGTCAATTTGTTTTTAAAAAAATTACTTGAAAAAAATTTTAACAGGTCTGATCTTATAATTAGTGTAGGCGGAGGTATTACAGGGGATGTGGCAGGCTTTGTAGCTAGTATTTTAAAGAGAGGTGTTAATTTTATAAATATTCCTACAACTTTACTTGCTCAAGTTGACTCAGCAATAGGTGGCAAAACAGGTGTTAATTCGAGTCTTGGTAAAAATTTGATAGGATCATTTTACCAGCCAAAACTTGTAATTAGCGATACAACTTTTTTAGACTCATTACCAAAGAAAGAGATGATATGTGGTTATGCTGAAATTTTAAAGCATTCAATAATTAAAGAAAAAAAATTTTTTAATTGGTTAAAAACAAATACAAAAAAAATTTTATTGAAAAAATCACAAGAATTAACTTATGCTATTAGAAAAAGCTGTCAAATAAAAATTTTTATCGTGAAAAAAGATGTTAATGAAAAAAATTTAAGAATGATTTTAAATTTTGGACATACCTTTGCACATGCCATAGAAGCAAAGAATAAATTTTCGAAAAAAATAACACATGGTGAAGCAGTATTATCTGGCATGATATTAGCATCGAGGCTTTCTTTAATAAAAAAAGTTTGTAATTTAAGTTCTGTAAAAGAGATAGAACAAATTTATAAAGATAACAATCTAGCTTATACATTTAAAAAATATTCAAATCAAAATTCAATTAATCATTTAATCCCTTTTTTAAAAAATGATAAAAAGAATGATGATGAGAAAATAAATTTTATATTATTAAAAAAAATAGGCACTACGGCACCACCAAATAAATTTAAGATTTCAATACAAAATTTAAAAAAAATGAGTAAGTCTATTTCTCAATACTAATTTCAAGAGCATGTATTTTTGTTTTTAAATCTTTTTTCAATATCTTCATTATTTTTTTCTGAGCTTCTATTCTTGAAATTGAATTCAGATAAGTTGATTTTATCTTTAAATGTAAATGAAATTTTTCAGCAGAGAAAAATTTATGTTTTTTGTGCTTATGAGAATTATCAATTATGTTGAGATGTTCTATCTTTATCTCATTTTTTAATTTTTTTATTATTTCGTCAAAATAATTTTTCATTAATATAATTTTAATATATAGAATAAAAATATGAAAATTATATGTGATTGGGATAATTGTAAAGAAGCAGGTGCATATAAAGCTCCTGTAGAAAAGGACAATAGTAGGAAATATAGAATGCTATGCTTAAATCATATTAAAATATTTAACAAAAATTGGAATTATTTTGAGAACATGAGTGATCAAGAAATTGAATTTTTTATAAAGTCTGATCTAACTTGGCACAAGTCAACTAAAACTTTTGGATCTTCTGATAATTTCTTCAATATTTTATGGAATAACGCTTTAGATGATAAATTAAATATTTTTAATAGCTCAAATTATAAAGATTTTAAAAAAACTAAGATTTCTCAACAAGATAAAGATGCTTTGCAAGTTATGGAATTAAATCATGAGGTAAAATGGGAACAAATTCATTCTAAATTTAAAGAACTTGTAAAAAAATATCATCCTGATAAAAACCAAGGGAATAAAAAATTTGAAGATAAATTAAAAAAAATTACATTGGCCTTTAGCCAACTAAAAAAAACTTTAGGGAAAAAATGAGTTCACAAGAATTTTTACAAAAACTGGACATAAAATTATCTGTTAAACAAACTTTTGGCTTTGAAAGTGATATGAAAGTTGGTGCCTTTTCAAAAAAAAATGAATATGTTCCAAAAATTGATCCTGATTATAAATTTGATAAAGACACCACTTTAGCAATACTTGCTGGTTTTTCTTTTAATAAAAGAGTTTTAATTCAAGGTTATCATGGAACAGGGAAGTCAACTCATATCGAACAAGTTGCTGCTAGATTGAACTGGCCTTGTGTAAGGGTAAACTTAGACAGTCATATTAGCAGAATTGATTTAATCGGAAAAGATGCCATAGTCTTAAAAGATGGAAAACAAATTACCGAATTTAAAGAGGGTATTTTACCTTGGTCAGTTCAAAATCCAGTAGCATTAGTATTTGATGAGTACGACGCTGGAAGACCTGATGTAATGTTTGTAATTCAAAGAATATTAGAGAGTGAGGGCAGTTTCACTTTATTAGATAAAAATAAAGTTTTACAACAACATGATCTGTTTAGAATTTTTGCAACAACAAATACTGTAGGACTAGGTGATACCACTGGACTTTATCATGGGACTCAACAGATTAATCAAGGGCAGATGGACAGATGGAATATAGTTTCAACCTTAAACTACCTTCCTTTTGAAAAAGAGTTAGAAATCGTTACAGCAAAAAATAAAGATTTAAATAATAAAGAAGGTAAAGAACTTTTATCGAATATGATAAAGGTTGCAGATTTAACTAGAAAAGGATTTGTAAACGGGGATATCTCAACTGTCATGAGTCCTCGCACGGTTTTACATTGGGCAGAAAATACGAATATTTTTAAAGATAAAGGTTATGCATTCAGAATTACATTTTTAAACAAATGCGATGAATTGGAAAAAAAAATAATTTCAGAATATTATCAAAGATGCTTTGGTGAAGATTTACCAGAGTCATCTATCAATATCGCTTTATAAAGTGGAAGACAAAAAAGAAAAAATTTTAGATTTTAAAACTGCTATAAGTTCAACAGTTAGATCACTATCAAACTCAGAGACAATTGAAGTATCATTTGGTAATGACAATACCAAAATAGATAAACACATAATTAGATTACCGGAAATTGGATCTATTAATAATAAATTAAATTATAGTCAAATCAGGGCATTAGCAGACTCAAAATCATTAAGGCTTAGATTTTCAGATAAGAAAACATTTGATAAATATGAACCCGTGGGAAATATTTCAAAAAAACTTTATAAAATATCTGAAAAAATTAGATGTGAAAAAATTGGTACTAGTTATTTTAAAGGGGTAAAAAATAACATTGAAAATTTTTATCATGAAAGGATTGCTGGCTTAGAGCTTAAAAATAGTGAGGATAAAATTATTGAGTCCTTTGAAAATTACTTAAGAACAAAGTTTTTAGATTTTGAAAATAATAGTCAAATCGACAAAAAACTTAAATCATATAAAAAAGATCTAAATGAAAAATTTAAAAATAAAATCAATCAATTGAATGATTTAATGTTAGATCAAAATAAATTCAATTCCTTAATGTCTGAGATAATTAATGATATGAGACTTGACGAAAATTTTGAAGAGGAAGAAAAAAAAGATGATGAACAAAATAACGATGACAAGCAGAATAAACCAGATAATAATGAAAATCAGGCAAAAGAAAAAGAAGATAAGCAAGAAGAGATGTCTATAGACTCTGGTATGCCTGATATTGAAAATGAAGCAAAAGAGTCGGATCAAGCTGAGGAGAATGTAGAGATAGAAGACAATTCTCGACCAGATTTAAGAAAGAAAGGCAAAAGTGTTCTGGGCGATATAAATTACAAAACATACACCGAAGAATTTGATGAAATCATAAAAGCTGAGGAATTAGAAAATGATGAGGAACTAACACGACTTAGAAAGAATTTAGACCAACAACTATTACAACTAAAAAATTTCATTTCAAAACTTGCAAACAAATTACAAAGAAAACTTTTAGCAAAACAAAATAGATCGTGGAATTTTGATCTTGAGGAAGGATTATTAGATACCTCAAAATTACCAAGAATAATAATGGATCCATTTAATTCTTTATCTTTTAAAAAAGAGAAAGACATAGAGTTCAAAGATACATTGGTAACAATTTTAATTGATAACTCCGGATCTATGAGAGGAAAGCCAATTTCAGTAGCAGCAATTTGTGCAGATATACTTTCGAGAACTTTAGAAAGATGCGCTGTAAAAGTTGAGATATTAGGCTTTACAACAAAACATTGGAAGGGTGGATCTTCTAGAGAAAAATGGATGAAAAATAATAAACCAACTTTACCTGGCAGATTAAACGATCTTAGACATATTATTTATAAATCAGCTGACACGCCTTGGAGACAAGCTAAAAATAATATGGGTTTAATGCTTAAAGAAGGTTTATTGAAAGAAAACATTGATGGAGAGGCACTTAAATGGGCTTATAATAAGATGAGTAGAAGAAAAGAACAAAGAAAAATTTTAATGGTAATTTCGGATGGAGCTCCAGTAGACGACTCTACACTTTCAACAAATACAAGTGACTATCTTGAGTCTAGTCTTAAAAAAACAGTAAAATGGATTGAGAATAAAACAAATATTGAATTACTTGCAATTGGAATTGGTCATGACGTTACAAGATATTATAACCAAGCAGTTAAAATTACAGATGTTCAAGATTTGGGTGATGTTATGATAAACCAACTAACTGATCTATTTGTTGAGAAAAACAAAAAGACAATACACTAATTTTTTATTTCTGAAACCGAACTATCTGAAAAGTCTTTTATTTTTCTTATAAATAATCTAAATGGAATTAGCATAATCAAGGCTATAAAAAGTTTAACAGCTAAATCCCCAAAAGATAAAGTCAACCAAGGAATACCTGTTGCATAAAAAGCAATTGAAAAAAATAAAAACGTATCAGTTATAGATCCTAGAATTGATGACACGAGAGGCGCTGCATACCATATCTTTTTTCTTAATATGTCAAAGATTTGAACATCTAAATTTTGAGCAACAAAAAATGCAACTCCAGATCCAATTGCAATTCTAATAGAGATAATATCTGAAAAATTAGTAGATATAAATAATGTTAAAAGTACTCCAATAGTAAATCCTACGTAAACGATTTTTCTTGCTACCAATTTTCCATATGCGCGGTTAGCCAAATCAGTAATTAGAAAAGTAATTGGATAACTAAATGCACCATAAGTTAATATTTCATTTAACCCAAAATATTGCACAGGAAATTGAACTAAGTAGTTAGAAGAAACTACAATTAACCCCATTACAACAGAGAGTTTGTAAAATAAATTCATTATTGAATTATGATTTTGCTGAGATTGATGCTTTGATTTTTTTTACTTTTTTTGAAAGTCTCGCGTTTTTTGCAGATTTTAAAAACTTATCCAGGCCACCCTTAAAGTCTACGGTTCTAAGCGCTGCATTTGCTACGTTTAATTTAATATCTTTTTTTAAGATATCACTTCTAAAAGTAACCTTCTTTAAATTAGGTAAAAATCTTCTTTTAGTTTTATTTTTTGCGTGGCTTACATTGTGACCTTTTAAAGGTGATATTCCAGTCAATTCACATCTTTTAGACATAATTTTTTCCTGGTGTTGTATAATTCTTGTAAGCAGTGGGGTCAAGCATTAATTCCAACTGCCTCACTTACATTTTTAAGATTTTCTTTTTTTAAAATTGAAATTAAGTCTCTCTTAATCTCTCTGACAATACCTGGTCCCTTGTAAACCATACCCGTATATAATTGCACAGCATCTGCACCCGCGGTTATTTTTTCAAAAGCACTTTCTCCAGAATCTACTCCTCCAACTCCTATTATCTTAATTTTTCCCTTTGTTTCTTTGTAAAATTTTTTAATTAAATTTGTTGAAATTTTTTTAAGTGGCTGCCCTGAAAGCCCACCTCTTTCATGCTTTTTTGTATCAGATAGATCTTCTCGATGACTGTCTGTTGTATTAGAAACTATTATACCCTGGATTTTATGACTAATAACTAATTCGACTATCTTGCCAACTTCACTATCATTTATATCAGGTGATATTTTTATTGCTATCGGGCAGTCAATTTTCTTTTCTTTTATAGTTTTATTTATCCCAGATAGAAGTTTTTTCATTTCTTCATTGTCATGAAAATCTCTTAGACCTTCAGTATTCGGGGAAGAGATATTAATTGTTATATATCCGGCGTATGAAGCAAGTCTTGAAAGGCAAATATAATAATCGTTCTCTTTGTTTTTGGTTTCTTTATTTGGCCCAATGTTAATACCTAAAAAACCATTTGGAAGATTGTTCGATATCCTTTTTGAAACAGTTTCTGAACCGTGGTTGTTAAATCCAAGACGATTGATAAGAGCTTGGTCTTTCTCCAATCTAAAGACTCTTGGTTTAGGATTTCCTAATTGTTGTTTTGGGGTAACAGTGCCTACTTCAATGAAACCAAAGCCAAATTTAAAAAGAGAATTATAAACCTCGGCACTTTTATCAAAACCAGCTGCTAAACCTATTGGATTTGAAATTGTTTTTCCTAAAAGACTTGTTTCAAGCATTTCTTCACTTTCTACCTGAAAAAAACTCTTTGGTAGAATATTTGCTTTCAATGATTTTATAGCTAAATCATGTGCTACTTCTGGATCTAATGAAAATATATAAGGTCTTAAAATTGAAAACATTAATTACTTTTTATTTTATCTTTCAATAACTCAATTGTCTCTTTCAATCCAAAGAAACTGACAAAATAACCCATCCGAGGTCCATTTTCCTCTCCAAATACTACTTCATAAATTAGTTTAAACCAATCCCTTAGGTTTTGCTCGTACCCATTTTCTTTGCCAGTTGAGTAGACGATTGTTTGAATTTCCTCAGGGTTTAAATTTTGCTTGATCTCAGATAATCTTAAAACTAATTTTTCTAATGCCTTTTTCTCCTTTGACGATGGTTTTTTGAAATTTTTAGTTGGTTCAACTTTATCTTTAAAATAATTTATAGCATATTCAGTTAATCCATCTAAAATTGGATAGTCTTTGGGTTTTATTTCTTGATGAAATCTATTTATAAATTTCCATAGAATTTCTTTATTATCTGCATTGCTAGAACCAACTAAATTTAATAGCATTGAAAAAGGCATTACAATTTTCTCTTTTGGTGGCTTTCCGTTGTGAACATGCCAGACTGGATTTAAAATTTGATCTTTTTCTTTCTGAGTTGGATATTTTTCGATACCAGTCAAATACTCATCAACCGTTTTAGGCACAACTTCAGCGTAAAGTTTTTTTGCTCTTTTCGGATTGGGATACATATAAAGTGATAGGCTTTCTGGTGATGCATACCTCAGCCATTGTTCAATTGAAATTCCATTACCTTTTGACTTAGATATTTTTTCTCCTTTCTCGTCTAGAAAAAGTTCATATGCAAAACCGTTAGGTGGATTTTTACCAAGAATTTTACATATTTTATTTGATAAAATAGCACTTTCAGTTAAATCTTTTCCATACATTTCAAAATCAACGTCAAAAGTGAACCATCTCATTGCCCAGTCAACTTTCCATTGTAATTTGCATTTGCCATTCAAAATACTTGTTTCTATTTTTTCTCCATTGTTATCAAAAATTACTCTTCCAGTTTTATTGTCTATTTCTATCAAAGGTATTTCTAGTACTTTACCTGTTTTTTGACAAATTGGTAAAAATGGACAATATGTTTTTCTTCTTTCCTCACGTAAGGTTGGTAAAATAATATTCATCACATCTTCATATTTTTCTGCAACCCTTATTAGTGATTTGTTAAAGACACCATTTTTATAATTTTCTGTAGAGCTTTTAAAAGTAAATTTAAAATTAAACTTATTTAAAAATTTTTTAAGCATTTCGTTATTATGTTCACCAAAGCTATTAAATTTTTTGAATGGATCCGGAATATCTGTTAAGGGTTTCCCGAGATTTTCTTTTAAGACTTTGTCATTAGGAATGTTTTCAGGAACTTTTCTTAAACCATCCATATCGTCTGAAAAAGTGATTAATTCATGCTCAATTTTCTGAATATTATTTAGAGCATTAATCATCATCGAGGTTCTAGCAACTTCACCAAATGTTCCAATATGAGGAAGCCCACTTGGTCCATATCCAGTTTGAAAAGTAATTTTATTCTTTTTTTTAATTATTTCTTTTCTGTCTTTCAAAAGTTTTCTAACCTCAACAAAAGGCCATGATGAAGTAGATTGAATCGATTTCTTGTCGAACATAACTAAGGTTTATTAAATTTTATACGCAAAATACAGATATAATTGCATGATATTAAGTTGAATTTTAGAACATTTTAAATAATCTCAATTTTTATGGCTACAAACAAAACTGTCTTTTTTTTAATTGGAATATTATTAATTGTACTAGGTGCCTCAATGTTGGCCCCTTACACCTTACAAGTTATTTTTAATGAGGGAAGCCACAGCTTTATATCAGCCTCATTTGTAACTATTTTTATTGGAATTTTATTCATCCTAGCTAATCTAGAAAAAGAATTTAAACTTAATTTACGCCAAACTTTTTTATTTTCATCTTTAGCATGGATTATGGTTGCAACTTTTGGAAGTTTGCCTTTTTTATTGTCAACTCAAGATTTTAGTTTTAGTGAGGCTTTTTTTGAGAGCATGTCTGGTATTACAACTACTGGAGCAACAATTATATCTGATTTAGATAATAGTCCAAAGAGTATTTTATTATGGAGAGCTATAATGCAGTGGCTAGGTGGAATTGGAATTGTTGTTATGGCAATAACAATTTTACCCCTTTTAAAAGTTGGTGGAATGCAGTTGTTTAAAATGGAGGGACCTGATAGCACAGAAAAGATTTTACCTAGAACCATTGAAGTGGCAACAATAATCATTTCTACTTATATGGTATTAACTTTTCTTTGCGGATTTTTTTATTGGAGTTTTGGAATGTCGTTGTTTGATAGCATAAGTCATTCAATGACTACAATTGCAACTGGTGGATTTTCAACACATAATGAATCGATAGGTTTTTTTAAAGACTCTAATATTGAAATAGTAGCAACAGTTTTTATAATTTTAGGAAGTATACCTTTTATTACATATCTAAAATTTTTAAAAGGAAATAAAAAAATTTTTTTTCAAGATGTACAAATTAAGGGTTTAATATATCTTTTGATAATTTCAATTTTCATAATGTTTTTGTATTTATTCATTACAAATTATGAAAATACAATTTTAGACAAATTAAGAATTGCGTCCTTTAATGTAGTTTCTATTCTTTCGGGTACAGGTTACGTAACTGATGATTTTGGTTTATGGGGAGAATTTTCTTTAATTTTTTTCTTGTTTTTAATGTTTATTGGTGGATGTGCTGGTTCAACAACATGTGG
>MDTD01008186.1_pt1 | contig 17027 bp, 6 predicted proteins | sample 811221 | NCBI WGS metagenome assembly MDTD01 (sample SAMN05326646, study PRJNA326480) | marine metagenome | isolation source: seawater | place: Pacific Ocean: South West | collected 2011 | reverse complement strand
TTTTTATACATTTGCTGGAATCCTTAGTTTCACTATTTACTACCGAAATAATAGCTTTCGATGGCTCTTTTTAGCTGCCTTTTTATTTTGGATATCCATGATATTCAAGCATATGGGTATTGTGCATTTTATTTCATTTTTAATGGCATATTCCATATGGCAAATACTCGAGACTAATAGACCGTTCAGGGAAAACTTAGTTCTCTTCATAACACCTCTTATGGCCCTTCCTTTGTACCCCTGGAATCAAAGTTCTCAATATCTTAAAACGAGTCTTTCTCACGCCCCTTTTATACAATCTGAAAATTTAATAATAGTACCAATTATGGTAGTTTTCTGTTTGGTTTCTGGAATTCTTTTTCTAAAAAAAATAAGACTCAAAAGCTCGACAAAATCTGAATGTCGCTGGTTTAAATCATCAGCACCATTTTTGATTTTTATCTGTTTATCCTTTTGGATGTGGTTCGAGCCTTTATCAGAGCAAAAATCAATGCGCAACGCTTTTATAACATTATTGGTGGGCTACACTACCTGCATTTATTTTCTAGTGAAATACAGAGTTAGTGGCATCCGTTCTCTACTTATTCTCATAACATTATTAACCATTACCCATAATCTATCTGCCTACGTTTCATGGATAGCAAAAAGCTCTTACTTATTCTTCTTACCACAATTTCTTCTACTTTTTTTATGGTCGGCGCATAAGCCAAGATTTGGAAAGTTGAGTATAGTTTTGCTAGCCCTATTTTTTTTAACTAATTTTTTCCCCGGTTTGAGCCTCTTAGAGCAAAACCTGCGATTAAGTAAATTTTCCTCGATTTATTTTGAAGGATTCAAATCCATTCACCAAAATCCTCTAGGTTGGAATAAATCAAATATTAGAAAAATGAGAAGTAATTTAGAACAAACCTTCAAGCTCGAAGGTTTGGAAGGCAAGAGTATTTACATCAATCAGGCTCTCCATTTTCATTCACGAAATGCCTTACTATTTCCCAGAAATATTATTCATCATGTTGGCTCAATAACAGCATTAGACGATTTGGATCAAGAAGCTGCAATAGCCATCAGAAAATTATGGTTAAAAAAGAGATCAGTCCTATTCTCAAATTGGTCTAAATCGGGCAAAATATCTCTCATAATAATGGGCAAAGATCCCTTCACTATCAGAAAAAACGAAATTTTTAGTATAAATGAGCTTATCGAAAATAATACTTTTCAAAGTAACCAATTTCTTCAGGCAATTAGTCGAGCATATAGCGTTCATCTAGTGACAAGTGAAACCCTCACAAAATTTTACAGACCTCTCATAATTGAACAACTGCCGTCACTAAGCTTTTGGTTTCATCGCTCTATTGAACCGTCAGGAGAATCACAGTCAGCCTATGATATATGGGAATCAGAGCTTACTGGAAAACTTAGCAATGCCACTAAACAAGCTGCTCGTTTGTTTTTAGAGAGCAATCGCTATTATGACTCTGATCCTGAAAAATGTTTACAATTACTCGAAGAAGCAAATCGATTAGACCCTACAAATTTGGAAGTTAAAAAAGATTTAAGAGAACTGATTCAACGACTTGAAAATAAATCTAGCTCAGAACTCTTAAAATAACCTTCATTATCGCAAAGTTCCTCAAAACCTCCGTCTGAACAAAAGTTCTCGCGCAATATTTTATTTTTGGATAACCACAAATTAAGCTCTTTGAAAAATTTTTGAACCAAAATGAACTCGTGAAAAATTTTGTCGTTATCTATAGCATTTAAGATTAAGTCTGTAATTTGGTGATAGCAATCAACGCTAGAACATTTATCTTGCATACTAACAAGAACAAGCTCGCGGGCCTTGTGGGGAAAATCTAAATCTAACCATAGATCATAAAGCTCTTCTAAAAAAAAGCGCTCCCTAAATTTAAGTCTTTGATTTCTAACATGAATTTTACGTATTTGCAGCGAAGCATCCTCGTAGAACTCTAATCGAATCGCGCAATTAACCCAATCATAAGCCAATTGAAAACTGTCAGGGTCCGCGGGTAATTGTGAAAGCTCAAGCAATGAGTCGTAATTCTGTATAAATTCTACTCTGGAGATAGAATTAAAAAGTAAATGCGTCAACCTTGTTCGTGAAAAAGCATTTAATGATTTTATACTTAGAATTGTTTGAGTGAGATCAGTTTTACGGATATTACGCAGGAATAAATCTCTTAATATCTCAGCCTCTCTTACATAAATAGGGGCTTTGACAAAAGATAGAATAGTTTCGAAAAATTCAAATTCTTTAGCCTCCATTGTACGAATAGCTAGGGCTATCTTTTGGCTATCCTCAGTTTCATCCGAAGGTAGGTTTTTTAATAAGTTTATTTTCAACCACTGATCTATCCGCTTATCACTCAATTCAGTAAATAAACTATATATACACCACCAGGCAGTTAATGCAGGGTCATTGAATTCATTTTTAGAAAACTTCGCAAACAACTCCTCTGCAAGTTGGGGTCGAATAAGATTTAATACACTTTGATACCTGTTAGATAGTTCGTCAAACCAATCTACGATATCCTCATATTCTCCACCGGTAGCAACCTGATGTAGAAAATATTGAAACTTGTTCCGGATATTTTCCTTCAGAAGAATCAATTCCGTTTGTACCTCTTTGGTATCAAAATCTACACTGATAGAGGGAGATACTGTAGATAATTTTTTTAGCATTAAATCAGTCTGATCCAAGTTATCAATCACGAGTGCTTGAGATATCAATCTTTTTAACATCATTTCGTCGAAAAACTCAGGATATTCGGAGATTATCTTAGATAGCTCGGACCTACTAACAACTTTTAGAGCCTCTTCCATTACTTCTAATCGAGAGGCTCTGGCTTCATAACTAGATGACTCTTTCTGAGTTAATACTAAAGCACGAGAAATCCACTGATGCCTAAATTTAGTACCGAAAGATTTTAAATAAGGAATTAACTCTCTTATAAATCCTTCGGCTTGTCCCACTCTTACTCTTTTACGATACAAACCATCAAGTTGTTTTGCTAATATCGTCTGATCATTTTCATCTAATGGTTTTATTGTAATCTTGGCAAGAAGCTCTTTAAGGAGGTCCTCCGGTTCATGGTACATAAGATCAAGATAAGTTAGAGCTTTCTGGTCATTAAAATAAACTAAGCTTTTCAACTGATTCGGTAATTTGCCAAGTTTACTGAAATAATCTGAGACTAATGAATGCTCCCAACAAGACCCCTTAAACTGAGCTTTATCAACCAGTTGACTCAGACATCTAGCTAATGACGGGTTAGATTCTTTCTCTAGTAATACTTTAAGTTTTGACTTTATGAAATCAATAGACTCTGGTTTGCCTGTGATGTCTAAAAGAGTTAATAGCGTATGAGTCTTCGACTCAAGTCCCTTCAGATGAGTGATTAAATTTGTAGCTGCAGTACTTCCTGAAGTAAGTGCGGCAACATACACGCTGCGAGTTAAGTCATTATAAATTGAAGCTTCCGGATCATTTCGAACCGTTGTCATCCAGAGACCGCATTGCTTGATTCCTAATTTACAAATTGATTCATTCGAAAAGTTTAATAACGATGCCTTGGCCTCTTTATTTTGTATAGTTTTTACAATCTCTAGAATTTGATCAAAGCTTGTTTCTAGCCTTGTACGGTCACGGGGACTTTCCAAGGTTAACTCCTTCAATAAATATTTAATTTTTGAGTCAGGTCTTCGTAATTTAGTGTAATTGGTAGATTCATACTGTAGAGTATCATCAAAGTAGCTATCAATTTGCTGTCTCAAAAGACATTTATCCTGAATACTTGCGTAATGGTTTAAACAATTAGCAATATTCTTCCCAGACTTGTCTAACTGAATTTTAGACTTATTTGTAGATTCATTAGAAACCAAATCATCTAGTTTGTTAGAAAAAAAATCTATTACAATATTTGAATCTTTTCTAAAACCATAACCGACCTTAATGGCGGGAATAGGACAATATCTCGCTAACTGGAGATATATTCGAAAAGGTCTTAGATTGGGTAGTGATTCACAACACAACTTACTCCAATCTCTATGAAAATTACTCTCATAATCATAAACGAGTGCTCGAAAGTTTGGAAAAGCTCGAACAAAAAGATTAGCTACAACAGAACCGCCCGAATGCGCCAAGATGCCAATCCTCTCTTGATTTACTAGAGGGTGATTTTTCAAAATTTGCCAGGCGATAAACATTTCATATAAACGGACACCCATCAGATGATAGCCACGTTCAACAAGTTCTCTTGAAATAATTGATTCGTGCAAGCGTCGCATCGCTCGAAAGCTAATAGATAAAATTCCAAACCCCTTATTGAAAAGCTTTGAAATCATATCCTGATTTATAAAATCATTACAATTACCACCATGACCATGAATTCCTAGAATCATTGGTCGTTTGTGCAAAGAGGTATCGGGAAACGTAATTTTTGCTTCAAAAGTTCCTACTAAACTATCACTAATTTTTAAGCGCTGAGAAATTTCATCATGACTAATATGCTCATCTACTATTTCCACTTTTGGTGGAGAGGCCTGGTAATGCTTGATCATTTCGTCCAATTTAAGTATTTTCAAAATCTTAGATCGTAGAATTACTGGGTCGGACTCGATTGCAAGTTTTTCCTCTGAAAAAAGCTTTCGCTCAAAGGCTATCTGATTGTGACTCTTCTTTGGAGGCAAATTTTTTAGTAAAAATTGATACGGGTCTTTCTCATTGATTTCAATTTCCTGATAAAAGTTTTCTAAAATCTTCAAATTTACCGCTGCTGGGCAATCATAGACCATATAACTAATGATCAATAATTGAATTAGTCTTCTAGAAATCTTAAACACTTTTCAATAACCTGAAGAGAGGTGAAATCCTTCAATGCTTCCTCTCTAGTAAAAATTTGACTGCAAGCCGAGTTTTCAGATCTTAACTTTTCTACCACCAATTTCTGAACCGAATTGATCAAATACTTTTCCAAGGGGAATTGGTCTTCCTTAAAATCAATCATTAGCTCTGAAATAAGCCTCAATTTTTGAACTGGAATTTTTTTACTTTGAAGAGGTTGTAGCAGTTTTCTAAGAATTTGAAAACATAATGCTGAGTTACTCAGATCTCTAGCTAAAGCAAACATGGTACTCAGACATTCAAATTGTAAATCCTTCTCTAGAGTAAATTTTTTAGCTTGAATGGTATTAATAATCTCATAACCCTTACGCCCATATCCATTCTCAATCATCATACTACCTAAACTAGCTGGTATTTCTAAACGCATTTCAGATGGTAGGTTTTGATCTAATTGCTCAAGTTCACTGATAATGATTTTTAAGTATTGATGATTGTGAATTTGACTCTCCGCAAAATCTAAAAATATATTTGCACGGTCCTCATTATTATCTATCGCTTGAATCGATTTTAATAAATTATTAAATCGTGTTTTAGAGATTGTTTTGAGCTCAGATGATTTTACGAGATATTTCACCCTAATCTCTTCTTCACTTAATTTCTCGGCTAACTTCTTCGCTTTTAATAGATCTCCATTCTGTAACAGAACCTCAATCCAATCCAAAATGAAGTTTTGCCAATCCTCAGGAACTTCTTCCTGAAAAGCCTTATTCAGAATTGCTTGGGCCTGATTTATTAGCGCTTCCGATTTAATCAATCTTGCAGCCTTGAGCGCATCAATTATTACTTTAATATATTGACGCGTAGTCACTTTATCTTCATGGCTATCGAGTACTTTTTTTAAGTACTCACCAAATACGTCTTGAATGGCACGTCCTCGATACTCATCTAGGGCTCTCCTTAGACTATCCAAATCGAATTCCTCGGAATCATTTTTGTTAAAAGCATAATCTGAAAAAGTCTGACCTAGTTCATTACCGGTGGACTCATACTTTGATTTCGACAGAGTAATTCTGTTTAAAAACTTATTTCGTGATTTGAAGGCTTTATGGCGAGATGTAATTAATTCAGCCATTTTAGTATTTCCTACCTCCAAAGACTTATCCAATAAAGCACTAAGTACATGGTCTAAGAAAGATACATTCGGTAGTTTTGCAAGACCCTCTATGACAAGTTTTGAGTAGCCATATTCTGCAGCGGTGCTAAGCATCATAGTGTATTTGGGTTCAAACCGGTCAAAATTCCAATTGCTGTCAAGACAGAACTTTAAACCCTGAGCAAACCATCGCTCGAAATTATTATTCTGACCGCGATCACCAAAGTAGCGCAATAAAGTTCGAACGAAAGGTACTCTGAATATAGGTTCCTCGATGCTGGGAAGCGAATTTTTTAATGTCATAACAAGGAGCTTAATAGTTTCCTCGTCATCTACATTATCTGCTAACTCTGAGAGATAAAAAGCACCTTTTTCGGGATCCCAAAACCATTGGGCGAGGCTAGCAGCATCCTCTGTTTTATTCCGCATGATCAAAATTTTTCCTACCCTTAACATAGCCGATAAATACTCCTCGCCGACATAAGCTGGAGATACTTGAGGTTCGTATAAGTCTCGAGACTGAGTATTTACTAAGTTTTTAAGTACCGGGTAAGGAATAAGAATCTTTGTATCCTTATTCAATAGACTAAATAACTTAGAAATTCGTTCCAATAAGCGGTTTTTCAAATCTTCATCCATTACTTGACTCGCCCATTCGGCACCAAGCAAGATTTTTTCTTCAATGTCAACAGGCCAGAAACTTAATGAATTTACAGGATTTGGGTCAGCATGAAGTGTAATTAGACTTGCCTCTGCAAGAAGTTTTCTGCCTGATGCACTCATTTTTGACACCAATGAACTTATTTTGGAAAGTAGTCTTAGAGCAACTTTTGGGTTACTTTTCGCCAAGTCATGGATAGTATTAGCAATAACTACATTTCTCTGAGAGCCACTAGGATAGTTAGATATTAGTTTAATAATATGATTCTCAATTGTCCGTAATCCGCTACTCTCGAGACCAGATAAAACTGATAAATGACTGAAAAATTTAAATTTAAAGTTTGGAGTATTAAGCCTCTCAAATAAAAAAGTAGGCTGCTCTTCAACGGGTAGTAAAAATGCATACTTAAAACTCTTAAAAACAAAATTGTCTTTTTTTACAGGAGATTTCATCGTTGATACGTATCCTAAAACTTGTGAAGTAAGTTCAGATGAAAAAATACTTGGCTCTCTAATTAACTGATCCAAATTATTCTGCATCTTAACCGGTAGAACCTCTGTCTTGGATCGGATTTTAATATTTTCAGGCGGAGTTAAAGTACTCATAAAAAATTTATAGACTGCCTCAGTCTCGGGCACGAAGTTATACGGAAATTTACGCAGGGGCACGGGAAATTCTTGGGGATCAAAAATCCAGGAACCGTTGTTATGTAATTCTGGAATGCCTTCGCAACAAAATGTTTTCCAAGAACGCCGAAAAGTACTTGTATAATCTATTGCACATGCCGCAATATTAGGAACTATCCAAGCCAACAAACTAGCTATTGCTGAGCCGCCAGAATGACCTATCAAGCCAATCTTTCTTTGGCTTGGAAAAAGCTTTTTTACTAAATTCAATATTTTAAAACATTCGTAGATTCTTACGCCCATTAAGCTGAATCCATAGCTAAATAATTGCTGACTAATTTTAACTTCTTGAAGGTTTTCCATCGCACGAAAATTAGGAATAACCACAATAGTACCCTTACTAATTAATTCTCTTACGAAATCCACATCCTTAAAATCATCAGCTGAACCACCGTGGCCATGTAGAGCTAATAAAATAGGACTTTTTTCAGATAATCTTGTAGGGCTGAGGATTGAAACCTCGAATTTACCAACTATTGGATCTCTAATAAGAAACTTTCGCTCCAAGTAATCTTTAGATTCTTCTTGAAAAAACTCACTTGCAATACAGTTTTGAGCTTTTGCAAAGTTTCCCAATTTCGTTATACCCAGTTTTTCTTTCAGCCAAATACTAGGCTTACTTGGCACGGATGTTACCCTTAATGAACCTCTTGAGCGCCATTTTGGGAGATTTCGCTGCGCCGGTAAATGATCTCTAGTAAAAATTTTAAGCAAATCACGATAGGGGGTTTTTTCGTCCTCATAAAAACTATTGAAATCTGTTTTTATCTCAATGGCCTGCACAGGATTGAACAAGATTGATATCATGATCAGCAAATAGTACCCAAGCATGAAAAGTAGATTAGCTCCTAAATGACTGAAAGTTTTTATTAGGCCAACGTTTTCGACACAAGCATAAGTATACACTCTAGTAAACTTCCAGAGGAATTGAAAAATGATGCCAAAAAAGGATTCAAATCCAAAAATTATTATAGAGGCATTATTCTATTGGCTAATTGCGGCGGTATTCCTTGGATTATGGGTAAATTTTGTTGAACCTTTTCCAGATCGTGACTCGGTACATCAATTGTTATTTCCTTACCTAAATGCACTTAATTTGTCCGGATGGATTAGTTCAGATCCCTTATTCTTAAAGTCAACCTTTCTAGATACCTATCCGTGGGGCTTAGCACTTTTAACCTCTTTCCTAGGTCTTCTGGGAGTGTGGGAACTGGCACTTCAATATCCCTGGCATCTACCAATTCTGTTTCTAATCCCTACAGCTATTGTAGTTTCAACACAAAAGCTTAAATTCTCAGAAAAGATATTATTTTTTATTATCTTGTTCTTTTGTCCAATGGTTCAAATTGCCCTGAAATCTTATTCATATCATGGACTGATCACATTACTAGTATTACCGGGAGCTTTACTCTCCCTCCACGGAGTGAAGACGGAAAATCCAAAACTATTTTGGATAGGTGTTGGACTAATTTGGTATAGCGCAACATTGAAACATTTGGGAGCGATTCACCTCGGAAACTTGATGCTTAGCTTTTTTGTATGGAAATTTATTCGTCAAGAGTTAAAAATTAAGGATTTCGTTACAGGCTTCTTGTTAATTTTAACATTGGCACCATTTTATCCGCTGGAAGGTCTGTATGACTACATTGGAATAGCTTTTAGTCACAATCCAAAACTCTCGCCATTGATCACGCTAGTGTTCCTCTTGATTGTGGGAACTTTAATTTGGAGTTTTCTATTTTTCTCTGCTCGATCTCCCTCTCTTCGAAATAAAATCAAATTTTTTGTCAATGGTAGGGGAGTTTTGGGTCTTCTGACCTGCTCAATTCTTATTATTTCTTTTGGTGCAGATCAATATAGTTTTGAATTAATGGCTTTAAGTTTCATACTTGGGTATCTGACTATCTTCTTGCTTCTAAAGAAGTTTGATCTCGCAGACTATAACGGATTAATGCTACTGGCAATTAGCATTACATTTACCCATGGATGTATTCTTTACTTTTCGTTTCTTGGGCAAATTTTTGCAAATTTCTTTTTACCCATTGGACTAGTCTTCGTTCAAAGCTTTTACGAGTCAAATAAGACCTTCAGATCTACGTTAGCAATTTTCTGTTTAATAGTGTCCAATTTTAGCCCTAGTCTAAATAACTGCGAACGTTGGTTCTGGGAATGGGGGCATCACTACTACACGAGGGGACTTAATGGATTACAGCATAATCCGCTAGGCTGGGAACAAAGTACGTTACTTAAACTCAGAAACCGCTTAACCGAAATTCTACTGCAATTACATTATCCTGAAAAAATTGACCGTCTACCCGTGCTATTTAGTGGTCTCCATTTCCATACTCGCCTACAATTTTTATACCCAAAAAATGTTTGGCAACCATTACCAGAACTTCATCTACCACAATTTTTGCGAGATGACCATCTTCAAAAACTAGCTAATATTTTAGAATCTGAATCAGAAACTAGAGACTTTATTGTAGAAGGGGGCTACCCCATAATCATACACGGGAGAAGACCATGGACGATATATCCTGTATTTAAATTTAAGTGCGAATCGTTTCACAATGACGTGCAAACTCGTAAGCAAAATTGGGAGGAAACAATATCTGACTGCTTAATTGAAAAAGTTTTTGAAAATCCAGAGCTAGCAAATCATTACAAATTAATCTCTCTTAAACAAGGTAGTCAGCTCCTAAAAGTATATATTCATAAAACTTATATAAATAAGCTAAACTCTTTAAACTATTCTGGTCTAAATGAATTTGAAGAGCAATGGAAATGGTACCAACAACTCAATTGGTTGCAACGAATTCTATTTCAGAGAGTAAACCCTTCCGAACGTGTATTCGAACTTTTCCGCAAAGCAAATTACCATATGGAACAGGCTAACTGGTTAGAAGCTTGGAGACTACTTAGGAAGGGTCTTGAGATTGAACCAAACCATGCTGAAATACTCAAAGATCTAGCAATTGTTGAGGAAGAATTGGGTGTACGTAAACGTGAAAAACCTTAATTTGGCTAAAATTTACGTCGCAAAGATAATTCCTTTTATAATCATTTTTATTGTTGGATTTCTCTGGCTGAACGCATGGATTGAACATGTAAATCCATTTCCCGATCGTGATGCCATAAATCAATTTTACTTTCCATTTCTAAATTATCTTCAAGCCTCAAAATTCATTATTGCTACACCTGGATTTCTTACTGACGTTTGTTTCTCTGGAAGCTATCCATTTGGATCAGCAATTTTTCCGTGGTTAATCTCAGTTCTAGGCCTACAAGATTATTTTATCAATAACCCGTTTCAACTCTACTCGATTTTGTTATTTCCTATTGCCTGCATACCTTATTACTTTGATATAAATAATCGATCTCGCATTCTGTTAGGTTTACTTATCTTAGCTCTGCCAATTACTCAAATTTCCTTGAAAGGTTTTTCTCTACATAGCTTCAACGTATTTTTTGCATTGATAGCCGTCTTGTCATTTCGATCTTATCTCATAAGAAAGGAATTCAAGTGCTTATTGATCTTTATTATTTGTTTCTGGATCGCTGTAATTTGTAAACATCTAGGTGCATTTTATCTTGTAAATTTTGTTTTTGCCTATCTACTCTGGTCACTCATCTATTTAAGGTCAATTAATCAAAAGATTGTGATAGCTTTTATTGTCATAATCGCCATTAGCATACCTTTTTATCCTATGGCAAAACTTAACGCCTATTTAGCTGGCATAATCACCCACAACCCACACATTAGCCTAGAATTTTTTTTTACTGCTTGTTTGCTGATTTTAACTATCACATCTTTTATTTTGTTACTACTAAAAAAATTCTCATTAGCTACAAATAAACCAATATTACACAAGGGACCATCCCTAACTTTGCTTCTATTACTATTTGCTACCACACTATGCATGATTCCTTATGATGCCTACACGGGAAATACACATGTAATTATTTTTTTCATTGTAGGGTACAGCCTGATTGCTTGGTTTTTAATGAAGCACAATGTTGCCAATACGCGCGGATTTATTTATCTCTTCAGCGCTATTACCTTTGTTAATTCTACATTACTTTACTGCTCTTTAATTGGAAAAACTTACTACATCTTTTTTCTACCGATAAGCCTCATAGCAATACTAGAATTCCTTGATACCAAAAGTGCAGTAAAAAGGTGTCTCACGCTAGTAATTGCAGTAATTCTGTCTAATTTCTTTCCATCAATCGAGTATTTACACAAGCTAATTGGAGATCGAGGTGAAGATATCTACGTTAATGCCTTCAACTCAATCTATGTAAATCCTCTGGGTTGGGAAATTTGTGAAATACCGGAGCTCAGAAAAGCGATGGCTAAAATTGTTTCTCGCCTTGAAATGGATAAAAATACTGACTTCTATATCGCAGATAATATGCATTTCCAAACAAAGCTAAGCTTAGAATTTCCTGATAACTTCTTTTTTTCTTTTGATTCTATTTACAGACTAGACAATCTCCCGAAGGATAAACTGATTGAATTGTATAATGAATATAAGCGCCATAAAAAACAGCTTTTCGCTCAATGGGTGGATCAAAAAAAAATACCGTTTCTACTCATTGGAAAGAAACCTTTCATCCAAAATGTCGAAAGCCCGACTAGTCTTGAACAATTACTTAAATTAGAATCCTTTGAGTTAAGGTCGTTTGCCAAATCGCTAGGATCCGAATACATAAATTCATTAAAACAAAATCAGACCTTTGATGAGTTGTATAGATGCACTGCATTACCTCAAACAAAATCTAGATTAAGGATTTGTACCCTGCTTTCCTCCAACACAAATAATGTAGCAAGTATTGTTTGGAATCAGTATTTAATTAAAATTGCAACCGATTACGAAATGGAGCAAACTCGACCTCTGCCTGAATGGATTGAAAATCTAGATATGAAGAGTAAAATTCGACTGCGTGAAAAAAGAGCCGGTACGTTATATGGTCAGTTGGAATTAGAGCTTGATTCAATTGGTCTAAATACAAAGCGTAATCAACTTCTCAGAATTTTAGAACTTGACCCCAATCACGTGGGCGCTACTCATGATCTTAAGGCCTTAAAAATTGAATTCAATAACGAGCGCAGAATTAAATTACAAACACTTACTCCAAATTTATCTTCACCCGCAAAATCTTTCGAACTATTCCGCAGGGCAAACGATGCGATGGATAAAAAAAATTGGCGGGAGGCTAAAAGTCTGCTAGAGGCGGGGTTAAAATTGGAGCCCAAACACTCAGAAATGCTTAAAGACCTTGCAATAGTTAACGCTGAATTACAACATCTTAAGTCAAAACAACCTTAGACCAATGACCAAGTTATTTCATCGAATTTTACCATTTATAACAACACTAGGTTTTGGTGCAGCTTGGCTAATAGTCTGGATAGAGTTTGTTGATCCTTTTCCTGATCGAGACTCTATTAACCAATTCTATTTTCCTTTTTTAAATTATCTTCAAGCTTCAAAATTATTATCCATAGATCATAAATTTTTAATTGATAATACCTTTTCCACTAGTTACCCGTCGGGTGGTGCGGTTTTCCCATGGCTGATTTCTGTCACTGGATCGCAGGACTTCTTTATTCAAAAACCATTCTATATTTTTTTGATCTTGTTACCCGCTCTGGCTTGCGTTCCCTATTTCTTTAAAATTGATAATAAAACTAGGGTTTTATTGGGAATTTTAGTCATAGCCCTCCCTGTCACTCAATTATCATTAAAGGGTTTTTCTCTTCAAGGTTTCAATGTAATCTTCTGTCTGATCGCTATTTTGGCTTTTCGGTCCTACCTAGCCCAACGCAGAATATTTTACCTGTTTGTATTCATTTGTTGTTTTTGGCTCGCTATAATTCCTAAACATCTCGGTGCATTTTACTTATTAAATTTCATTTTGGTTTATGGCGTCTGGATATTCAAATCTAGAAAAGTAGACGCCAAAGTAATCATATCCATAATTGTAACGGTATTACTAAGTGCGCCTTTTTATAACTTACAAAATCTAAAGACTTATCTTATTAATGTAATGACACATAACCCGTATCTCAGTGTTACTACTTTTTTTCTGATAGGAGGCTCGATTTTTTTAATCGGAGCTCTAATTTTGGCTTTAATAAAAAGGAAATCCGCCAAAAAATCCATACCTAGATTTCGTAATGCTCCGCTTGTTAGCTTTGTACTGTTTTGCTTTGCAACCTATCTTACAACCGTCTCTTATGATGCTCAAATTGGCAGCATAGATGTTTTACTCTTCTTCTTAATCGGATACGGATTTCTAAGTTGGTTTTTAATAAAGCATGAAACCAGTAATACGCGAGGTTTTGTTTTACTGTTTTGCGCCATTACTTATGTTAATTCTACTCTGCTTTTCTGCTCGATGATTGGCAAAACCTATTATAATTTTTTTCTACCAATAATCCTCGTCTCAATTATTGAATTTATAGAATCAAAAAAAATTAAAAATAGATTAATTTTTGTTCTCACGGCATTAGTGATATCGAATTTTTTCCCATCAATTAGTAATATTCAAAAGCTCATGGGAGAGAGAGGAGAGAATATATACATTAATGGTTTCAATGCTGTTTATGTTAATCCTTTAGGCTGGCAATATTGCCAAATTCCTAGTCTACGAGATGAACTGGTTAAACTTTACTCTAGTTTAAAATTTGAAAGTGAAAGTAGTCTATATATAGCTGATAAAATACATTTCCATACTAAGTTAGGTCTTGAATTTCCTGTCAATTACTTCTATCCGTTTCCGTCAATTTACAGACTGGATAATTTACCGCCAGAAAGAATCCGGACTCTAATTAATGAATATCAAATGATTGGTGAAAAAGTTTTTGAGAGATGGCTTCAAGTTCATAAGATACCTTTACTGCTAATTGGTCAGGCCAGTTTTACCAATTTTGTAGGCGACCCACCTGATATGAAGTCAATCTTAAAAAACGAAGAATTCGACTTGAATGATGTTGCTAGATCGTTAAGTAGAGAATTTTTGAAATTTCTTGAGACAAATGAGCACTTAAATAATTTCTATTCTTGTCAGTCAATACCAGCGGATAAAGCGCGTCTCAAAGTTTGTATTTCAAAGAAACTCGAGACTGCAACTATCAATGACGGTAAGTGGAACCGTTCACTCTCCGACCTCGCTACAGCTTATGAAATGACTCACAAAAGACCTTTACCAAAGTGGATTAATAATTTAGATAATGAAAACCGCCTGAGACTTTCTCAGAAGAGGGCGGGCACATTATACGAGAATATCGAAGGCGACAACGATTATACTTCAAGAGTTAAAGTTTACTCGAAACTTCGAAAGGTAATAGAACTTGACCCTTCCCATGTAGGAGCTCTGGAAGATGCCCTCGCGATTCAGGAAGAATTTACATCTGCAGATTGGACTAAATTAAGTGAAAGCTATAAACCCATCAATAGAGTTTCATTGGAAAATGCACTGTCATCTAAAGTATTTGCAGACAATGAGTCTGAACTAAAATTACTAAAATCACTTAACAACCAGCAGAGGGCACATCATTTATTTATGCTGAGTAATCGATACTTTAGTTCCGATCCCAAGCGCTGCATAGATTTACTCAAGAAAGTAATACAATTAAATCCTTCGCATCCGGAAGCACTCAAAGATTTGGCTGTGTTAGAAAAACATACGAGCAATGAGATAGAAAAGTGATTGGCCCAAAGTTAGCACCAGAGAACATAATTGAATTATTTCACTAATACTTTAGGCCAAATTTCACTGACTGGGTAGCTCGAGCAAGAGTCGAAATCCAAGATCATCCTCTCGAGAATCTGGATGTTGTCCACCGCGCGCAGCACTTCTCAAGTAGTCGGGAGTTTTCCACCAACTCCCGCCTCGCTTACGTCGACTTTCGCCCTCTTTTGCACCCACGGGATCTATTCGTGGACCCGCTGGGTAACCATCAACACCTTCAGCATCGACATCATTTACCCATTCCCAAACATTACCATACATATCATACAATCCCCATGCGTTGGGCTCTTTCTGAGCAACAGGGTTCGTAGTCTTTTTCGAATTTTGTATAAACCAGGCATAGTCATCTAGCTTGGAAGGTTCATCACCAAAATAATAGCGCGTAGTCGTACCTGCTCGTGCAGCATACTCCCATTCCGCTTCGGAGGGTAGTCTGTAGGTTCTCGATGACTCCAATGCCTTCATTTTCTCAAGAAATTTTAAAACATCATTGAAGCTCACGTAATATACAGGGTAGTTTGGTCCTTCACCGTAGGGGCCGTCATCACCGTATGCCGAATTTTGTTTCCAGGAATCCGCTCCCATAACTTTCTCCCATTGGGACTGAGTTACTTCGGTCTCAGAAAGATAAAAACTTTTGGTAAGTGTGACTTCATGCTGAGGTAACTCATGAGACTTTGAATCTTCGTCGTTACTATTCGAACCCATGATGAATTTCCCAGCGGGTATGAGTAAAAATTTTATACCTATAGAGTTCACATATATTTTTTCAGGTTGTTTTGCAGAGACGGAGTAAGGCGTAAAAGAGATTGCCACTACAGCAATAATCGAAACTATAGAAATTGGATTGGTTTTATTTTTCATTTGCTTCCCCCGTTAAAAACCATCTTAAACAGTATCCCAGACTCCAGTCCGATCCACAAGAATAACAACCCTGGCATTTAATACGCACGGTGGGGTCATAATTTACAACATCTTGCACACGCTGGTGACATATTTGATTTAATCTGGTTCCTAAAGTTCTGATATCCCGCACTATTCCAAATGGTCTCGATACTTTGCTCCCGAATATTACCGAATGGCTCTTGCAAGAAGTGACAAGATTTAACGGTACCGTCGGGGTATAAGTAGGTAGAATGCCAGATAAAATGACAGGGGCGCCTACTCTTGAATTCCTTGGTGTACCAGTCTCTTATCTCCGCGTCACTCAACTGCGGAATCATTTGAAAAGGGATTGAGAATTCTTTGAAGCGTTCTGATGTTACATCTTCTCCAACCTTGTCCATAGGGAAATCCATTCGATAAGAGTAGGCCCTAGATGTCTTGAAACCAGCAGCCTCTGAATACCTGGGGTAGTTATCAATTTCTTGACTCGTTAAGTAATTCAAATGTGTGAATTTGACAGCTCGAATGGGAAAATCTCTGAAGTCTTCTTCGAATTGATGCAATTTATTTATAAAGCCAGGTGTCATAGGACAGTTAACATATATGGCTGTTTTGGGTAAAGCTAAGTGAAACTTTTTAATATTAGCTCTCAATAATTCATAAGCACCCTGTTTTTTTACCTCACGATCATGATCTTCTCTGACACCGAGAATCGAGAAAGTGATACTACCTAAGCTACCGGCACTTAGCTTATCTAGTAATTTATCGTGAATCAGTAAACCATTAGAAACCATTGAAGAGCGCATTCCAAGACTTTGTACTCTATCCAATATCTGGGGTAGATCGAGTCTTGCGAATGGCTCCCCCCCTGAGAAATGCCAGTCCGGACCAAAGTGAGCACAATCTTCTAGAAATCGATAAATTTCATCGAGGCTTAATTCGCCTTTCTTGGAGGTCGTTAAAGCATCTGCTGTGTGACATATGTCACACCGTAAATTGCACCGCAGAGTGATTAAAAAGTTA
>MDTD01139613.1_pt1 | contig 17028 bp, 21 predicted proteins | sample 811221 | NCBI WGS metagenome assembly MDTD01 (sample SAMN05326646, study PRJNA326480) | marine metagenome | isolation source: seawater | place: Pacific Ocean: South West | collected 2011 | reverse complement strand
CTTGCCATCCCTCTACAGCAACGGCAAAACCAATAATATTACCTTTACCTAAAGCCCAGCCTGCACCTAAGCCGTCAGATAATCCATCATCTTTTGTTTCTAAATCAATAGCTATTTCTTTAGCCCCTGATAAATCTTTATATTCAGATGGACATGACCAAATATGTTTTTTAAAATTCATTGTTAGTTGTAAACTCATTATTTTCGCATTTTTCTTTTTTCAATAATCTTCTTATCTTTGCGTAATCTAGATATTTCTAAATCACAGTAATGTTTAACTTTTTGCAAGTCTTCCTCTCCACCTTTTTCTAAATACCTTACTAGATACTTTATACATACGCCTTGAAAAAAATTTAATTGATTTTGTGAAATAAAGTCGTATGGTGATATGGCATAACCTTTATAGTGTCGGCCACCTATTTGACGATCTTGAGGGTCATCTATTTTTTCAAACATTCCTACGTCAGTCATTCATTTTCTCCTTAATATAGATTAAATAATCTGCTCCTAATGGATAGTTATATTTATAGTCTGTTCGAAGTAAATGTAAAGTTCTTTTTGCTCTAGTGACTCCGGTATACCAAACTTTTCTTTCATCTGTTTTATCATCTCTTTTTTTATGTCCAAAGTCTGATGCATAATTACCTTTACTGTACATGACTACATGATCAGCCTCATCACCTTTTACAGAATGTATTGTATCTATAATAATTTTTGGATCCTGATCTAATTCTTCTTGTCCATAATTTCTAAGTAATCTAATGAAGTGTCTTGTTTGTTTTGGTTTAAAGTTTCTTCTCAATATCCAAAACCATGGTTTCTTTTTAGATTTATTTGGTAGTGCAAGACCACACCAATCTTTTAATTCTTCAAAACTGTAATCTCTAAAATCTGGTTCACCCATCCAAAACTTATCTCCTCTAAAGCTTGTCTGTGATAATTCTCGAATATACCTATACAAATTTTGTGCATCATGTTTATTAATTTTTTTATTATTACTTAATCTTGTCCATGATTTAATCGCTTGCCATTGTTTTTGGTCAAAACATTTATTTTCGTGATTATCTTTAAAATATAATCCAGCATCTTTTGCTATCATTCTTAATTCATTTACTGTGCTGTTTATTCTACCTAATATAAACCAAGTTCCTTTTTCTTTCTGTATAGGGATGTCACTAAAATCAAAATAACTTTTTACATATCCATCTTTATCAGAAGGTAAATATTCTTTTTCAATACTACCTTGTATACCTCTACGAATAATTTGTGAAAAGTGATGTATAGCTTCACCGAATCTTCTTGTTTTTCTTAGCCTAACTTTTCTTCCTGGAAAATAATCTGTAAAATATAAGGGGTCTGCGCCGTTCCATTTATAGATACCTTGATCATCATCACCGGCAAGATAAATACGTTTAACTTTTTTTGCCATTTTGTAAATGACATCCCATTGAAGCGGGGTGCAATCTTGAGCTTCATCTAAAATTAAAATATCTAAGGGGGGAAAGTTAACTTCATTTACAGCTCTCTCAATCATGTCATCAAAATCTATAAAAGATCTTTGGCCACCAGAAGTTTTGTAGTGCTCATATGTTCTTATCTTTCTTACAAAAACATCTAAACTATCTCTTTTGTATCCCTCTTGTTTATATATTGTAGTTGGACTTTTTCTTAAATTTCTAGCTTTACTATATATTTGTAAAGACCAATCTTTGTAAGTAAAGTCATCCTCAGATAATCTTGAATCTGTTCTTTTTACAATGTGATTTTGTAATGCGTAATCGATCATACAATCTTTGGGATCAAAAACTTCTTCTTCAAAAAATTTTCTGCAGTATCTATGTAATGTGCTAAATTTGCTAAAGTCATCCTCTTGATATTGAGGGAAAGCTTCTAGAGCTCTTTCTTTTGCAGTATTAACAGCTTTGTTTGTAAAAGATAAAAAAGCTATTTGTTGTGGTCTAGCTCCTTTTTTTAAATGACCTTTTAAAACTCTTTCTATAAGTGTAAAAGTTTTTCCTGTACCTGGTGGTCCAAATATTTTTATAGTCTTCTTCTTAAATTCTTTTAAAAGTTTAAGTTCTGAATTTTCCTGTGTGGTACTCGTCATCTAATTCTGATATTTGATTTTTCTTTTGTGGTGCTTTTTTCTTCACTTCTTTATAAACAACGAACTCCGGCATCTTCACAGACCAAACATTTTTTTCTCCTTCGTGATAATCTAAATGCTGACAATCTAATAATTTCATTGCTTCTTTTGTAGTGTTAAAATATTTCTTACCTGATATAAATCTTTTTAAGGTATTTTGTTTAAAATAACAAATCTGTGTTTTAGAATCTACTACAACAAATCCATCTTTTATCTTTTTGTAATCATCTACTTCTAAATGATCTTCAAAGAATTTTTTAAGAATATCATATTGCTCCTCGTTTAATACATCCAACCATTTAGACTCTGTATCTTCTGTAGCATTACATACTATATGATGCATTAATAGTTCAAAAGGTGGTGGCGCTTTTTTTGGTCGCTCTAATGTTTTCCAATAAATTCTAAATCCTAATAATTTTTTCCTCCATGCTTTCTCATCAACCATGTCTTCAGGTCTCACTGTAATCTCTTCATCCTGATATTTAAAACTATATTCAATAGTTTTCATGTATCTTGTGTAAGTAATATTTGTAAAATCATTAACAATGTCTGGAGGTTGTGTGCCTATACCTAAAGCTCTATGCTTACATTTATCTTTAGAACATAAGGGTGTATTACATTTTAATGTATAATTTTTTTTTGATAATGAACTTAATATTGTTGTTTTAATTTCTTGTGGAGATAAGGGTGTATCAAAAACTTGTGTATTTCTATCAATAAGTATTTCTAAAAGTTCTTTTTTAGAAAGTTCTCCGTCAGCTTTTCTCATTTCCATAACGCCTATGTTGAACAATAAATCATTCCTGTGATTACCAGACCATTTTTCATTAATCATGCTTTGAACGCAAGGTGGATACTCAGACCATCTACTCTCAGGTTCGTAAACATCTGTCTTAATCTTTTCTAAATTTTCTAATGAAATAATTTGTGTCTTAGCGTAATCTATAAAACGACCTATTAATATTGGAATGTTATTTTCATATCCGTGTTCCGTGGTTGCTTCTGCATTGAAATACGGCATGTTTACAGCTTTGTTCATAGGAAAAACTTCCTTGCTTAAAAAATATTTATCATTCCAAAAATGCAAAACTTTAAGTAACCTTTTTTTATCTGACCAATCTTTTAAAAAAATAAATAAATGCAGCCCTCCTGATTTAGATCTAGTAGGAACAAGTGGTAGGTTATTGTTTTTAATTATGTCTAAATATTTTTTAGATGCATAATCTTTATAGCTTCGTGGATCAATATCAATGCAACCCCACTTAACTAAATCTTCTTTCTCAGGTCTTATCCCAATTCTAATTTCACCTTTGATATGTTTATCCCAAATGTCCTCAGTAACAGGTTCATGAACAGTTGTGCACTTCGCTTCATGTTTGCCCCTCTCATCTACCGTCCCTGTAAGAACGGTAGTGAGATACTGATTTGGATCACCTTGAAATAACTCTAAGAGATCCTTTATCATTAAAATGGAACACCATCAGCTTTTTTCATTTGTTGTTTTTCTTCAACAAAATCTACCTTACCAAAGATATCACTTTTCATTGCTGACTCATAAAATGAATGAGTTGTTTGTAAAAGTTTAGTGTCCTTAGTTTCATCTAAAAACTTATCAAACTCTACAACCCAACCATACCAAGAGTTTTGTGAATTAGATTCTTTAGTAGTTTTTAATCTATAAACTGTAGACCATCTTGGTGGATTAAACATGGATTTCTTTCCTTGTTTTCTTCTTGTACCAATCATAGTGTTCCAAGTTTTAGATTTTTTCTTTTGAGTAGATTTCATAGTTATCAACGCTTGTTCAACTGGTTGATAATTTTTATCTAAGATATAAACGAAATGGTTTCCTGTATCTTCTACATAGTTACCGTTTTCAAGTCTATCTTTGTTATCATCCCCTCTATTTGTTTTAGCCATAATAGCAGGATCTGTATGTATACCTACTGGTCTTCCTGGTGAATCACCTCTATCTTTCCACTCATTGTAAGTATTTATGTAAAGACATGGAACAACTAATATTCCGTCTTTGCCTTTCCATAAAGTTCCAGAAGTTTCTGAATAGATGTCACCTGGTTTTGCTGTCTCTATGTACTTACCATCACTTTCATCTAGCACTGGTGAGTTAGCATAAAGAATTTTAAGGATCGGTAATTTTTGATCGTTAGCACTTACAAACTCCGAACCTTGTCCTGCATATGATTCAAGATCTATTTTTGCAGGAAGTTTTGCCTCTGTTTTTTTGGAAAGCTCTTGAGACTGAGCTTGTTCTGTTTTTGGCATATTATTCCTTTGTTAATATTTTAGTTCTATCGGCAACATAAACACCAAATAAATCATGGGGTACATCTTTGCCTGATTCGACTTGTTCTCTAACAAATCCAGCAAGTGTACTATGATGAACGTGGGTTTTTTGTTTGACGTTAAAACCTTTTTCGATGAGTTCCGCTGCTAAAGCTTTTGCCTCGTTATCTTGTTTCATACCAAATGACATTGATAAATCATTTTTAATTAGATCTTCAAAACCATTTTCTCTTAGCCAAGATAAAGCTTCATTACTTTTTGCTGCAGGAATTCTAGCAGCATATTTTTTACTTATCTCAACAGATGAACCATCTGCTAATTTAAGCATCGAAATACCTGCCTGTTGCATTAAGTTTGGAATAGTTTGCTCAGAAAGAGTGCGTTCAACTTCTTCTAACTTTTTTCGTTTATCGTCTATCGCTTTTAACTGTTTCTGAGTATCTATTAACTTATTGCAAGAATCGGCGATGTCCTTTGACATCCCGGTATCGACCGCAATGGTCGACTCTTGTTCTAAATCCATAGAACCTCCTTTGAAGTGCTTATATATTTTTATTTGTATTTGTAAAGGAAAAAGTTTAAAAGGATGCATGGAATCAAGTGTGTGGAAAACTAAGCCATTCAAACATCAAGCTAAAGCATTTGACTTAGGACATGAACAAAAAGCGTACGGCTATTTTATGGAGATGGGTACAGGTAAAACTAAAGTGGCCATTGATAATGCTAACTTTTTATATGAGCGTGAAGAAATAAACGATGTAATTGTATTAGCACCTAACTCAGTTTATACAAATTGGGTTAAAGAAATTAAGAATCATTCTAAACTACAACCTGATATCTTTATTTGGAAAACACACAACTTAAAAAAATTAGATAAATACAAATACAACAAATTTTTTTTTCTGTTAATGAATATCGAATCACTATCTAGAAGTAAAGGTGTAAAGTTTTTAAAACACCAATTACTGAAAAGGGGTGACAAAACCCTTCTTATAGTAGATGAAAGTACCACAATAAAAAATAAACGTGCGAAGAGAACGCAAGAATTGTGTAAAATTGGTTATCTCGCCAAGTACAGACGTATATTGACAGGCTCCCCAGTAACAAAAAATCCATTAGACCTTTATACACAATGTGAATTTTTGAGTAAAGATCTATTAGGTTTTAAATCTTATTATGCATTTAGAAACAGATATGCTATTTTAAAAGAGATAAACCTAGGCACACATTCAACAAAAATACCTGTAAAATTTATTAACACAGAAGAGCTAGAACAAAAATTAAAATTGTTTTCTTTTAGATGTACAAAAGAGGATTGTCTAGATCTTCCGCCTAAACAACATTTTATTAGAAACATAGAATTATCAGAAGAGCAGAAAAAAATTTATACTAGATTGAAGAGAGAGGCTAGGGCCATCATCTATGATAAAGAAGTTTCATACACTAATAAGCTGACTGAAATTATTAAATTACATCAGGTTACTTGTGGTTTTACTAAAACAGATAATGAAGATATTGTACAGTTTAAAACTAATCCCAAACTAAAAGAGCTTGAGAGCATATTGGAGGAGACCACTGGCAAGAGTATAATATGGGCTAATTATATTTTTAATATTAAACAGATCGAAAAAATGTTGGAGAAAAACTATGGCAAAGAAAGTTTGGTTTCCATATACGGAGCGGTTAGTGTCGAAAATCGTAAACGTGCTGTTGAAAACTTTCAGAATTATTCTGGATGTCGTTTCCTTGTCGGTAATCCTAGTGTTGGCGGTTTTGGTCTTACCCTTACTGCTGCTAGGAATGTTATATATTTCTCTAATAGTTACAATCTTGAACATAGGGATCAAAGCGAAGACCGTGCTCACAGAATTGGTCAAACTTTTAAGGTTTCCTACATAGACCTGGTAGCACCTAATACAATTGATGAATTAATTTTAAATTCTTTAGATGGTAAGAGAGATTTAAGTAAAGAGATAATGGGTGATAATATTAAGCGCTATTTCGATTAATTTTATTATATTCCTCTACACGTTTGAACCATTTATCTTCATACTCTTTTAATTTGTCTTCATTCATCTTAAAACCTTGATACAACTTATCTTTAGTACAAATTGAAATCATACCTTGAGTTATTGGTCCATAATTTTTTTTATGTGCTAAAGAGTATGCAGCAATCTGATAGTAATAATCTGTAATCCATTCCTCTCTTTTGGGTTTGTTAGATTGTTTAAAATCTAAAATTGTAGGTTTACCATCGTAAAGACAAACTAAATCTGTTGAACCAGCCCATTGATCTTCATAAGCCAGACTAACCTCCGATCCGTAAACTACTTTAAGTGGTTCTAGATTTAATATAATTTGATGAGCCATCATTCTGGCTTGTGCACCTTCATCAGATAAATTTAAATATCCAACACCATTTATGTATTGCTCTAATACATAATGCATTTCAGTGCCACGTTTAGCTGCGTCTTGTGTTATCTTGGCAGCGTTTCTATATCCTTCTCGTTCTCGCCATCGATCAAGAGCTTCTCTTTTTTCTTTTGATTGTGTCGCTGATAGAATAGTAGTAACTGATGGGATTTTCTTATCTCCGACATTATAGGTTCTTGGACCGTCATTGTCATTGCGAGTATAAGTTTCATAATCATATTTTTTTTCTTTCTTTAGATCAGTAATAAAAAATTTAGTTTCTGTTCTATGTAGTTGCACAAACCCTTTTAGAATATTTTAATTATCATTGCAATAATTAATCCAACCATAGATGTTATTAAAAAACCTGTGCTAGTTATTAATATTTTTTCTATTCTATGGATATCAGTATGTAGATCATTAATTTTCTTATTAGTTTCCCTTTGCATGATTTGACAAAGTTTCTCGTGATCCGATATTCTTTGATGTGCTAATTGATCTTTATGTGTTTGTTTTTTTGGCATTAACTATTCCACCTTTTCTTAGTTGTGGTCTTGCAGCTATCGCAGCAAATAAATCACCGCTTGCTAATGCAGCCCTAGTATTTGGATTAAAAGTTGTTGGAGAAGCTTGAAGCGTGGGTAATTCTGCAACAGATCTTCTACCTTCTGTTTCTACCCCCTCTTGTGGTTGAAAATTAAATGAAAGAGCAGGAGCTGTTTCTGGTTGCACAGGATCTATATTTATCTCAGGTAATGTTTCACCTTTAAAGTAAGCCTCCCAAACCTCTCTATTACCTTCTACTTGATCCATAGCCATTTTAGCTTGTTCTGGTCCTATGAAACCTTGGCCTGCTAAACCAGAAGTTATTTGACTTACTAATCTTGAATACTGATCAAAGTTTCTAGGTTGTGCTTTTAACCCTTCGATTAATAATTTTGTAGCTTTTGGATTTGCAAACATTCTTGAAACAGCAGCGGGTGCTACAAAGAAAGCTAATGCTGTACCAGGATCAATAAATCCTGATCCTCCAGCAGCAACTGCACCCAATTGAGTTATAGCACCAGCTTGTTTTAATTGAATAAATACAGTTCCAGCTTTACCACTAACACCTGGTCTTGTTAAAGTACCTTCAGAAAATCTAAGTGCAAGTGCATAATCTCTTAAATTTTTAGCTTGCTCTTTTGTTATTAATCCAGAGTCATCAATAAAGCTTTTATAATTTTCTAAAAATTTAGTAGCTTTCGCTGGTTTTAAAACTTCATATTGACCTTTAATGTCTTTTGATTCTTTTAAAAAATTTCTAAAAAACTGCCCTCTTAAACCATGTTTAATATCATCAGCATTTTCAAAAAGTTTCATAGTCCCACCACCAGGCACAGGTACTTCTTTATCTATAAGTTTTAAAAAATTTTCAGTTACACTCCTGTTATTAGCGACTACGATTTGTTTATATAATTTTTCTTGTCCCACTTCAGAATTCATAATTTTTTTAAAAGTAGTATCTCTAAAAACTTCATCACCCATTTTAGAAAATTGTACTATAGCTGATCTTGTACCATTAATAGCTAAAGGCAATTTTGCTTTTTCTTGTAAGTGAGTCATTCTTTTTATAATTTCAGCTCTAACTCTAGCTTGTGCAGGATCAGCAGGATTTAATCTTTGAACAATAGCTGTGTAAGCATTATTTAATACAGGGTATGGTAAATTATCATCTAATTGTAAAACCTTAGCTAATGTTTGTTCTATATTAACATTCTCACCTAAACCCTTTAATGCTGGATCTTTAAGCTTCCCTAACTCATCTCTAGCAAAAGTTTTTAAAGATGTAGTCGGTTCTGCTTTACCAATTTGAGGATTAAATATTAAAGATTTTTCTTTACTAGCAATATTTACTAAATATCTTGGATCGAAAGATCCGTCTGGTAATCTTAATGCTTTTTCAGCCTCTCTGTTAAAATCTCTCCACATGCCTGTCTTTGTGGCTTCGTAAGTTTTTTTACTTCTCAAAACACTATCGTTTAAAAGTTTACCAATCATATATCCCTCTGGATCTATTCCCTCTTTAGACGCTTTAATGATTGATTCTCCAAAAGCCTCCATACCTTGAGCTAAAGTGTTAGTTGCATATCCTTGTGCTCTAATCAACGGACCACCAAAGAAAGAAGATTTTGCTATACCTTCGATTAAATCAATACTTTGACTCTCTACTGCTAAACCTGGAGTTATCGCTGCTTTCTCTACTTTTTTAGTTAAAAAATCTGTACCTTCTTCTGTTTCTATTTTCTTTATTAGTTTTTGTGCTTCTTCAGGTTGATTTAATAATTTTATTTGCTCATCAGTTAATACACCTTGTAATTTTCCAAACTCAAGAGGTTCTCCTTTTTTAATTTTTAAAAGTTGTTTAAAAAATTCTTTTTCTCTATTTAAAATGCTTACAGCTCTTGATGCACCAAATTGTTGGTTAACTTTACCTCTAGCAATTTTTGTATAAATCTTACTTAAAGCACCAGCTAATCCAAAACCAGCTAATTCACCAAGTCCTCCTTGTAATGCACCTCTTGTAACTTCTTTTACAATATCATCTCTAGGGTCAAAGGTTTGTGCTAACGCAGCTCCGGTACCTCCCCCAATTGTCGCTCCTGCCGTTCCTGCTCCGATTTTTCTAACTGTATTAGCAGAAATATTTAATAAAGGTCTAGATAGACTAGCTACTCTTGCAGCTAAACCTGCTGAAGCTACTAAAGATCCACCTCCTGTAACAGGTGCTAATGCAACTCCTGCAATACCACCAGCAATAGATAAACCTACCTCAGTAACCAATCTTTTAAAACTAGGGCTACCTAAAAAACTCTCAGTATCTTTATTGTATTTACCTTTGTTAGCTTCTGATAAAACTTCTTCTGGTGAAAGAGTTAAAACACCTTGTTCATCGAATTCTTTATTACCTGTAAGGCCAGATGTGTTTTCTCTAAAATCTAAAAAACTATCTATTGCAACTTGTTCAGTTGGTGTTGGTGTATCACCTTTTATTGTAAATTTTTGTCCGTGTACTACTATTTCGCCCATTAGTTTTTAGACACATCAATTGTGTCCCCTTTTCTCTCTAATACTATTTGTTTAGCTAAATCAATATCAGTAAACGCATCAGAAGCACCTGTCTGTTCCATGATATTCATAGCATTTAAAATATTAGTATTATTACCTTTAGCTATTTGTTCTACCTGATTAAAGTATCCTGATAGTGTTTCAAGTTTAGCTTCAAATGTAACTTCACTATCGCTTAATTGAGGTATCATTTTTTTAATACGCTCTGCTTCTTGTTCAGATACTGCTGCACCTGATATTGCTTGTGATATAAAACTTGTAGCTTGTTGAATATTAGCTTTTAATTTACCGTATTCTTTTGAATAATTTGCACCACCTGCTCTACCAAAAAATGCACCTATTCTTTTAAAATCTATTGTTCCAACTGGTTTTCCTAATTGTTGATATTTTTGTGCGATGTTACCAATAATACTTTGCACTCTTCTTGCAGCTTGCGTTTGTTTTACCTCTTCAGCACTTGGAGCTTGTACAACATTTATTTTACCTTTTTCATCTCTTTGTGCAACTGTGCCTTCAGTAAGACCTGCCGCTTTGACTTCAGCTGGTGTTAATAATAAATTTCTTTTTGGTCTTAATTTTGATATTGCTTCAATACTTGCAGGCACTCCTGAGAACCCCACACCTAAAGCTCTAGCTAAAGAACTTCTTTGTGTTTCACCTGGTCTTTGATCTGCTGTTAGAAAAGCTTGAGCAAAAGGTAAAGTCAATAAAGCTTTTTCTTTAGAAGTTAATCCACCTGTTTGAAATTTTTGTATTCCAGCTAAACCACCTTTATTAAAAGTTTTTGGCTGATGTTTTTCAAAGTATTTTTTTCTAAATAATTTTCTTGTTAATACTTTATCCATTATGCCCCCGGCGGTCTTGTGAACTGATAAGCAGAGTAAGCACCTAAACCAGTTCCCAAAGCTTGAGCAAGTGGATTAGATCCGGGAGCCGTGGTTGCTGTAATACTACTTTGTGTTGTTGGTAAATTTGTTAATATACCTTTTAAAAATTCTATTCTTTGGAATGGTTCAAAAGATCTTTGTAATTGAGTTTGTCTAGCTGCCTCTAATCCAGCCTGTCCTATTCCTCTTTCGACTCCACCTGCTTGTAAACCAGTTTGTATATCTTGTAATCTTAGTGCTTGTTGTTGCCCACCAAGTGCCCCTAATAATTGTCCAGATTGTAATCCTAATTGTTGTTGTCTTTGTGCAGCTCCTAAAGCTTGTTGGAATCCAGCTTGTTGTGCTAAACCTATTTGACTTAATCTTGCTCTTTCTAATTCACCTTGTGCTACTCCCTCTCTACCACCACCAAATGCTCCTGCACCAACTGCTTGAGCTGCTAATCTGTTTTGACCTATTGCAGCTTGTCTATTAATTTCATCCGTTACAAATTGTTGGAAAGGATTTAGAAATTGTTGAATGTTTGGTGTTTGAGCTCCAAGTATGGACCCTATACCTGCAGTAACAGTTGCTTGTCCTGTTCCGGTTTGAGCTGCCTGTTGAAAAGCAGCTTGTTCTGCAGCAGTCGCAGGTGCAGCTTGAATTGCAGGAAGATTTACAGGTTGAGCCGCTAATCTTGCAGCTTCATCATAAAGGGCAAGTTTTCGTGCTTCTACGCCTGGTGCTTCTCTTTGAGTTACAACAGATGTCCCACTTTGCGTAGGTGCAGATCCGCCGCCTCCTCCTCCAAATATAAAACTCATTTTTTAATCTCCTTCGTAAATAAATACCTTTTTGTTTCCCAGCCGATTGAGTTTAGAAATCTTTCCCAACCTTTTCTTGCAAACACCGCTATCCTTTTACAATCGTATTGAACAGCAATATGTTCAAGCATCTCAGAAACTTCGTCTTGCCAGAGCTCCCTTTTTTCGCCAGCAAGCAAAACGACCTCTACTTGTTTAAAGTTTGGTAAAGCTGTAATTCTAGTTACAAATGTACCAAAAACTTTATGTTTTTCTCCATCATCAGATCCAAACATTATAAATAACTGATAAGCGTTCTCTTTTAAATATTTCTTAAAAAGAGGCACTGATACCCAGTTATCTTCATACTTGATCCCTTGTCTTATAAAAAACTCAACAAGGTTCCAATACTTTTCAATCTCTTTTGGTTCTATCGCAAGAACCGAAACTTGTTTACTAATTTGTTTTTTCTCTTTTTGCATCTACTAAATCGAAAATTCTTTTAAATTTTTTTTGTTGATCATAAAAAAAGCTTGCGCCTTTTGATCTCATATCTTTCCTATCTTTAGGTGATGCGCCAGATAAAATTCCTGCCCCTAATACTGCATCTGCTCTTGATACGAATTCACCATCAGCTAATTGTGCTAGCATTGTATCTTCGTCTTTGTCACCATTACCTGCACCATCTTCAACATAACCTTGTGCTCTTACGTAATTGTGTACATCATTTTCATCGTGAGTAGATTTCGATGGTAAATAATTTATACCACCTTCATTAAATTTTTTAATCTCAGCAAGTCCTCCCTTTGCAGCATATATGGATGCTGGTGCAAACGATGTTATGCCTCCTGAGTATTGCGGTGCTGGCTCAAAACCACCTTTTAATTTAGCAGCTTGTTCTGCTTGAGCTTTTTTATAATCTTCTTCTGTGAAGGGAGTTTTAAATTCTTCTACATCTTCAGGTATTAAACTTAAAGCTGTGCTTCCTAAAAATAATTTTTCTCCAGTGCCGAGTCCTCTAAAACCTGATCCCTCTTTTACTATGTTACCCGCAGCATCTTTTGTTGCTCTCTCACCTAATAATCTTTGAAGAAAATTTTTTTGAGTTACTGGCTTACTACTTGCTCCCGATCCTGCTCCAAAACCTAAACTTGAAAGTGGTGCTCCTCTACCAACCGAGCCTAAAAAACCTTGCCCCGCTTGAGCTTGAGCTCCAAAAGTCCCTGCAGCCGATAATTGACCAATACCATAAGAAGCTCCACCTACTAATGCCGCATCTTTAAGTGCAGTTCTAGTAGATTTTCCACGAAGTTTTTGTACGCCAAATGTGGCTAGTGCTATTGTAAATGGATCCATAATATTACTTTAACGTTATTGAGTAATATTACCATTTTACTTAGTTTTGATCAACTCATCAGCAAAACAGCCTCTATACTGATGTTCTCCTACATGTGATATTCTATCTGTGACTAAAGCATAGCATTTGCCACCTATATCTTTCCATCTTTTACAAAAGGCAAAATCCTCTCCCATATAAGTCTTTTTCTCAGGATCAAACTGAGTATCAAAAAGATTATAATAATAAGGTCTATTTATCATTTGACCATTAATAATAGTTTTTTGTTCTATCTCCATTTCAGGATAAGCTTTGATCATTTTTTCTATAGTTGCTCTTTTAATTAACATACACCCAGTTGGAGAGTGTGTTACCTCTATACACCCATCATCAACTTTAATATTATCTTCGTGCTCGACCTTCATTGGATATCTATAAAACCCCTTAAATTTTAAATCCTTTGCACTTTTTATTTCACCTGCTTGTATTCTATCCCAACCTTTATCCCAGTTAAAATCTTTTAATGGATAGGGAACTGATATCACACCTTTATCTGCTGCGATCATTTTAAAAATTGATGCCGCTTGAAAATCTATGTCAGAATCTATAAATAGTAAATGTGAGTGTTCACTCTCCATAAAACTTGAAACACATAAATTTCGACCTTGAGTTACTAGAGATGACTTCATTATTTGAAAAGAAACTAATACATTATTTTTCATACACTGCTTTTGAAAATCTAAACATGCCTGAAAATAATGAATTGACACTTCGCTATGACAAGGTGTTGCAACAAATATAGAAAAGTTTTTTTCAGATTTTATCTCTTTCTTTGGTTCTATAGTTTTATTAAACCAAATTGGTTTACTTGGATCTTGCATGTACTGCTCCCTTTAAAAAATTCTCCCACTGTCCAGCGATATTTTTCCAATTATAAAAATGATTATAGAAGTTTTGTTGAAATCTTAGATGATTATGACAACCCGGACTATTTAGTTGACTCGGTAAACCATCAATAACTGCAGCAAATTGAATAGCTAAATTTTTTAAATTAGTGTCCATAGGAATGTAGACAGGAAACTCCGAACAGGTTTCATAAAGAGCACCATTATCTGTCGTTACCACAAACAAACCACAAGCCAATGATTCTAGTGCTGAAATACAAAACGTTTCCTCCCATATATTTGGATAAACAAAAGCATCATAATTGTGAAGATTATCTAAAATATATTGATTAGGTTTATAACCTATATAATTAACATTTGGTAAAATTTTAGCCTGATCATAGAGTCCTTGATATAAACCATCATTTTGTTTTTCGAAATCAGAACCATACACTTTGGTGCTACTATAAACATCTAATTCTATATTGTTATTTTTTACTAATTGCATAGCTCCAAGTAAGACAGATAAACCCCTCCATGGAGTAGGATGGTATATTAATTTTATTTTATCCCTCTTTTTTTCTACATCTCTTTGTTTTATATTAGTTATTCCGTTTTTAATAACAGTGCATTTTTCATGAGGTATTTGAAATGTTTTTCTAAATTGTTCATAATTCCAATGACTATTAAATACATAATAGTCATATTGTTCTATTTGTTTTTTATCTCTAAAAAATTCTTGAAAGTGTGGTTGATCAGGAGCCATTTTTTGCCAAAGAATATTGATTTTATTTTTTGATAAGGGAACTCTACCAGGCACTGATAAACATATTTGAAATTTATCTAATAAAGACTTATCAATATTATCTTGTAAAAATTTGTACTGTAATTCTGTTCCTCCTAATGGGCTCATTAATTAAATATACTCCATGAACAAATTATTCTTTTTTGTATTGATGTAGCAGCGTGAGTAATCTTTGCTGGTATAAATATTGCATCAGTTTTATTAACTTCATAAATTTTTTTTAATGATGGAATATCGTAAAAGGTCGTGCCTTCAAGACCAATTATAAAAACGTTACATTCGTCTGCGTGCAATGGCCCAGTAGATGACCTAAAAGAAAAAAAAATATCCGGTCTAAATTTTTCATCGTTTATGCCCTTTTTAAATAAAACACTAAATTGTTTATGCAGCTCATTTAATTTTTCTGATTCTCTTACATCAAATATTTGAAAGGTATGACTAAAAATGTCGTTAATATTTATTCCTGTATGTTTTGGATATTTTGGACTATTTTGAAAGTAACTATATTGAATAAGATTTAATATATCATTAAAATTAAAATCATTTTTAATATCAAGTATATTTTTAAAAACCTTTACCTGATTTAAATTTTCATTTTGTAAAAAATCTACGTTTTTTAAATTCATTTTTTTGTTTTAGTAAATATTGGCAAATCAGGCACCATAACTTCAACATCTGTAGCTAGATCTTCTTGTGTATGTTTAGATAAAAAGTCTTCTTTAGTTTTATATTTTTGTCCAGTTTTTTTACTTCTGTAAATGGTTTTAGTCTCACATTTAATTTTTTGATAAACAGTCATTTTTTTTTAATATAGTAATTTAACGTCCTTGTCCACGACTTTTCTTACGATGTGGTTTTCTTTTGTTCTTTCTTTTGGTATGAACACCCGGACGCTTTTTTGGTGTGCGTTTATGATAATTGTTTACTCCAAATAGAGGTTTCTTTTTAGCCATTATGTTTTGTATAAATAATATTTATAACTACCCTTCTTTTTGTATTAGTCTGTGTTACACCGGTGTGAGCAACGTTAGAGGGAAAAATTATTAACCTATTTGCAACACTCTTTATAAAAGGCTGACCCTCAATATTTGTACCACCATTATTATCGTTTAAATAAAAAATTGCACTATAAAAATTTACATCTTTGTGATCCACGTGATAACAATGTTCTATATGACTTTCAGTGCGTAAATTTAAATTAATCTTTATTCTACACAATGAGTCTATATTTAATTTATTTAAAAGAGGTGTAAGTGTATTAAAAAGTGGACTTATATAAAATTTAGGTTGCGATTTATACACACTGTGTACAAACATACAATTATCTAATTTATCCTGTTCCTCATTATGTCCACATATGTCATCGTTATAACCCCATGGAAATTCTGAGTCTAAGACTTCATTTTGAATTTTGACAAAATTTTCTGGGTTCAAAAAATTATCAAAAACTTCAATCTTACGCTTATCCATTTTCTTGAGATCTATCTATTAATGCAAAACTTATAGCTCCTTGAATCTTATTGCCACTCGTCGCCGCTTGCACTGTGACTGAGTCACCTGCTTCTAGATTTAAACCTTGTGGCGCCGCATTGACTTGAGACTTAGCTGCAACGTCACTTCTAAAAAATTCATATTCAGCACCAGAATCAGATGAATCTACTAAGTTCATATTAACTAGAATAGCTGATGAGCCATCGTTGTTAGCAACATAAATACTCTTAATTATTATCGTTGCATTAGAGGGACATGTTAAAACAGTAGTTTTACCTGTGCCTGATTGTTTGTAACCTTGATTTTGATATTGTATTGTCATGATAAAAAATAATTAAATGCGTCTTGTTTGTTTTTTATATCATTCTCATATGAAAAATTCAACTGAGACTGTAAAGTTCTAAATGCTTGAAGTATTTGTCTTTGATCTTCTTGTGAGTACTCCGATTTAGGTTCTGGTATCTGTATAGTTATTTTAGCCATAAATTAGTATATCATAATGTTAATGTTGTTTAAATAAAAGATTTCCTGCAATAGTTTCTTGATTCTCAGAGGGTTGAACACCGTGAGGTAAAAAACTTGGAAATATTACTATGCTGTTATTTTTAAATCTTAAAAAATCTTTTGTTTTGTAAATTGATTCCATTCCAAAAGATTCTACTAAATAATCGTTTGGTGCTAAAAAATATGTTTTACTTTCTTGAACCTTAGAATAAATTATAAAACTAAAATGAGATTTAGGATGAATATGTGGTTCTTGATAATCATTATTTTTGTATTTATTTGTCCAAATATTTATTAAATCTACTTCAAAACCTGTAAATTTTTCGCTCATCAATTCACTTATTTTTTTTAATAAATAAATTTTTGATT
>MDTD01137065.1_pt1 | contig 17034 bp, 17 predicted proteins | sample 811221 | NCBI WGS metagenome assembly MDTD01 (sample SAMN05326646, study PRJNA326480) | marine metagenome | isolation source: seawater | place: Pacific Ocean: South West | collected 2011 | reverse complement strand
TTTCTTTATTTTTATGCTGTGATCTTTCGTTTTGACATTGAACTACTATGTTGGTTGGTAAATGCGTTATTCTTACAGCGCTATCTGTTGTATTAACATGTTGGCCGCCTGCACCACTTGATCTGTAAGTATCAATTCTTAAGTCTTTATCTAAAATCTCAATATTTATGTTGTCATCAATTACAGGATAAACCCATACACTCGCAAAACTTGTATGTCTTCTAGCTCCAGAGTCAAATGGTGAAATTCTGACTAATCTATGAATTCCTGACTCTTTTTTTAACCAACCAAAAACATAGTCACCCTCTATTTTAATTGTGCTTGATTTAATACCAGCCTCATCACCTTTATGTTCACTAACCAACTCGAATTTAAAATTTTTAGCATCCGACCATTTCATGTACATTTTTCTTAACATATCGGCCCAATCTTGACTTTCAGTGCCTCCAGCACCAGCATGAATTTCAATGTAAGAGTCAAAAGAATCTGCTTCATTTGATAAAAAGCATTTTATTTCATTTTTTTTTGCTACTTTTCTCAAATCTTTTATATTTTCAAAAATTTCGTTCAAAATATCCCTATTATTTTCCTCTAAAGCAAGTGAATACAAATCATTTAAATCTTCAATTTTTTTAAAAGAGAAATTGTAAGAATTTATCAAGTCTTCAAAAAGTTTTTTTTCTTTTATAATTTTTTGAGATTTTGCTTTATTTTGCCAAAAGTCAGCATCAAGCATTTGTTTATTATGATCTTCTAATTTTGAAAAAATATCATTTTTTTCAAAGATACTCCTTAACTCTTTGATTTATTTTTTCAATTTCTTTTTTATAATTTGTATATTTATCGTCCATTAATAAAACCTTAGTATATTATTTACATCTAATCTATTATTATCTGAATATAAAACTTTTCCATCAAATACATTATTAGTTTTGTATGACTCGATTATAGTATTTTTTGAGGTAAATTTTGCTTTTTGCCCAGTTAAAGGATCTACAACCATCATTACTAAATTTTCTGGAACTTTAAACGGTCTAGCATCAGATTTTTTTACTGCTTTTTTTACAAAATTTTCAAATATTGGTAATGCTGCTTTTGAGCCAGTTTCATATTTGCCTAAAGGTTCAGGATTATCCATCCCTACATAAACACCAACTACAAAATTAGATGTAAAACCAATAAACCATGCATCAGTATTTTCATTAGTTGTTCCAGTTTTACCAGCAAGATTTAATTTTAATTTTTTTAACTTTTTTCCTGTCCCTCTTTTAACAACGCCTTCCAAAATTGAGGTAATTTGATAAGCAGTTTGTGGTGACATAATTTGTTTATAATCATCTTTGATTTCAGGAAACTCTTTGCTAGTGAATGAAATTTGATCACAATTTAAACATTTTCTATTTTCATTGTTTATAATTGTGTTTCCTTCACTATCTTGAATTCTATCAATAATAATTGGATAAATCAGCTTACCTCCATTTATAAAACTTGAATATGCAGACGTTAGATTTAGCAATGTAGTCTCTGCAGATCCTAGTGAAATTGAAAGTAGCTCTTCAGGATCTTTATAAATATTAAGTTCTTTTGAAAAATTTGCGATTTTGTCTATACCTAAGCTTTGTGCAATACGAACTGTCATTAAATTTCTTGATTTTTCAAGACCAACTCTCAATGTAGAAAGACCATAAAATTTTTTACCATAATTTTCAGGTTTCCACTTTTTTAAATCAGTACCTTGATCCAAAACTAGCGGAGCATCTAAAACTAAAGTTGATGGCGTATATTTACTTTCTAGCGCCAACGCGTATACAAAAGGTTTAAAAGCTGATCCTGGTTGTCTCAAAGCTTGTGTCGCTCTATTAAATTCACTATTTTTAAAACTAAAACCACCACTTAGGGCTAGAACTCTCCCTGTGTAAGGATCCATTACCACAATACCACCATTAATTTTTGGAAGTTGTTGGAGACTATAAAAATTATCTTTTATTTTTTTTACGTAAATAATGTCACCTTTTTTAATTAAATCTTTGAATTCTTTTTTAGTCCAGGAGATCTCTTTATAATTTATAATTCCATTTGTTTTATTTTCAGTCTCAATTTCTGCACTAAATTGTCTAATTTTTTTTACTATAGCAATCTCCCAATTAATTGACTTTTCTAAGATAAATTTTGAGTCTAAATTCTGAAACCAATTTTCCTGATAAATTGTATTAAATATAGGACCACGCCAACCTTTTCTTCTGTCATATGCTATTAAGCCGTCTCTAAGCTTTTCTGTTGCAATGTTTTGTAGCTCTAAATTTATTGGTGTGTTTATATTATAACCTTGTTTATAAACTTTTTCATAAGTTAATTGTTCAATTATACTTTTTCTTACATCTTCAATATAATATTGAGAATTTTCTAAAAAAACTTTTTTATTTTTTTTCAAGTTTATAGATTGATTTTTAAATTCTTGATATTCATTTAATTTTAAAAAATTATTATCATATAAATTTTTTAAAACTAAATCTCTTCTGAATTTAGCTAGTTCAATATTTCTATAAGGATTATATTTACTTGGAGCTTTCGGGAGTGCAGCTAAAAGAGATGCCTCTGCATAATCTAATTCTTTAATAGATTTATCAAAATATTCCAAACTTGCGGCAGCCACTCCGTAAGCCCCACTACCTAAATAAATTTGATTTAAATATAATTCTAAAATTCTTTCTTTAGATAATGCTCTTTCAATTCGAAAAGCTAAGATTGCCTCTTTTATTTTTCTATTCAAGCTAATTTCATTAGTTAACAAAAAATTTTTAGCTACTTGTTGAGTAATTGTTGATGCACCCTCTAGTCTTTTTGAGCTCATAATATTTTTTATATTGTTTATAGTTGCTCTCAAAACTCCTTTTGCATCAACGCCAGGATGGGAGAAAAAATTTTTATCCTCTGCTGACAAAAATGAATAAATCACATTTTTTGGAATCGCCTCATATGGCACAAATATCCTTTTTTCTTTGGAAAAATCTGCAACAAGGTCCCCATTACCAGAGTACATTTTGCTTGAAACAGGGGGTTTGTAGTTTTTTAAAAATTTATAATCTGGTATATTGTTAGAAAAAGTCCATAAAACCACAAAAATTGTTATTAAAGACAATAAGAATAAACTAACAATCGCTAATAAAATATTTTTAAAAAACTTTGTCATTTTGTTTCCATTATATTGCGGAATTTGTTAAAGATAAGGCATAAATGCAAAATTCAATACAAAAAAAATATTTTAAAATTTTAATGAATCAATCAAACTTCAAATTATGGACAAAAATTTATATATTGATGCTTCGCATCCAAATGAAACTCGTGTCGTACTTAAATCAGATAATAATATCGAAGATTATGAGTTCGAAGGTTTAAAAAACGATTTAATCAAAAATAATATTTATCTTGGAAAAGTAAGCAGGATAGAGCCATCACTTCAAGCTGCTTTTATTGATTTTGGTAGAGAGAGACATGGATTTTTATCTTTTAACGATATACAGTCAGATTATTATCAGATACCTAAGAGTGATCTTGAAGTTATAAAAAAAGAAGAAGAGAAAGCAAGAGAAGAACTTTCAAAAGAAATCGAGGCTAAAGAGGAAAAAAATTTAGCGGATGGTAATTTGGAAGCTGATGATCCAATTGAAATAAGAAAAAATGAAATTGAAGAAAATGAAAATCTAATTTCAGAAAAAATTGAAGGAAATAACGAGTCTTCAAAAGACAATAAAGATTTTAAAATAAAAAAAAATTTTAAGTTTAAAAGATATAAAATCCAAGAGGTAATTAAGCCTAATCAAGTTATTCTTGTACAGGTTATAAAAGATGAGAGAGGTCAAAAAGGTGCTGCGTTAAGTACTTTTATTTCAATTGCAGGAAAATATATTGTATTGATGCCTAATACTCCAAAAGGTGGTGGTATATCGAGAAAAATTTTCAATCCGGCAGATAGAAAGAAAATTAGAGGAATTTTAAATGAAATTGAAATACCAAAAGAAATGGGATTGATTGTAAGAACGGCTGGAAGTAATAAAACTAAAAATGAAATTAGTCATGATTTAGATACTTTGTTAAAAACATGGGATCAAATTAAAGATAATGCAATTAATTCAATTGCTCCCACCCTAATTCATCAGGAAAGTGAAATTATTAAAAGAACTTTGAGAGATATGTATGATGAAAATACTAAAAATATAATAATCGAGGGAAACGAAGGGTACAAAAAAGCTCAAACTTTTATGAAATTGATAATGCCTTCCCATGTAAAAAAAATTAAAAAATATAGAGGTAAGGTTCCTCTTTTTATAGAGGAGAATATTGAGCAAAAATTAAATCAAATTTTTGAGTCAGAAATAAAATTAAACTCAGGAGGGTATATAGTTATTAATCCTACTGAAGCTTTAGTTTCTATTGATATAAACTCAGGAAGTTCAATTAAACAAAAAAATGTTGAAAGCACTGCATTAGATACAAACTTAGAGGCTGCAGAGGAAATCGCTAGACAAATTAAGATTAGAGACTTGTCAGGACTAATTATTATTGATTTTATAGATATGCTGAGTTTTGGAAATAGAAGAATGGTGGAAAGACGATTAAAAGAAAAATGTAGAATAGATAGAGCTAGAATTCAAATTGGGAGAATAAGTAATTTTGGTTTACTTGAAATGTCACGTCAAAGATTAAGAGAAAGTGCTGTTAAATGGAAAATTGAACTTACAGATGAATCATTTGCACAAAAACTTCTTAAATTAGTTGAATTAAAAACTGTGATAAATAAGGCTAAATTTGTAGATTTAAAAGTCTGCAAAAAAATTTCTGATTTTCTTAAAGAAAATTTTGTTGCAAACTTAACTTATTTTGAAAAAAAAAATAAAATGAAGATTGATATAATTAGTGATAATTCATTAATAATTCCAGAATATATAATTGATGTAAAAAATAAATCAAAAAAAACTATTGAACTAGTTGAACACTATGAAAAACTGAAAAATTTAGATCAGCAAAATAAAGAAAATAAAATAATTAACTTAAAAGATAAAATAAAGTTTAAAAAAAAGAGCTTTCGAAAAAAAAAATTTTTTAAGAAAACTAAATAACGCCTTTAATAGGAGATGATGGGTTACCCATTATAGTCTTTTCAATTCTACCAGAAATAAAAGATTGTCTTCCTGCAATGACTGCGTTTTTAAAAGCTTCTGCCATTACAAAAGGTTTTTTTGCTTTTGCTATCGCGGTATTAACTAAAACACCATCACAACCTAGTTCCATTGCAATGGTTGCATCTGATGCTTGACCAAGGCCTGCATCTATAATTAAAGGTAATCTTGTCTGTTTTCTAATAATTGAAATATTAACATGATTTAAAATTCCCAAACCAGATCCTATTGGTGCAGCTAAAGGCATTATTGCAGAAGCTCCAGCGTCCTCTAATCTTTCAGCCATTAATGGATCATCATTACAATATACCATTACTTTAAAGCCTTCTTTAGATAGAACTTCTGTGGACCTTAAAGTTTCAATCATATCTGGAAATAAGTTTTTTTTGTCTCCCAAAACTTCAAGTTTAACTAATTTCCATCCACCTATTTCTCTAGCTAATCTTAAAGTTCTTAAAGCATCCTTAGAATTAAAACAACCAGCAGTATTTGGGAGATAGGTAATTTTTTTTGGATCGATATAATCCATCAATAGTGGTTTTTTTTTATTGAATATATTTACCCTTCTTACTGCTACAGTTACTATTTCAGCTCCAGATATTTGAACAGCTCTGGCACACTCCTTCATAGTTTTATATTTTCCTGTACCGACTATAAGACGAGATCTAAAATTTTTTTTTGCTATAACCAAATTGTCTTTTTTCAATTTTAACCACCTCCAATAAAATGGACTATCTCAATTTTATCCATATTTTTAATTTTTATTTTATTCAGTTTTTTTTTTATCCAATATTTCTAGATTTAATTCAATTGCAACTTTTTTTAGTGGTACTTTTAAATCATTTAAAAGGTTTTTAAGCTTATAATTTTCATTAACTATTTTAATTTTACCATTTAATTGGATTTTTATTTTTTTTATTTTTGTCATCGTATATAAGAGATGGATGAATAACAAAATAATTATCATCAACGGTCCAAATCTTAATCTATTAGGAGAAAGAGAACAATCACAATATGGATCAGAAACTTTTGATAAATTAAAAGAAAATTGCTTAAATGAGTCAAAAAAATTGAATTTAATTACTGAATTTGCTCAATCAAATATTGAAGGTGAAATAGTCAATTTAATTCAAAATGCGAGAAAAAATTTTGATGGGATAATTATAAACGCTGCAGCCTTTACTCACACATCTGTGGCTATCAGAGATGCATTAAGTGTTTTTAAAAAACCTATAATCGAAGTACATATATCAAATATTTATAAAAGGGAGGAATTTAGACATAAATCATTGATAAGTGATATTGTTAATGGTGGAATTTTTGGATTAGGCATTAATGGTTATATTTTAGCCATAATTGCAATGCAAAAGCTTTTAAAAAATGAAAATTGATAAAAAGATTATTAAAGAGTTAAGTGATTATTTAGACGAATTTAATCTGACTGAACTAGAATATACAGAAAAGGACACAAAAATAAAAGTTTCCAAGAATACAGTTTCAGTCAACAATAATCTTATACCTAAGAATAATAATTTAAGTTCAAAACCTGAAAAAGAAGTTGTAAGTAATAAAACGTCAGGAAAAGAAATAACGTCCCCAATAATTGGAACAGCTTATCATGCACCAGAACCAGGTGCAAAAAAATTTGTTGAAATTGGAAAAAAAGTAAAAAAAGGTGACACAATAATGATTATTGAGGCTATGAAAACTATGAATCATGTACCCTCAACATCTGATGGTATAGTTAAAGAAATTTGTGTCGAAGATGGACAACCGGTTGAATTTGGGCAAACTATAATCATTTTGGAATAATGTTTAAAAAAATATTGATTGCAAACCGAGGGGAAATTGCAGTTAGAATTATAAGAGCATGTAAAGAATGGGGTATATCAACTGTAGCTGTTCATTCGGATGTTGATAAAGAAAGTATGCACGTGAGAATGGCTGATGAAAGTGTGTGCATAGGATCACATCAACCTGCAAATAGTTATTTAAATATACCAGCGCTTATGTCTGCCATAGAAATTACAAATGCTGAAGCTGTTCATCCAGGTTATGGATTTTTGTCAGAAAATGCAAACTTTGCAAAAGTTTTAGAGGAAAATAATATTAAATTTATAGGTGCTTCATCAAAATTAATTGAAATGATGGGTGATAAGATCCAAGCTAAAAAAATAGCTAAAGAAAATGGATTGCCAGTTATTGAAGGTTCGGAAGGTGGAATAAAAGATGTCAAAGAAGCTAAGGAACTTTGTAAAAAAATTGGTTTACCAGTTTTGATTAAAGCTTCTGGTGGTGGAGGTGGAAAAGGAATGAAGATTGTGCATAAACAAGAGGAAGTAGAAACTTTATTTTTAACAGCAAAATCTGAAGCTCAAAAATATTTTGGGAACGATGAAGTATATATTGAAAAATTTTTTCAAAACCCTAGACATATTGAAGTTCAAATTTTAGCAGGTAAAAATGGAACTGTACATTTACATGAAAGAGATTGCTCAGTACAAAGAAGGCATCAAAAATTAATTGAAGAAACACCCAGCCCAGTCTTAAATGATGACATAAGAAAAGACTTATTTGATAAAACAGTAAAAATGGTTACCAAAATTGGATATGAAGGTGCTGGGACTGTTGAGTTTATTTATGAGGATGGAAAATTTTATTTTCTAGAAATGAATACCCGAGTTCAAGTAGAACATCCTGTTTCAGAAATGGTTACTGGAATTGATATTATCAAGGAACAAATATGGATTGCTTACACTGGAGATACTGCCCTTAAACAAATAGATATTAAACCTAGAGGTCATGCAATTGAATGTAGAATTAATGCTGAGGATCCAAGTAAAAATTTTCAACCCTCACCTGGTATAATTAGTATGTGCCATCAACCCTCTGGTTTTAGAACAAGAGTGGATGGTGCAATTTTTCAGGGTTATAAAGTAACTCCATTTTATGACAGCATGATTTGTAAATTAATTTGTCATGGGAGAAATAGAAAAGAAGCAATTCAAAGAATGAACAGATCTTTAGATGAATTTGTTATTGAGGGAATTACAACCACCATTCCTCTACATAAAAAATTACTAAGTCATAAAAAATTTATAAACTCAGATTTTAATGTTGGTTGGCTTGATAAAGAAAAAATACTCTAATAACAACCAACTAACCATATGTCATATACCGGGTGATCAAATGGCGCTATTGATGGACTTGATGAAAACATCCAGCCATTAAATACAAAAACGTTATCTCTATCATCTTGAGTCAAATCTCTAACTTGAATATAAGCTTTAATTTCGGGATTATCATCAAATTCTGAATTAGTGCATTTCATACTTTTAATTGCTAAATCTTTGTAAATAAATTCGTCTCTATTAGTAAGTTTAATTAACTCATTCTTTGAACTTATTTTATCTAAAATTTTTAGGTCAGTTCTGGTCATATTTTGAGGTTCATTTGAGCTAACTCCCATTGTAAAAAATAAACATAAAAGAAAAAGTAAATTTAATAAATAAAAACTATGATTTCCAAGTATTATATTTTTTTTTGACTTCATCTTTTTTTTCTTTATTTGGATAATAAGCATCTTTTGTTCCAGTAAGATTTGGTTGATGAGGTTTTTGCCATTCATATTTTTCTAATTCGTGATTTTTTTCAATTCTATTTGGCATGTAATGAATCCACGAAAACCACTCAACTGGTATCTTAGAAGCATCAATTTCGTTCGCATAAATTACCCATCTTTTCCCTTTTTTACTCTCATAATATTTATTACCAAAAGAATCTTTTCCAACAAACTTTCCATGAAATAATGTTTTTAATTTTGTACCAATAGTTTCTTGATTCCACCAAATGAAAATTTTTTTAAAAAGTGTCAACATTTTATTTTTTAAATATTCAATTTTAAATTGTATAAATTAAATTAGACTAAAATTTGTATTTGTATATAAATTAAATGATTCATTATTCAAAATAAAAAACATATATTGAGGTAAAATGGCAAAATATTTAGTTGAAACTTATTACACATGTACATTTAAAGTTGATCATTATCTAGATGATATAAATGAAACTGAGCTTAAAAATTTGGAAAAAAGAGATGACGGAAAATTTAAAGTTCTAGATGTAAAGCTGGATAATAGAAAAACAAAAAATTTAGACTCGAAAAATGATAAAAGTAATGAAAATCAAAAAGTAGATTTGGTTTTAAATAATGAAAAAGTTAAAAATGAAAGTCTTAAAAAATCAGTAACAAAAATATTAAATAAATCTGAAAAAAATGAAAAGAGATTTAGTATGCCTGATAGAAGAAAAGGTTATATTCAAAAAGCCACGATCGGGGATCATAAAGTATACTTACATACTGGAGAATATGAAGATGGAAAGATTGGGGAAATTTTCATAGATACAAGTAAAGAGGGAGAGCTTGTTAAAGCTTTAATGAACAACTTTGCGATAGCAGTTTCTCTTGGACTTCAATATGGTGTTCCTTTAGATGAATTTATTAGTGCTTTTGTCGGGACTAAATTTGAACCCTCAGGTAAAGTTTTTGGTAACGATAGAATTTTATCTGCTACTTCAATTTTAGATTATATTTTTAGAGAATTAGCTATTTCATATCAAAACAGAGAAGATTTAGCTCATACACCCTCTATTGGTAATTCAGATATTTCAAATATTGATGAAAATGTATCTGAAGATCAAAGCCAATTATTAAAAATTGTAAAAGACATTACAAGTAAAGGATTTGTAAGAAGTAACTATAAAAAGAATCTTGTAGATTTATCTGATGTAAAAATCAGCCTTAAGGGTAAAAAATAATTATTTTTTATTTTTAAGTGAAAGATTCAATTCTTTTAATTGATCTTCGTTTACTGTAGATGGTGCGTTCATCATTAAATCTTGAGCATTTTGATTCATTGGAAACATCGTAACCTCTCTAATATTTTTCTCATTTGCAAGTAACATAACTATTCTATCTATCCCAGGTGCTATACCTCCATGAGGAGGAGCTCCATAACTTAATGCATTAATCATTCCACTAAACTTGGTATTAACATCTTTTTTTGAATAGCCAGCTATAGAAAATAGTTTATACATTAGCTCTGGTATATGGTTTCTAATTGCACCAGAGGAAAGTTCTATACCATTACAAACAATGTCATATTGATAAGCAAGGATTTCCAATGGATTATCAAAATTTATATCTTTTTTATTTCCTTGAGGCATAGAAAATGGATTATGACTAAATTCTATTTTGTTCGTTTGTTCATTTTTTTCAAACATTGGATAATCGATGATCCAACAAAATGCAAAACAGTTTTCATCTATTAATTCTAGATCTTGAGCAATTTTATTCCTTGCTTGAGATGTAATATTTTCTAATTCAATTTTTTTTCCACATGCTAAAAAAATACTATCTCCAACTTCTGCGCCAGTTTTAATCATAATTTCTTTAAGTGAATCATCTGAAAAAAATTTTCCTATAGGACCCTTAGCTGAAATTTCTTTATCCTTATCAATAGTAAAATATGCAAGTCCAGATGCACCCTGTTCTTTCGCCCATTTATCAATATTATCAAAAAAACTTCTGGGCTTATCTTTTGTGTTTTTTGTGACAATACATCTTACATTTGAACCAGATTTTACTAATTTTTTAAAAATATCAAAGGTTACATCATCTCTTGAAAAAACTTCTGTTATATCAGTAATTATTAGTGGATTTCTTAAGTCTGGTTTATCAGTGCCGTATTTTAACATTGCATCAGCGTATGGAATTTTTGGAAATTTAGTAAATTGTAATTTTTTTTTGGAAAATTTTTTAAAAGTGTTTGTAAGCAACTTTTCAACAACTTCAAATATATCTTCTTGTTCAACAAAAGACATTTCTAAATCTAATTGATAAAATTCACCTGGACTTCTGTCAGCTCTAGCATCTTCGTCTCTAAAACATGGGGCGATTTGAAAATATCTATCAAATCCTGAAACCATGATAAGTTGTTTAAATTGTTGAGGCGCTTGAGGTAAGGCGTAGAACTTCCCTGGGTTAAGTCTACTAGGAACTAAAAAATCTCGGGCTCCCTCAGGACTTGATGAAGTTAATATTGGTGTTTGAAATTCTAAGAAATTAAGTTTAATCATTTCATTTCTTATAAATGAAATTACGTTAGATCTAAGAATTATATTTTCATGAATTTTTTTTCTACGTAAATCCAAAAATCTATATTTAAGTCTTATCTCTTCAGAGTATTCTTGATCGCTAAATACTGGTAATGGTAATTCTTTACAATCTCCTAAAATTTCATAATTTTTAATTTCAACTTCAATTTCACCTGTCTCAATTTCTTTGTTAATAGTTTCTTTAGATCGATTGATAACATTTCCTTCTATTTTGATTACAGTCTCAAGCTGAATCTTTTCTAGATCTCCAAAATGAGTATTATCTTTTTCAATAATACATTGTGTTATTCCATAATTGTCCCTAAGATCAATAAACAAAAGATTACCATGATCTCTTTTTTTATTAATCCAACCAGAGAGAATAGTAGATTTTCCGACCATCTCTTTTCTTAATTCTCCGCAATTATGACTTCTATACTTATTCAATTAATCTCCTAATACTTCTTTAATAATCTTAAAATCAATTGGTTTTTTTTTTTTTAAACTTAATTCATCGATCTTATATATGAAATCAAATATTTTACTATAAGATCTGTCAATTCTCTTAATGATGTAATTGATAAGTTTTTTATCTATAAATATTTGACGATCAGATAAATTTTTTAAAATTATAGCAAACATCAAATCATCATCGGGTTTTTCTATATATTGTAAAAGAAAATTATTTGTTCTAGATTTTAAATCTTTAAGTGAAAAATTCATATTTACAATAGGTTTTTCTGAAGTAACAATTATAAATTTATTATACTGATCAATAATATTCATCAAAGTATATAATATTTTTTCATCTACATTTTCATCAAGATTCTCTAAAATTATGTTTTCATGTAATTTTATTTTTTTTAAATTATCATCTGTTATCTGATCAGAATTCAATTTTAATCCTTTAAATTTTTTAATAAAAATATTAATTAAATGCGTCTTTCCAGAAAAACGATCTCCGTGAATGTTCAAAAAATTCTTTTCCCACATAGGCCAACTATTAAGAAGTTTAAAAATATGTTCATTTGATTTTGATACATAAAAATCATCATCTTTAAAATTTTGTTCAAAATCAAATTTAATAATTAACTGGTTTAAATTTTTCATTTTAAAATCCAAATCTTTTTTTCAGTGTTAAATTGATAGTCAATTTTCTCCATAATATTTATAAAGTTTGCAGGAGTACCATTAAATATTATTTCATAATAAATAAAATCTTTATCAAATTTCGTGATTGAATAATCATTTACTAAATCAATTAAATTTAAATTTTTTTCAAAATCTAATGAAACTTCTAAATTTTTATTATCAACTTTTACTAAAAGAGGAAGCTTAATTGAAGTATTTATTATATTAAATTCTTTCCAAACATCATCATAAATTATCTTAAGTTTTTCTATAAGAATTTTAATTTGATTTTCATTTTTAAAATCAATTTTTTCAAAGGTATCATTTCTAAGGATTGATTTATCCCCAACATTTATTTTTGATAATATTTTTACCTCTTTTTCATTTTTAAATATTAAACAAACAATTGAATGTTTCAGAAAATATTTTTTAATGATCTCATTAAAATTGTATTCTTCAATAATATCAAGCTTACTTTTAATTAAACTTATATCCTCCAAATCTTCCGTAGGTAACATATAATCAATTAATTGTGATTTTTGGTTGAATTTATTCCAATCATTATAAATAAAATTTTCAGAAAAAATTAATAAATCATTTATATTTTCATCTATTATTATTGGTATAAATAAAAATGTTTCTTCAACAATTTGAGACGGAAAAATATTTTTTTTTTCAAGATAGTCATAGATTTTTTTTTTATCAAAGGAAACACCAAGATTCACAATATATTTTTGATTGATAAATTTTTCTTCCTTAATTGAAAAAGTTTTGACCATACCTTTGATTTCATTTAATTTTACTTTATTAATTTTTTTTAAATCTGAAGAATTTACTATTGTGTTAATTAATAAAAAAAATGCTTTTTCAAATCCAGTATTTATCACTACATTTTTATTAAAATCTTTCTCAAAAGGCTCTGAAATTTCTATATCGTTAACCTCGAAAGCATTTGCATTAACTTTTGTTGTGGAAAAAAAAGATATAATTAAAGCTACTATCGAAAAAAAAATATATAAACTTTTTAAATAATGCATAGAAATTTCAATCTTTATATTAATGAATAAAAATCTCTTTACCTATAAAAAAAGTGGGGTCAACATTGATGCTGCAGATAAATTTGTTAATTTCATAGCTAATATTACATCAAAAAAAAATGGCAATAAAAAGTTTAATAATATTGGTGGATTTGGTTCAATTTCCAATATACCAAAAAATATTAAGAATCCTAAAATTGTTGCATGTACTGACGGAGTTGGGACTAAAATTGAAATAGCAAATTTAATAAAAAAATATGATACTATAGGAATTGATTTGGTCGCAATGAGTGTGAATGATCTAATTGTTCAAGGAGCTAAACCAATTTTTTTTTTAGACTACATTTCAATAAATAAAATTGACCTAAAAAAACTTAAATCAATAATCAAAGGAATCATTAAAGGTTGTAGAATATCAGGATGTGATTTAGTGGGAGGTGAAACTGCTGAAATGCCAGGAACCTATGAAAAAGGTAAATTTGATATTGCAGGATTTGCTATAGGCATAGTTGGTAAAAAAGATATTTTAAATAAAAAAAAAATAAAGAATAAAGATTTAATTTTGGCGGTCCCCTCAAGTGGTATCCATTCCAATGGCTATTCTTTAGTTAGACATTTAATTAAAAAAAAAAAAATTAATATTAATAGAAAAAGATTTTTGAAAAAAGAATTGATTAAACCGACAAAAATTTATGTAAAAGAAATTTTAAAATTGATTGACGATAAACTATTGAATGGATGTGCAAATATCACAGGTGGTGGAATAGCTGATAATATTAAGAGAATAATTCCAGAAAATTTATGTGCAAATATAGACCTAAATCTTATAAAGCCTTTAAAAATTTTTAAATGGTTAAAAAAAAATAATTTAAGTGATCAAGAAATGTTCAAAACTTTTAATTGTGGTGTAGGTTTTTGTTTAATCATTAATCCAAAAAACTTTGTAAAAGTAGAAAAACAATTTTCAAAAAATTTTAAACCTTACATAATAGGTGAAATTGGTAAAAACTCTACAAAAGTAAAGATAAATGGTAAAATTAATTGGAGTTAAAAAAATTAATGCTGCTGTTTTTATATCAGGCACAGGCAGTAATTTAAGAAGTTTACTTATTTTTTTTAAAAATAAAAATTTTAATATTAAGATTAAGTTAATACTTTCTAATAATCCAAAAGCTAAAGGTCTTAAATATGCAAAAATATTTAAAATTAAAAAAAAAATTATTGTTTACAAGAATCAAAACTTAGCAGAAAAAAAGATTTTATCATGTCTCAAAAAGAATAAAATCAACTTAGTATGTTTAGCAGGTTTTATGCGACTTTTATCTAGAAGATTTATAAATAGCTTTAACGGAAAAATTATTAATATTCATCCGTCTTTATTACCAAAATATAAAGGTTTGAACACTCATAGAAGGGTTATTAACAAAAAAGAGAGATATTCTGGATGCACTGTTCATTATGTTAATCATAAAGTTGACTCGGGTAAAATAATTATGCAGAAAAAGGTAAAAATTAATAAAAAAGATACAGTGAAAACATTATCAAAAAAAATACTTAAGCAAGAACACCGTTTGTATCCAAAGGCTTTATTGAAAATTTATCCTAATCTTTAAAGAAAAAATCAATCTCAATCTTAGCATTAGAAACACTATCTGATCCATGTACTGAATTTTTATCTATTGAAATTCCATACTTTTTTCTAATTGTGCCATCTACAGCATCTTTTGGATTTGTTGCACCCATTAATTCTCTATTAGCTTTTACAGCATTATCTTTCTCAAGTATCATTACCACTATTGGCCCTGAGGATAAATAAGAACATAAATCATTATAAAATGGCTTAGTTTCATGAACTTTGTAGAATTTTTCTGCTTCAGATTTTTCAATTTGAATTTTCTTTTCTTTAATAATCGAAAATCCTTTATTTTTAAAAATATCTTTTATTTCATTATCCAAATTTCTTTCAACTGCATCTGGTTTAATAATTGACAGTGTTTGTTCTAAATTATTCATATTCATCTTCTATAAGTTTATTTAGTAATCTTACTCCAAAACCTGTGGCACCCCCTGAGTTTAATGCTCCACCATATTTTGAAAATGCCATGCCGGCAATATCAAGATGGGCCCAAGGCGTATTATTTAAAATAAATCTTTGCAAAAATTGAGCAGCTGTAGTTGAACCAGCGCCGCCAACATAATTAATATTTTGCATATCTGCATTTTTTGAATTTATTAATTTATCATAATTTTTGTGCAGGGGCATTCTCCATACTTTTTCTTCAACTTTTTCACCTGCATTTATTATCTGTTTTGAAAGTTTATCATTGTTTGAAAAAAGTCCAGCATACTCTGATCCCAAAGATACAATAATTGCACCAGTTAAAGTTGCTAAATCTATAATAAATTTAGGTTTAAATTTTTTTTCAGTAAAAGTTAAAGCATCAGCTAAAACTAATCTACCTTCAGCATCAGTATTTAATATTTCAATAGTTTTTCCGCTATAAGATTTTACTATATCGCCTGGTCTTTGAGCGTTTCCCCCTGGCATATTTTCAACTAACCCTACTACTCCAACAGCATTTATTTTTGCTTTTCTTAATGCAAGGTTCTTCATTAAACCTACAACAACAGCTGAACCTGCCATATCATAAGTCATATCTTCCATAAATTTTGCAGGCTTTAATGAGATACCTCCAGTATCAAAACAAACTCCTTTACCTACAAAACTGAGAGGTTTAGAATTTTTTTTTGCTCCATTCCATTCCATCGTAACAAGATATGATCCCCTTATACTTCCTTGACCAACACCCAATAAAGAATTCATTCCAAGTTTTTTTAATTTTTTTTCGTCATATATATTTATCTTTAAACCAATTTTTTTTAATAAATAAATCCTTTTTGCATATTCATCAGGATGTAAAATATTTCCAGGTTCGGATACCAGATCTCTTGCAAAAAAAGTTCCTTCCTCAATCGCTTTGAATTTTTGTTGATCTTTAATCGATAATTTATTTTTATTTTCAATAACATTTAAAGTAATAGTTCTTGATTCTTTTTTTGTTTTATATTTATTAAATTCGTAAGACTTAAGTCTTAATCCATGAAGAAAGTGGCCTATAAAAAGTTTATTTTTACTTATAGAGCTATCAGAATTAATATTGTACTCAATATTTTTATCATTATTAACTCGACCAAAAAATTCGGCACCAAGATTTTCAATATCTGAAGTTTTTAAATTTTTTTTTATCGAAACTAGAATAATCTTTTTTTTACTGCTTAATTCAAAAACGAGTAATCTTTTTTTTAAATCGCTAATTTTTAATAGATCACTTATGTAAAAGAATTCATCTCCTGTCAGATATTTTTTAATATGTGATATGTTGAAATTTTCATCAGCAAATAATACAAGATTTGCAGAGGTTTTTTTAACTAGGTTTTTTTTAAAATTAATTTTTATTGCCATAATTTTGCTTATTTAGAATAATAGATGAATGCTATATATAAAGTAAAAAAATATTTTCAATGAAAAAATT
>MDTD01043582.1_pt1 | contig 17036 bp, 4 predicted proteins | sample 811221 | NCBI WGS metagenome assembly MDTD01 (sample SAMN05326646, study PRJNA326480) | marine metagenome | isolation source: seawater | place: Pacific Ocean: South West | collected 2011 | reverse complement strand
ATCAGATAGATTGGAGTCCTTGACATAGGACGTGACTACACCATTAGTGAAAACAGGCTTCATCACGCTGGAATCGTCATCGCTGTCATCATCTAATGGGTGTGTACCGTTGTTGTACTCCATCAGATTAGAGAACAATAGAGGCTGTAATCCTTGGGGAATCTGTCCTCCCAGTTCATACTCTGAGAACTGTCGTGAGTCCCATGTTCCCTGAGGCGCGGGAACGTCAGTGATTTTCCTATCGAACCATCCATCAGAGTCGGGATCATAGTTTATGTCAAGTGGATTTAATGGGTTAAGAGACCACCTGAAGTCATTAACAGGCAGGAATTCTCCATAAACCGAATAGCAAAATTCCCAACCATCAGGCATCCCGTCAAGATCTGAATCATCATCCGTGGGATCGCTAACCCCGGCTAGGCTGATATTGAAATTATCCGGCTGTATAGAATTGATTAGCCCCATTCTATCTGAGGATTCCAGACTCTTGCTTCTGAACATGTCATACAGCTGTCCAAACGCGGCGTCGTATGACATTCCCTCCTCTCCGATAAATGCATTAATCGCATCAGCACCATATGAAACCAGACCGGTCTCATTTGGGATTGTATCCACAGCTATCTTTTTTCCATAAATTCTAGATTCATATTCAGCTAAATTATCGAATGACTCCGAGTCTGAAATCTGACCATTTCCATCGCAGTCGTAAGAGTCACCGTCCGAATCCCTAGAAACATCAGATCCTGTAAGGGGATTCAACTCCCATATATTCTGTTCTAGATTCCACTGTGTGAACCAATACTCATACCCATCACTCATCCCGTCTCTGTCAGTATCCACGTCATTTGGATCTGATATTCCCAGAAGAGCAGATAGGAGTGGTTTTGCTGGACTCCCTGACAGCCAATCTTGGTATTGCTCCATAGCTAGTTGAGCCTTTCCTTCCTTTCCAAACAAAATTCTGAAGACTCTATTATTAGCTTCAGATGGATCTATCGAGTCAGCCTCTTCCCACATCCTTGGGGCATCTGGAGGAGATAGGCCACCGTTAGCAGGATTATTGTTTGTAAGATTCAGTTCGACTTGATCGGTTATTCCATCCAAATCCGAATCATAATATCCGTCACCAGACACCAGGGGATTTAATGTCCATACGGAATCAGTTGAGTTCCATCTTGTAAAAATTAATTCGATTCCATCTAACAGGCCATCTCCGTCTGTATCGGGATTATTTGGATCAGCAGTTAGTCCGGATAGATTCTTTTGATCTTCGGACAGGAAGTATCCGAAAGAGTATGTTGACTCTGCGGAAAGCCATGGAGTGGGAAGTAGCTCTCCCCCTACGCTCAGTAAGTAGAATTGTGGTGATGTAACAAGAGAGTCCGTCTCACTGAGATTTCCATCTATTGAATTGTATTCTTCCCAATTATTCATTCCATCCCCATCGGGGTCGCCATCTTGATCTCTTTCATCTACTGGATTAAGAGTCCATTTTTCATCAAATAAACTCCATCGTGAGTGGTAGTATTCCCAACCATCTGGCATTCCATCTCTGTCTGAGTCGGAAGAAAGTGGATTTCCAGAACCGACATCTTCCACTGTAGTTCCATTAACTAAGCTGAGGTATGCAGTACTGGTGTACTCGCCAAAGGAGCCTGGAGCGAGTCCTTGCCATGATGAGTGTGAGAGGTTTGTGACGAATCCGTCGGGGAAATCCATTCCTGACTCTGTGGAATCGGAGTATATTATCTGGTCTTTAAGATGATCCTCGAGCCAATTTACCAGTTGCTCATCCATTGATAGCACACCATCCATATTGATGTCATAACCATCACCGTCTGGATTGTTGAGTGCGTCCGAACCATTCAGTGGATTGATTCCCTTGTTGTCCTTATTCCAAGAGCAAGTATATCGCGCCTCCCAGCCATCTGGAAGTGTATCCCCGTCAGAGTCTACGTTGTTAGGGTCTGTAGGCACCCACGATAGTGCCGACTCATTTGACTCCCCATGGGATGGAAGTCCATCTCTGATAACATCATCAATTATTTCCCCCCACTTGTACTCACATAGATTTGACAGTCCATCTCCATCTGCATCTTCCTTTGCATCGTTTGGATCTCTTGGGTCTAGTGTCCAGAGATTACCTCCAGTGTAAATATCCCCAATCCATCTCCTGTTCTCAATCTCCCAGCCATCGGGCATTCCGTCTCCATCTGTATCTGGATTGGTGGGGTCTGTTGGACCGTCCGTACCTCCACCCGCGCCTGAACCGAGCCATCCTTCAAGGTGGACGGTCTCCGATTGTGATGACGAGTCGTCACAAACATAGTCATCGTTAAGATAATGGCAAGAAAATGAGGTTGACTCCAAGAACCAACCCCAGTACTCTTCTCCATCAGTGAGCCCATCTCCATCAGAGTCAATATTTCTTGGATCCGTGCCATTTGTACCGAATTGTGAAGTATTTACGTATCTGAACTCCTCCAAATTACTCCACTCACGAATAAATATGGTCCCATCAATTAAGGGGAAGCTGACTCCATCGGCATCAGCATCCCTCTCCCTGTCAAACGGATCCGTTGGATCTAAACCGTGAACATATTCCCAGCCGTCAGGCATTCCATCGAAATCTGAGTCGTCCGATAATGGGTCTATCGGCATGATATTCATGAATCTGCCAGGCGAGGACCCTGAGAAAATCCATTCTTCATTTTCGTTTACCATTGAAATTAGGTTGGTGACCAGTCCTGGCATTCTGGTTTGATTGATGTAGGGGCCCAGAACACCTGTGTGGCCTCCCTCAAGACACCATGTTCCGTCCCTTGAACCCAGAACAACCATTCCCTCGATTGCCATAACAGATCTGATATCATTCGCACCCTCAGCCCAGCGTTCAGAATTGAACATCCTATCGTTACTTATCGAGGATCTTGGCATCTGCATGAATATAGACAGGTCAATCAGGTGTAGCCCTCCTGCTGTTCCCATCCATACACCTGTAACCTGATCTAGATCTCCGTTATCCAGAATTGGTCCAGCGGGCTCCAAAACATTGACGACCGCGGATTTAGATTCATTCAAGAGATCGGCCATTCTCACGAATGTCTCCGCATCTTCGATATCGAAGACCCACCATGGATCACCCGCAGATGTAATTCCGTCCGTAGTGTTCCATGCAATCAGTCCTGCATTAGTGGCTACCATAAGCAGAGGGCCCCTGCCTTGTATTGGGACTTGGATGGCATCATTGGCAGACACCTCCGAGTCGGAAAGAGCCTCGGTCAATGGGGAGCTAAGGAATTCTTCTCCGACACTTACGGATCTTCCTCCGCTCCAACAGTCCCCTCCAGAGCCTTCATCAGACACGCTTACCGTCCATGCCTTCTGATGACCGAAAACCATCAGATCGAGATTATTGTTACCTGTATCAAGTTCCATCATTGATACCACGGGGCCTATTTCAGATTCAGAAAGAGACGACATAACTGGAAGGCCGTTTTCCATTGAGACGCAATGAACCCCTAAATTCGTTCCAATTACCAAGAAGTCTGAGTTCCCACCGGGAGACCACCTAACCATCGAAGTCATTTCTACACCGGGGCGAAGATTGTGAAGAGAGGATATCTCGCCGAATGGATCAAGTGTAGTTACTCCGTATTTGGAACCGACAATTATTCTCTGTTGATCGCTGTCTTTGATCATGGTGTGTATTGCCGCATCAACTAACTGGGTCTGCGTAGATTGATCAAAAGTAAGTACGTTTCCATCATGACTGGTTACTGCGGTGCCTCTGATACCTGGTTTTACCCAGGATCCTTCGTCATAGTGAACCATGTACTCTTCGTAATTACTGAACGCTTCTCCCCATGCGGCGGTAGCGGTGGAAGTATCGGGGATTACGTACCCGTCCCTGTCCGCATCCCAGCCATCGCTATCAGAGTCCATAATTGCATCACTAGCGTTCCTGGGATCGAGTCCGTAGTGTGCTTCCCATCCATCTGGAATTCCATCACCTGGAATGACAAGTCCGGTTGCCAAAAGATCAGACCAAGAGTAGTAATCAGAATCTGAGCGTGTAGGATCGGTCCCCAGCCATCCATCGTCTCCAGTCGGCCTCAGTGTTGATTCCTGACAGGCATTTTCACTCATTCCCGGAATTGTCCCTGAGCACCATAGCCCGTCTCTCTCTGTAACCCAGTTTTCGGGGGTTCCGAAAGAGTATTCTTCTGAGTTTGAGTATCTCTCAGTAACATCGATATGACCATCCCTATCGACATCAAAGCCGTCTCCACAACCAAAACTAAAGTCTTCACACCTGTCAATATCTTCTGTACTATCTGATGGGTCAAGTGGATCGAACCAGAGGCAGGTCCAAGCATTAGTCGCGTTGAGATAACCCAGTCCTCCTTCAGTGCACATGTGTATTTCGTACCCATCGGGGAGTCCGTCTCCATCTGTATCCGAGGAGGTGGGGTCCAGATATTCCCTGTTTCCTGATTCTGTCAATTCTGGAGGCTTGCCTGTTAAAGAAAGTCTGTCAGTAAAGCATTTGTCGAGAGTATACGGCCAACAGTACTCCAACAGGGCCACAGCTCCATCTCTATCATGATCAGACATGTTGTCAGTACCGTTGTTCATGTCCAAGCCAAGCACCATGAAGCCCCCTTCGGGAGTATCAATAACTATGTCCCCCCCATATATCGCCTCATATTGATCAGGGATTCTATCTTCGTCTGCATCGGTAGCTGGAGGAGCCCCTCCTTGAGCATCAGTAGGATTTGTGGAGTCGACTGGGGACTGTGGCCTAGTTTGAGAAATGAAAGCGAGGCTACTAAGCAAAAGTAGTACAATAAAGGCTGCTGTCTGCTTCCTCCTCATGTTATAGCCCCAACTATGTAGTCCTCAACGTCCTCGGTTGACTTATGATGGTGATGGAGCGTCGTTCGGACATTGATTCAAAATATATGGTTCCTGAAGAGTCGATTAATCAATAAATGAGCTTTGAGAATAATTATCATAGGATTTGTTCAAAGGGTGTCGGTATCCCCGTAAGCTCGGAGCCGTTGCCATGAAGATTACTCACCTGGGAAGTGGGAGCAGGGGGAATTCTGTTCTCTTGTCTACAGGCGAGTCTAATGTTCTGGTAGATTGTGGGTTTTCATTAAAGAAGACAGAGTATAGATTGGATAAATTATCGGTAAATCCAACAGATATAGATTCCATAATTGTGACTCATCATCACTCTGACCATTCTAGATCTGCCGAGAGAGCTGCAAAAAGGTGGGGAGCACGGCTGATCAGTAATGCAGAGACTGCAAAAAGAATGCAATGGGAGGCCAGGGAGGATCTCCTGGTATTCTCTGAGCTTGAAAGAATTGATGCTGGTGTTGACATTAGTTTGCTGACTATTCCAGTACCCCATGATGATGCTGATAATGTGGCAGTGATAGCTTGTGATGATAGAGGTAGACGGGCGGCCATAGTCACTGATCTGGGTGAAGTCACCGCTGAGTTGTCCTCTCATCTCAGGAAGTGTGACCATATTTCCATTGAGTCCAACTACGATTATGACCGCCTGATGAGGGGGAACTATCCAGACACCCTGAAAAGGAGGATATCAGGAAGGGGAGGACACCTTTCCAATGCCCAGACCGCTTCAGCACTCAGCGAGATTGTCCATCCAGAGCTGAGTAGTATCGTATTGTGCCATCTTTCTGAGAGTAACAATCTTCCTCATGTCGCAGAGAGCGAGGTTCTGATGGAGATTTGTGATAATTTCAATGGTAGCTTGTCAATATCTAAACAAGATGGCCCGGAGTTTAGTAACTGGATTGGTCAGATTGATTCAGAGAAGATATCGGCCTGAGTTAATGTCCCATTACTACCCTGTGGACAGAGTTCTGAACGTCCCTCATCCTGTCGACCGCACCGAGCTCTCTGAAAACTACTAGGGACCTCTGTAGGTAGTCCACCCTCTGTGATCTGTCGCTCTCCACTTCCCCTAGTCTGGAAAGGATCTCTCCTTGCATCATCCTAAAGTCGTTTGCCTCTGCAATGGATAATGCGTCTAGATAATGCTGTGCAGCTTCATCTGATCTACCTGCATCACTCAGTACTTGTCCGAGTAGCATTTCTACTTCGACCGCGCTTCTCGGGTCTGATTGATCTGATAATATTTCTAGAGCGCCGGAATAATGATGCATTGCCAAATCATTATCTTTTATCCTTGCATAGTATCTGCCTAGAACAGCCCTTGACCTAGCATGAAGCTTTTCTTGGTTGTTCTGAGCCGTCTCATCGTGAGCTTTCATAGCATGGTCACGTGCCCTATCCATTTCATCCATCTCTAGAAAAGCCGAAGCCAGTCTGATTCTTGCCTCTGTTAGGTCGGATGATTCCTCGGAATCCAATAGTTCCTCCACATTTCCATAGACTTCTAGTGCTCTTTTGTTATCTCGTTGTCGTCTAAAGATATATCCCATATTATTGTATGATCTCGCTGCCCCCTGCGCATCTCTAAGCTTTATTTGCATCTCCAGCGCTTTCTTGTGCAGAGAGAGTGCAGTATCCATTTCTCCCTTCTTAACCGCTAAATCTGCCCTAGATGAGTAAATTCTTGCAAGAGGGGTAGTTAGTTTGTGTTTGACAGCTATGGGCAGTGCCATGTCGTATTGTCCCTCGGCCTCGTCCCACTTTCCTTGGACGGAGAGTATGTCTCCTGTGAGTTCATGTATTACAAATCTGGTTCTGGGACCGAATAGCTTAGCCTCAAGGACCCTGAGAATACCGAGCAGTTCGATGTGTCCGGCCTTGACCAGCTTGTGGCCTTCCTCGGATAATGCCGATGCTAGACCTTCTATATCGCCCGATTCATAAAGGTGGTGAATGTGCTCTATACTTTCTGATGGATCGTCCTTCCTAGTTCTATACCATTCAACTGCATTGGCATGTAATGATTGCTTTAGTGAATCTTCCATAGATCTAGTGAGGAACTCCCTGACTAAATCGTGAACATCATAGTTTTCGCTGTCTGCTTGCCTAGCCAAGCCCTTTTCCACTAGATCGTCCAAAAGATCTGTTTCCATGTCGATTGCAGATATTGCTTCGAGGGGCATAGGTTCTCTGAATACCGCTATAGCACCCAATAATCTCTTTTCAGCACCAGAAAGTCTACTGAAAATTTCCTTCTCAACAAATGCCTCCAGAGTTTCGTGGAATGTGCCACCTACACTTCCTCTATTTATCAGCTCGAGTACTAGTGGATGACCTCTAGATAAGCTATGAATATGCAGCAGTTGAGGCATCTCAATATCCTGCATTGTAGTCAGTATTTTCCTACTTGCTTCTTGATCGAGCCCATCGAGTGGCATCACCAGAGTCACTATTCTCCCCGAAGAATCAGATTCTGGAACTACCATCCTGAACGATCGGGAGAACATTACCAGTCCTACATCTTCTAGCTCTGGTATCTTCAATGAAAGCGATCTAAGTACTGAAATTAGTGTCTCATCGCCAACCTTGTGGAGGTCATCTATCACAATTAGGGATGGTGAAGACTCAAGTCCTACGGAGATTAGATTGACTGCCATTTGAGGCTGAGGAACGGGAGTTGATGCAAGATAGTCAGATAGGTCATCGCTCCCCATTGCAGATAGCCATTCTGAAACAGCCTCTAAGAATGCCCTCGCACCTTCCCAGTCTTGACATCTGTGGTAGAGAAGATTTCTTCTATGTGTAAAGCTCTCAATCAGCTTGGCGGAAAGTGCGGTTTTACCTATGCCTGCTATTCCGGGAACAAGTATTGACCCTGACTGATGCTCCAAGAGATTAACCATATTTTCTAGTTCCATTTCCCTTCCGTAAAATCTCCTGGTTCTTGGAAGATCGCTCAATGAGGTTACCAATTGTTTCTCAATATGCTTTGATAAGTCTCTTTCAATCAGGTCAGCAGATAATACTGAAAGATCTATGGTTCCTGAATCATCCAAATACCGGATAACATCAACGTGCCTGAGAGGCAATTCTGTACCCTCTAGAGCCTGTGATAGCTCCATGTTTGATGCCCTCCCATCCTTTCCAATCACGCGGACTACTTGCATCCCGACCTTAGACCAGATGTCATCGGCTAGCTTAGCTCCATCGTCCGTCAGGAAGTATGCCTTCCTTTTCCTCGAAACCCCGGTAACATGTGCTTGTTTCTCAATCAGATATCCTTGTTCCCTGAGTCCCGAAATAGCCCTAGGGACATTGGACCTGGCGATGGAAACTGCATTTGCAATTCCCATCTGTGAAAGTGCAAAAGGAACTTCGACTTTATCTGCATGATCCACATAGTCCCTGAGGTGGAGAAGGATCCTCTCCTGAACACCGGGCTTGGGCACGGGTGTGACTGGCATGAGTAAGTAAGCGACATCTTCTATTCAATAATGTTCGTGATGGAAGCTTAGGGGCTCTTCAAAGGGAATGTTACTTTTCTTCGACCCATTCTTCCTTTTCTGTATCCCAAAGCCAACCTGGATGGTCATCGTCCTTGATGAACCTGCTTTCATCTTCGTGTGGCCTCTCGTTCTTGTTGTAATTATGCTCAGGCTCAGGCTCAGTGTCTTCTTCGAATTCGATGAAGAAGTACGCGAAACCTGCCATTCCCAGAATTACGACTATTACAATAATTGCCAAGAATGAGGTAGCTGACGAGCTTGGGTCACTCACAGTGATCTTTGAACCGTCATATTCGAGGCCTCCGTACATGAACTGAGGAGTAGCAGAGCTTGATATTCGAGATCCTGGTATTCCCATAGTCCATGTTGAGTCAGCTGAAACAACTGTGTTGTTGACAGGAATTCCTCCGATTGTAGCTGTAACAGTTCTCCCTGGAAGACCGATGCCGGAGAAGATGGCAATTTCATCTTCTGAAATCCTTGTTTCTTGTGGTACATCGACCTGGAAATCTATTGCTATGACTTCGATGCTCATTGGGATAGAGTTTGCCTTTGATCCGAATTGATCTGATGCGACAAATACTACATCGTTAATTGACCAACCAGATATCTCGGGATCGAAGAAAGCCATCGATGTAGGGTTATACCTAGCCACGCCGTCTGCTGATATCGAAATCACTACGGGATATTCGTCATCTGAGGCTATTTCTTCGTCATCGTAAACTGATAGAATGAGCTCTTGATTAGGATCTGGATCTGTGAAGAAATCCAGTAGATTAATTTCGAAAGTGGTACATCGGTCAGCTGATTGTGAGTTTTCTTCGCAGTATAGTGTTACTGATTCTACCCATCCTGATTGATCAAAAACGGGTTGTCTATTTCCTGCATCTGGAGGATTGTCTGCGATTACATTAACTGACTTCCATTCGGAGTAGTCGAATCCGTCATAAGATCTCATCCTAATCTGGTATTCCGAATTGTGTCTTAACGACCTTGAGTCCCATGTTGAGCTGAATGCACCGTTCGAGTCGAATTCAATGACTGATTCCGAGTGAACTTCGATCATCCCGTTTGCTGTATCGAGGACTTCGATATCTACTCTAGTTACCTCGTTGTCATTGTCCCTGGCTACGCCTTCGAAAACTGACTCTTCGGAAACCGGCATTCTGTCTGACTCCTTGGGTTCGGAGATACTCATGAAGGGCGCGCTGTTCGAGTTGTCTATAGTGAGGGTGAGCTCAGCGGGAGCGCATTCATCGATCACACCATTACAGAAGTCCGAGTCTGAGGCCCATATCTTGAAGGTGTAGTCCGCCACTACTCTGGGTTGGCCACTGAAGTCCCAAGTCCATGACCATGATGTACCTCCAGAGACAGGAGTAACAACTTGAAAATTAGGACCAACGATTTGGAAATAAATCTCAGAAATATCCTTGCCACATTGTGATGGGCAACCATAGTAGTCATAGGCAGTACCCTCAAAAGTAACAGTATCATCAGAGTGAGTGGAGAATGGACTTGGGGAGTTTACCGAGACTGTAGGGGCCTGAGAATTAAGCTTGATAGAGATGGTGGATATGGGGCTGTAGTCGATTCCGTCGAACGCTCGGAACTGGAAAACATAGTCTCCTTCTGCCATTTGAGACATATCCAATTCATAGTACCATTCCTTGAAAGGATGGTTACTACTAGTTACTTCCCCAAATTGGGAGCCGGAGGAATCAGTGGCGAGTTGCGCATCTGACCAATCACTGGTGAATGGGTCTCTAACTTCTATTGAATGGACGAATCCTTTTTGATCCCACTGTGCCATTTCATCGCTTGGGTAGAATGAGGCTAGAATTCCATCGTGAGCGTTACCGGTGATATTCACTATCTTTCTGAATGAGTGGCCTTGGTCTTGTGTGATAGATACAGAGGGAGCTAAATTTAGCAGATTCGCAGTTCCTTGATATGAAGAGTCGTCTAATGTGAATTGTCCGCTATCCAGTCCAAATCCGAACTTGTACGCGGTAAACCGGTATAGTGAGAGCTCTCTAGTACCTGCAGTGTAGTCGCAATCTCCATCGTCCGCGTCAATTACGAGGTCACCGTCATTGTCTATTCCATCTGAGCAAGAGTCCTCGAATTCGTCATCTGCAAATCCATCGGGGTTGTCACCTCCTCCAAGTCCTCTAAAGTCAAGGTGGAAGTCTGAGGGCAGGGCGAACCATGGTGTGTATCCATCTGAAAGGGTATCAATGTCATACATGTCGTTCCCCAGAGCGTCCTCGATGAGGATACTGGCACCCTGTACCCTCTCTCCGTTGACAAGAGCTTGGAACTTGACTAGCTCAGCTCTTCTGACCTGTACCGCATAGGGAGTGGGTTGGGTCTGGATTGAGATAGATGATCTATCTAGATTTGCCAGACCAGCAAATGTCATCACTGTGGAGTTATTGTCCATTGAAAGGGCAAGTGGGAAATTCCTGGGAGTTAGGTTATCACAGTTAGAGCACTCTTGAACGTCTGTTGGTATGATCCCATTCTGGAAACCATTAGCTGGCCATGCCTCCTGATCTGGCCATGATAGAATCACTGGAAACTGGCCAGTAGGTGGACTGGGGATAGATTCGGATTGTACGGTTACTGAGCTCTTCGTGATATTGTAGGTAGTACCCACTCCATTCCAAATATTCTCAGAGAAGAAAGCTAGCGAACCGTATTGTTGGTCCCCTGCATACCCTGAATCGTAGTGTTTGATTACAGCTCCTGATCCATCCGCATTCCATGTGTTCCTCCTGATATCGAGTAACGCTCCAATAGACCTAATTCCATCAGACTCCCCTCCAGAATTGATTACATTGTCATACATTGTCAGGCCAGACCTGTATGCCATCACTGCTGGACACGCGAACTGCCCGTTGAAATGGAGACTACTCGTGCATGTTCCTTGGCCTGAAGTTGAGATGCTGTTGTTTGCGAGGAATGCCCTAGAAGCGCTCGGAGCGGGAGCGTTGCTACCGTATTCTCCAGCGATAATGGCCTCCCTGTTGGTGTCAAAGATTGTGTTATTTTCGGCGATTACATCAAAAGATCCGTACATCCAAAGTCCGTTCCAACCACCGATTGGACCAATGTCATTGTTCGTTATTTCAGCATAGCTGGAGAATACGGCGATACCACTTCCGCCTCCAGCTCCTGATAGGTCGTTATCCCTGATGAAGGAATGAGCACCTCCGTAGACAGTGATAGGGGTTCTGTCAGTAGTAACAATCTCATTTCCTGTGATTGTATTGTAATAGTCAATCTGTCCCACGCTCTTTAAGCTGTAGATGTCAATTCCGTTGCAGTTGACTGAAATCTCTGAGTTGGTGACTGATCCGGAAGAATACCTCAGTGAGATTCCATAATCTCCGACTCCTATATCTGCATCATCAATCTCAATGAACGCGTCTTCAACCCACACTGTTGGCTTGCCTCCTGCATTGTTACCACATCCATTATTGGATCCGATTAGATCTGGGGATGACATGATTAGTGGGGTGATGGGTGTCCCTGAACTATAGATCTGGACTGCTGGACCGTCTACTCCACTCTCATCGTCGTTGCCTACGGTATACTGGCCCCCGATGAACTCTGGTTGAGCAAGTCCTGTAGTCAGCACACTGCTAGAGGCTATGTCGATGAATTCCATTTCCGTAAGTGTTGGGCTAGCCCCGTCCAGAACTAGAGCGGCATATTTGAATCCATTTTGGTTGTCTACAAAGTGTGGAATGCCCCATGCACCGTCTAGAGTTGTGTGTCTGATTCCAGATTGCGAGAGATCAATTGAGTCTCTGATGATGAGGCCCTCGTAGCAGGAAGGGTCGGTAATCGTAATTTCGAATTGACCCTGCGAAATTCCGTTACACTCTCCTTCAGCGCTTGAGTTCTCAGGTTCCTCCCAACTAAATGTGACTTTTGTCGCGGAATTCGCATTACCGTTGGCCCCACATGATGACAAGCCAATGCACAGGCTTCCTCTAGCGTCCAGATGCGTACCGTTGGGAAAAACAACATTGGTGTTGGGCTGGATGACCAATTTGGCACCAGACGAGATTACCACGTCCCCTGTTAGTACGTGATTTCCTTGCCAATACTCGGTTCCGGTGATTGTTCCCGAAGTGGTCTCATTTGAGGCTGCAACAGGAGACGCGGGGCCAACTAGTGCGATGAAAACGCTTGTTAGCATCAACATTACCAGAATAGTCGAGCTCAATCGATCTTTGCGTGCCATGGGCATGGGGCATCGGGAGCGGATATAATGTTAAAGGAAACAAGATTGTCAGGTCATCATAATCCATCATCATTCAATAGTGTATAAGGTCCATTACTGAACGCCGATATTCAGCTCAAATGAGAGTTGGTTAGCCCACTCAACAGAATTCAGAGAACCATAACCCGACCTAGAGCTATGGTTTCCCGAGGAGGAGGAATCTTGGTTTGCTGAGTTAGCTAGTGCTCTCTTTACCATGCTCATCTCTTCTGCGTCAATTCTTCCGTCTTCCCCAGCTATATCATCTCCATATTCCTCCAAAATAAGCGCTAGAGCCCCAGTTACGAAGACAGTGGAGTCGCTTGTACCAGATGAATAAGCGTAGGGCGGATCTAGTTCTGTGGAAGCTGTGGAAAATATATTCACTCCAGGAGCTATGATCTCTGGCTTCTGGTGAGGGTATTCTCTTGGCTGTCCGCTGTACGGATCGATATTGGAGCCTGTGGCACTATCTCCCCAAATGGCCCCTGAGCTTCTATACGCACCTACGGCGATTACGCCCTGGATATTTGCCGGAACGGATACATCGGAAGATTCTGCGCCTGTATTTCCCGCGGCTGCTATGACGAAGATTCCTTCATCTAGTGCCTCTTGGACTGCGTTGACTGTCTCAGTTTCGATACCCATTCCCTGCCCTGGATCAGAGCCAAGGCTGAGGCTGATTATATCGGCTTCTTGGGTAATTCTACACCACCTAATTGCTAACGAGACCCTATCCTGTTGGCCGGAAGACCCCTCTGGGCCAAGTGCTAATGCAATGGAAATAGAGGCTCCGGGAGCTGCCCCTAGGAAGGTACCGTTGGAAGCTAAAATCCCTGCCATCATAGTACCATGGTGTTCAGATCCTACGTCTTTAACCTCCTGGTTACTCTCATCAAAGAAATCTCTGAAACCTGCCAAATTTATGTCTGATAGATCTGGATGGCGTATATCCATGCCAGTGTCTACGATACAGACGGATATCCCTTCCCCAGACAGACCCTCATCCTGAAGCTCCCTTATCCCTGTGGCCTCATATGCCCACTCGGAATCTGGGAGGAGTGGGGTTAGGTAGGAATCAACAAAAGGCCATGCTAGTAGAAGCGCGACGGTTCCTAACGAGAAGAATACTGCTCCCCAAGGCCACAAGGCCTCCTTTAGCGGATCCAGGGGCCAGCGAAGTCTCCTGGCCTCTTCATCAGACAGTCCATAGGCAGAACCTGGATATCCTGGTGCTCTAGGGTCCACGGTGGTGAGCAGCCTAGGATCTTCGGGCTCAGGCATAAGCTCGAGTCTATCTAGGGCAGGCATTCTATTATTCCCCGTGAAACTGCCACATAAATACCAGTGTGTTCAGAATGGAGCGTTAGGCCTTCTTGAGCGAGGCCTCGTCAACATCGCAAGAGCGGCAATGATTAGAGCGCCTAGGATATAACCAATCCAACTGGAGTCGGACTCCACTGCGGGTGATGAAACTACCAGGTTAACGCTTCCTCCCTGGTCTGGTACGAATGGGACCACTTCGCCGTCTACCGAGGATTCATTGATTTCCAGGTTGAGGTAGTAGTTTCCAGGATCGATCCCGTCTAGGTCTAGTGTGATGTCGAAGTTCACCACTGAGTTAGCTGGAACATCGCCTAACTCGGTATCCATTATCACCTCGCTTTGGCAGCTCAGGTCATTGCAGAGTATGACATTTAGCTCGACATCCTCCGCATCGACGAGTCCATCGTTAGCTACTGTGACGACCCAGGAGTTGACCCTATTGGAAACTGCGTTGTCACCTCCCGAGAGAAGTTGCTGGGAGGTGATCGATATCACTGGATTTGATATAGCAACATTGATCTCTATCTCTGGGTAAGAGTTTCCTGCTTTGTCGGTTACTGTGGAATATATTGTGTATTCGCCAGTCGCATTTTCAGGTGCGATCACATTGATACTGTGAGTAGTGGTGGTGAATGGAGGCACTGTATGAGAAGTAGACCCGGTCCTCTCCCACCCATCGGGTAACTCTGAGTCGTCGAAGTCAAACTCATATCTGTCGTCCCCATTTCCATCGTTTCTGATTTGTAATGGTATCTGTATTTCTTCACCCGGAGAAACTCCGTATAGTGGTTCTAGTGAGGCCACTGAGAAGTCATGGATTTGAGGTATCCTGACCTTCACGTTAATTTCTTCGGAGTACCCGCCTGATGTGAAGAAGCTCAGGATAATTGAATGCCCCTGTGTAAGCGAATGTGCAACTGATTGGTTTGGAGGTGTAACTTTGACGTGAATGTCGGAGGTACTGAGAGAATTATCCAATCCCAAATCAAAGGACATCGAGGTGTTCCATACTCCTGATCCGTTATGGAACTCGACCTGCCACTCTGAACCATCGGTACCCGGTACTGTTGCCTGAGCGGAGAATGTATCCAGAGGCTCATGGCCAAGATAGTCAGCAGAGAGAGTGAACTCCACGGGATTGAATCCCGCAGATTCATTATCCTCGGTTACAAGAAGATCTGAAATTCCACCGTCATAGCTCACGTCTCCCCCTACTCCCTCTATCACATTCAACGAAATATCTCGGAATGGTATCCTCGAATGGGAGACTGTTATGGCCGGCGTCTCCTGATTTGCTTCTACTCCTATTGCCTGGCCTCCGGAATAAGTCATATTCAATCCCCTCTGCAGGGTAGTGAACTCACTTGAGACATCAATAATACCATTTGGAAGTAGTACCCTAATAGATCCCTCTTCATCAAGATCTGCGATCCAGGAAATACCAGCTCCTAGATTTATCTTTAATTCGGGTTTATCTATGTCTGCCAGAGTCATTGACATACCCTCATAATCGAACCATTGCGTCTCAATTAGTGCCCAACCGCCAGTAGAAAGATCCATGTCTGAGTAACCTCCATTTATCACTTCGGCATTTAGCATGGACATGGCCACTAAGCCAGATTCTTCTGAGGACGCCCTGATTATCCATTCTCCTGGTTCGACTGAAGCAGTCCAGTTTCCATTCCATTCTCCGGCCAAGATCGTCTTTGCCGGAGAAATTATATCTCTGGTATAATCAGATGTCGGTATTAACTCCAGCATTATAGTGTCTGAAACCGATGAGAATTGATCTGGGTCGATGTACGAAATTTGACCTCCTACCTGAACTAATTCAGCCATCATCATCGAGTCTATTTCCAAGGAAGAATTCCCTAGGTTGAAATCTTGGGAAATGTCGGAGAATCCTTCTGCTGATACGTCCAAACAATAATCGCCACCTACAGCCTCAAATGATGACCACGCTCCAGAGCTACCTGTTTGTTGAGCAACTGTAGAATCACTCGGTGAATTTTCGTCACAAATTCCCGGAAGTACAGTGAGAGTAGCATTGTTAATTCCCTCGCCGATATTGTATATGCCGTTATCGTTCAGATCCCAAAAGACATTACCACTGACTTCTGCTAGTCGGTCGGCCGTGAGGTTCAACTGCCCGTTGTCTCCGGATGAAAGTACTATATCGATGGACTCTAAGATCCACTTTATTCCGTCTTCCTCACTTTCCATAGATATAGTCCAGTTTCCAGGGAATAAATGTACTTCGGAAACCCCAGATGAGTCCGTTGGAGTCAGGTCGACTTCTCCCAGTCCCTGGTCTGATGACGCAACAATTTGCTTTGCTTCAAGCGGTGCCCCTAAATTCTCAGTCAGGCTAATTGAAACCGATGCTGCCTCAATCGTCGAAAGTGAGAGATCCGTAGATGCGGTTTCCGGCGATGATACGATATGCGCCCTGAGTGTTTCCGTAGTGCCCTCGATGTTAGTGAGAGATTCCACGCTCAATATCCAATCGCCCTGAATGATGTGATCGGACCAGCTTCCGTTGGAGTCTGTTGTGTGCGTCTGAGTCCAGCCTGTTTCGGCGTTGATTAGTTTGAAACTCTGATCAGAGAGGACTCCTCCGAACTGATTTGTCAGTGAGACACTAACTCTCCACTCGGGCAAGAATGCGGCAACCCTGTCTACTGAACCCCCCTGAAGAGGGATATCGAAGGGTAGGACTTGCGAAGACAGCATGGTTCCAAATAGATCGCCTTCTGCAGCATCTGAAATGGACACTATCACGCTGTAAGATCCCGGTTCGAGAGAGATTTGTGCCAATCCCTCGCTAGTCCACTCAGGTCCGTCATATGGTACTTTCTTCCCCATGCCTGCCTGGGAAGACGGTACGATCTCGAAACCATACGATACATGCGTACCGTTTGAGGAATTTAGATCTCCTGAGTTGTCCATAAACATCTCGAGGGAAAGTGTCCCATTAGGAGGAGAGAGTATCATCT
>MDTD01174089.1_pt1 | contig 17039 bp, 19 predicted proteins | sample 811221 | NCBI WGS metagenome assembly MDTD01 (sample SAMN05326646, study PRJNA326480) | marine metagenome | isolation source: seawater | place: Pacific Ocean: South West | collected 2011 | reverse complement strand
CGCATACCGTTTGATGGCATGGGATTGAACACTACTGGCCTGTTTGACCCAACAGGCACAATCAAATACTCATATCTTCCCACTGCCCCGCATTTGGAGAACCCGCAACAGCTTGGTGCGTTGAGGCGGCGTCTAAACTTTTTGTTCAAGGACGGTATTGGCAATGCCTTCTGGTACGAGAAAAGCGCAGAGGCGATACTCAGGGCTACTGCTTACAACAAAGAGGAAGCCCGCAAACTTGCTGGGCTGATAGCGAAGACATCACAGCAAACAGAGGTTGATGAAAACTTTATGCTTGCGGTCAGGGCATACTATCAGCACAGAGCAGGACAGCCCATGCGTGGCATTAGGTTTGCCAGCGCAGACCAGCTACAAGAAATACTGGACGGGGCAGAGCCAAGAGGCTTGAAGATAAATCCATTTTACAAAAACCTTATGAAACATATTGACCCCGAAAACTACGGGGACACAAAAGATGTAACGATTGACCTGTGGATGCAGAGAGCATTTGGTTACAAGCGCGAAGGCTCACCCACTCAAGGGCAGATTAAATTTATTGGTGGCGAGATACAGCGCCTAGCAGATGCCAACGGCATGGAGCCAGAGCAAGTGCAGGCCGCCATCTGGGTGGCGTACAAGTCACGGCAAGAAGGCACAGAAAAAGTTGGCTCTAACTATCCTGCTCAAGATTATGCGGATGGAATGAAGAAGAACCTCGCACAGATAAGCTGGGAAAGCATACCTAGCTTTGATAGCGGTCATTTGAATGAAGCGTTTGACGCTGACCCTGCCGTGTTGTCTCAGTTCCATGTCGATATGAGTAAGGTATTCCTTGACAATGAGGGCTTCGATTCAATCGCTGAAATGTTCGGCATAGTCACGCCAGATAATTTCGTAGCGCCGGGGTTCTTTGAAGGCAGGACATCCCCCGGCACACAGACAGAGGTTGTCGCGCCTAGCAGAAAAAAAGATGATAACAAAGATTTTGCCCTTGATGACAGGTCAATAGACAATCTAAACGCATACGCCGCCGTTATGGGTATTGTTCTCAAGCAGGATGGCGTTGGGTGGCACAGGCCATTCTTCCAAACATCAATAAACAAGGGCGACAGAAACAGCGTTCTTATTGATATAGGCAGAACGCTTACGCCTGATGAGCAGATAGTGTTTGCAGAAGAGATGCAGGCAGAGTTTGGACACGGAGAGTTTGGGGGTGTTGCCTCAAGAGAAGGTCTAAGAATTATTCATTGGCCTTATATGTACAGTGATGAAGCCAACGTAAAACTAAAAAGACAAGAGAACATTGCGTTTCAAGACGGCGTAGCAAATGCTGTGCAACGGGCTGGCGATAAGCTGGGGTTAGAAGAAGTAGGACTTGCAAATTTTTATTCAGAAACGGGATATTTATTTAACAACTGGACGGAGAACTTTAATGGTGAAAATTATCTTCAAGGAATTAGGGAAGGAAGACCCGATTTATTCGAGCGGGCCACTCTTCTCATCGCAGAACTCCAGAACCGTGCAAGGGAAGTCGAGCAAACCTACGCCGACACCTACGGATGGACAATCAATGAAAGGCTTAACGATGCCTACAGAACAGAGCGAGGACTAGAAGAAGCCCCGCCAAGGGTACTAGAAGACCCAGATGAATTTCTTGAGGCACTGCCCGCCCGTGAGCCGTCTGAAAACGCAAACACCAAATACAGCATATTAGAAACAGAGTTTGAACTGATACCAAAGTCAGATGGCGGTAGGGGATTTGGAAAGTTTGTTGACAGAGATGGCGTTGAAAAAACAATCTTTCTGACCAACGGGCGACACGTTATAGATAACGGCAAGGGGCTACAGCATGGTCTTGCTCACATGGAAGAGGGCGGCAAAAACAATGACTTTGCAAGGGCCAGTGTCAAAAATGTTGTGGGCGCGGACGGCAAACAAGAAGAGGCCAGCAAATATACCACTGCCCAACAAGCCATAGAAGCCTTGATGGGGCAGTTGGATGTTCAAAATAATGTAGGTATCCGCATACCTGTTAAAGAAAGACCGGATGGCACGTTTGAGCTAAACAGAAACAAGATAGGAAAAATAAACGGCGTTATAAAAGCCACAAAAATACCAGATATTAATAGCGAAATTTACCCAACGGAAGCATATAAGACTGAGTTCTATTGGTTCGGTAAGAACAATGGACTAGACGATACAAAAGTCATGCGTCTAATTACACGCAGAATTTTTCCAAATGAATTAAGCGATATAGTTGATGCCACAGACGGGCTTGAGCTTAACGCTAAACAACAACAGGCTTTGGCGAATAGACTTCATTTAATCGTAACGGCCTACCCTCAAGAAAGGCGAGCCGCAGAAAGAGACATAGCCAAACTTGTCGGCGTTCAGGCAGAAATAGATGACGCCATAGATAATAATAAAATAAGGAATATGCCTGCGGAGAAAAGGGCTAAACGACTTGCAAGACGACAGGGAAGTAAGTTCAGCATCGTTCCTACGCACCCAACGGTCGCGGTAAATCCCGATGCTGGAACACAGGTAGACAATGCGAAGGGCGTTTATCTGTACGGTAAAAACGCAGAGTTTATGGCGAAGGTTTTGGGCGTGCCGATAAAGGCACTCGCCTCAACAGGTCTGTTCGGGGACATTGATGCCAAAGAAGTTACAGATAACTTAGTCACTAAATTGCAGGATGCTTTCCTGCCTGTTGGACAATTCATAGATGAGATACGCAAAGCTGGGTTTGAAGTTCCAGATGCGTTTGACACTTATCTCATGGAAGAGCAGTACCATAACAAGACTGGGTACATGCTACGCAGGGCCGAAGAGATTTTATTTAAGCCCATATTGGAAAACATCAAAGCTCTCGGAGTGTCACCCAGACTGCAAGCCGCCTTGGAAAATGTGCAGGGCAAGGATGGCAAGGGTTTCTTTGCAAGCATGATACAGATAGGCAAGAACTCACAGCTTGCACTCGCAGAAACATATCTGTTTGCGTTACACGCAAAAGAAAGAAACGCATACATACGCCAGATAGACCCCAAGAATGACAGTGGTTCAGGTATGACGGACGCAGAGGCAGATGCAATACTTGGTATTATAAACTCTGACCCTGCCGCCCGTGCGGATTTGCAACGTATATCTGATGGTGTGCAAAACCTTGTAGAAACTACAAGAAAAATGAACATTGCAACTGGGCTTGAGCCGGATAGACAGCAAGAGCTTACCTACGAAGGCACGCAAAAACGAGTGCCATATCCGCAATACCAAAACTATGTGCCGTTGAAAGGCTTCTTGGAGATTGATTCAGATAAGACTGAGGCAGAACTTAATGAGATAAGAAGAAAGACTGCCAACAAATATGGAGCCAAGGGCAAAGAATACATAGCGGCTCTGGGGCGTGGTAGCTACCCAGACAATCTTGTCGCCTCGCTGTTCAACCAGCACCAAAGAGCAATAGACCGTGGGCAACGCAATCTAGTGGGTCAGTCATTCCTGAAAATGATAGACAACACAGAGGTGATAACCAACAAAAGAACTGTCGTTAGGCAGGGCGAAGTTGTCGAGCTTGAGCGCTCCAGAGAAGAAATAATACAAGAGATACAAGACAGCAATAGAATTACTGAAGCACAAAAGGAAGAGCTTATATCGCGCATAGATGCTGGAGACAGTTCGGTTTCTGTGGAGCGGGTGGATGAATACAGAGACATCGTACAGGGTGTTGCGACTGTCGGGCAAAGGGCCAAGTCCGTCAAAATTATGGACAAGAACGGCTTTGTTAAATCAATAGGTAGCGTTAACAGGGACGACCCCAACGTGATGACCGTTAAGGTTAATGGTGAGGAAGTTCAGATAACCCTGAACGACCCGCGCATTGCCAAGGCATTGAAGGGCGCAACAGGTTTAGGGCCAGATAATTCACACTTCCTTGTCAGGGCGATGACCAGCGTCAACAGGTTCTTGTCTAGTATTAACACAAGCTACAACCCTGAGTTTTTTGTAACCAACTTCCTGCGTGACATCACAACTGGACTTACAAATATAAATGCCAATGAAATAGAAGGCATAACCAAAGATGTGGCTAAGTCAATCCCGCGCACCTTAAAGAACTTGCGTGCGATTATAAGAGATGGGGAAACAAACGAGCTATCGCAAGTATATGAAGAGTTCCTAGAGGATGGCGGGCAGAGTGCGCTTAATATGATTGACAGCCTAGAGCAACAGCTAGGCAAGATGGACAGCATTCTAGGCGAAGCAAATGACCCGAAGCTGGTCAGCCAGTTCAAGAAAGGTTTGGATAAGCTAACCAACAGCCCCCTTGCCCAGCTAGTCGAAAACTACAACAGCGTTATAGAAAACGGCATCCGCGTTGCAACCTACAAAACATTGCGTGAAAAAGGTTTCACGCGGGAGAGGGCAGGACAGGCCGCAAGAAATGTTACAGTCAACTTTTCCAAAGGTGGCGAGCAAAAGGTTCTGATGAACTCGCTATATCTTTTCTATAACGCATCTATCCAAGGTAGCTTTGCGCTGATGACTGCCGCCACAAGAAGCAAAAAAGTTCGGGCTATATGGATGAGCGCCGTTGTCGCCGGGTTCTTGCAAGACCAAGCAAATGCCCTTCTTTCTGAAGAGGACGAGGATGGTCAAAAAATATACGACAAGATACCCGACTATGTGCTGGAGCATAACTACATACTGCCGTTTGGATTTGGAGACAGGGGTTACACATCAATCCCGCTACCATACGGCCTAAACTTTGCCGTTAATATGGGGCGCAGTCTTTCAAGAAGAGGGCGGGGTGCATATACAAATGGAGAGTTTACCAACTCGTTCTTTGGCACATTTGTGGATGCGGTTAATCCGATTGGCGGGACAGAGAGCATGTTTAACTTTGTATTCCCGACTGTGCTTGACCCGTTCATTGACATCGTTGAGAACGAGGACTTCGCAAATAAGCCTATCTACAAAGAAGGCTCGCCTTTCGGATTGCAGAAACCAGACAGTCAACTCTACTGGTCAACAACATCTCCGATATTTAAGAACACCGCAGACTTCCTGAACACTGCAACAGGTGGTTCGCCAGCCAAGTCTGGTCTGATTGATTGGTCGCCAGATTCAATGGAATACTGGTATGGATTTTTGACGGGCGGTGTCGGGCGGTTCGTTGAGCGGTCTGGGCGATTTGCTTTCAATGTTGTGGACGACCCTGCCTCGTTGTTTAGTGAAGAGGGTCTGAGACAAATACCTTTCACCCGCAAAATATTTGGTTCCGTCAGTTCGCGAGAAGACACGACTAGGTTTATTGCTGGGCGCGACCAGATACTGACGATAGAGGCAGACCTCAAAGACGCTATCGCCCGTAGAGATAGGGGCAGGATTGAATCCATACGCTCACAGTATCAGCGAGAACTCAAATTACTTGGGCGCATGAAGGCAACCAACAACGCAAGAAACAGGTTGATAAGAAAGAAAGCAAAAATAGCTAAGAACCCCCGCATACCAGAAGTTACCAAACAAAAGATGCTCGACAAGATAGATGAGCAACTGCAACGTGCCACACAGCGCGGCAACATGGTTGTGTCGGAGCTATATAGGTAGTTAGCTGGCTTTCTTTTTTAATGAATAGTCTTTAATCACTTCACCATACTTTGCATCGCCCCGTTGGTATGGCTTAATCCACACAGTCCTACCATCTTTGTAGCGCCGCATGTGACCAATGACCCAGTGCAGTTTGCGACACCCGTCTTCGCTTGGTGTCTTTGGGCGTAGCACAATACCTTTGGGCTTGGGCAGTTCTATCTCTATTGTTTTTAGGTCGATAGTCGGATTGATTAGATTGTGCGCTCTGTTCTTGCGTGTCGGTTTACCAATAGGTTTGACTTCGTGCCATGCAAAGTTTAATTCGCTGAATAGCCACGCCAGCATACGAATATCATCTTCATACATATCCGTGGAGGCCGCTACTGTCGGCTCAAGAGCGTCTACATCTCCAAGCAAAAACCCATAATCATCAAGATTATATGCCATACCTATATGCGATAAAACTCTTTTACTAAGGTTCTGACGTATGTGCGCTGGGGCAAATTCTCTTATTTCTTTTGCCCAAGTCTCTCCAAAACACTTAAATGATTTTGGCCCTTGGTCGGGCATCTTTGCTATGTGCTTTTTATTTGTAAAAACATAACAAGTTTTTGGAATAAAGTATGAAAGATTTTCAACCGCGTGACGCATGGGCTTCATATATTTTTGAACGACAATCGTGTCGTCTGATACTTGATAAACGCTAGACGGCCTGACAAGGCAGTCGGGCCAAGTCGAGCCTACCTCGTAGCCCCTCACGGTTCCCCCGCGTTGGATGTGCCAACCCACCCACTCTGGGGCAAAGTGTGTTTCATCGTTTCTCCAGCGTTGAAACAGGCGAGAGTTGCGCTCTCCTTCAATCCACATATTGTCAAAAGGCGGGATGGCATTATTGATTACGTCAAAAATTTTCTCCCATTGTGCGGTTGCACTATCGAACAAAACTCTTTCAACCAAGTCATCGTCAACCTTAAACCTGTGCGCCCGTTTTAGAAACAAGGCCAGATGCTTCATCACTCTTTGGTTCTCTTTGCTTTTATAGTTTGCATACAGGTGCTTGGGGTGGGTTGTAAGTGCTGAGATAAAATTATCAATCAGCATTTCGCCCTTGAGTTCCGGTAGCTTGTCAAAGTTCCTGAGATGGGGGAAGGCATACTTGCCATTGCGGAGTTGTTTCTTTGCTATTGGGTCGCCTGCCTTTGCCCTTTCTGCAAGAATATTCAACCCATGCTTGCGGTATATCGGGCGAGTTTTATTCTTCCCATCGCGACCTTCGTGGTCAGTTGTGGCAAAAGGATTGTCTTTTTTGTCCTTGAAAAACTCTTTTGTCTTGCGCTCCATATCTAAACCTCTATCTCTTCTACATTTCTAAACATTGTCTTCGGTATGACTGCACACGGTTCCACTTCCATAAACGCATCGTCCTGCTTTTGACCGCCGACTATGTATGGAAACTGCTGGGTCAAATCAACCCAAGTTATTTCGTCAGGCCACTGCATAAACATGACCACTGGTTTGCCTGTAAGCATTTGCAGTATTGTCGCGTTCTTTGTTATCTCCAATGGTATATAGGCAGAGAACAGGTCACCGCATTGTCTCACCTCGACAAAGCTAACTATCTCTCCCTGCTTCACGGCAACATAATCAACGCAGTATTTCTTCGACATGTTGTGTAAAGTTACATCAAACTTTTTTTCGATGGCCTCAATTATTTCACTCGCCTTGCCTTGACCCATTTGATTAATTCCTCTCTGTCAAAACGGTAGTTCTGCCGCCCCCGTGGACTGTCCGTGACTGCTAAAGAGAACGGTTTTGGAAAGCTCTCGTCCTCTTGCATCAGGTTGTACATAGTTTTTCTGGTCACCCCCAGAATGTCCAACGCCTCGTACAGCGTTATAAATTCTTTCTGAGGTTTTTCAGGGACTACTTTTTGTTCTTCAGCCATGCTTGAAACTCCTGTCTAATTTTAACAAACTTAACTCTTGCATCTGCATTGTCATCAAATTCACTACGCGATTGCACACCCAATTTAGTTCGCAATACGTCAGTCGCGGAATCTTCCGAGGATGCCCCAAGAAAAACTTGGAAGTCGGCATCACGGCACAATGCTCCCGCACTTGCCTTCAGCTTCTTAATCTCTTCGAGTTCTGGCCCATGCTTGGGCGTTTCGTCATCTGCCAGCGCAACTAAAGCCACGCCATATCGTTGACCCACAAAGTCGGTATGCAACTTGGGCGGACATTCCTGCGGATGCACAGCAAGGCGCAGTATTATACCGTCCTTGTTCTGCGTCATCCCAATTTTAACGGCCTCGAAAGATAGCGCGGCCTCTCTGTACTCACTCATCATTCCTCACAAATCTGGTATAAATCTACGCACATATTGGTTGCATACATCGTGAACATTTCGGTTCACATCGTGCATTGTCTTGACCTGACCGCCGTGCGTGTACCACATATAAACCACGGGCAGTTCTCCAACATTTATAACTTCGTCTGGCTCTGTATTGTGTTCCGCTATGAACAGTAAGACATTCTTGTCGGCTTCAAATAGCGCTTCACCTATATGTTGTAACAACAGCTTTTGTCCTGTAGGCACATCAACCCCAGCCAGCTTTAACTCACCAAAAACAAAAACCCTGCCGCCTATCTCATAGGCTAAATCAATATCGCTTGGGGTGTGCCTACCAATAAAAAGTTGCCTAAAACTTTTTAGCTGTCCCATGCGTTGCTTATATTTTATGACCTCTTCAGTCATTAAATCTTTTCCAATTCTTTTTTGCCCAGTCCATCGGGTCTACTCCCTGCAATGCCCACCACTGTGTTTCTTTGCCGTGAGCGTGTAGCTCCATGTGGTGTTTGTGGCACAGGGGTACGCACCAGTTATCTCCTACTTTCTTAGCCATAGCCTTTGGTTCAGCAAAAGTAACATGGTGCGCCTCTCCCCCTGCCCCGCAGACCAAGCAAGGTTGCCCCCGCAAGGTCTTTAGATAACGCTCACTCCGTACCCTAGAAGGGGCTTTTGAAAGGTTTTTCTTCAAAGACATTTGCCTTGATGCTTACAAAAGTATTGCCCGACTTACGGGCGGTTTGTCTCCAGCCGACCAGCCTACACTTAGCCCTGTCTGTGGTCGGGTCACTTTGTATCTGCTTGTACAAATCCTCAACCACTTCACGCGGCAGTTCAAAGTCCCCCTGATAATGGGGCGACTTCTCGCTCTTGCGTTTGTCTTCAGCGACTGTAAACAGTGCGCCACTTGGGGGGTAACGATTATCACTCATCTGTATCTCCTTTCGTTCCCTGTTTAATTCTTACGCGCTGGCGTTTGCCAAGTTCACAAAACTCGTCCCATCGGTCAGAGTTTTCAAGCACCTTGATAGGCTCTTTGTTCATTCCCAAGAAGCTGTCTAGATGTTCGTCAGTGTCACAATCAACAATCCAAGTCTTGAAGGCTTCAAATACCAAGTCTTCTAGTCGTGCATCATCTTCGACAGCAACCTCTGTCTCGACACCATCGGGATTTATTATCGTGGCCTTCGCTTCTTTGGATGGCTTGGGTTCTTTCTTTGGCGGGTTATCTTTGAGCGCAGTCTCTTTGCGACCAACTGCTTCCATTTCATTCGCGGATGCGTACTCAGAGCCACTAAGACCAATGCTGGCAAGAGCGCGGCCTATCGCCCCTGTCTCGCAGTTCTCTAGTGCGGAAGTTTTGTTGACGTTAGTCGAGCCGCGCAGTTCTTCTGCGTGACCTGAGCCAATCACTCTGGTGTAATAGACATCACCAAACCTTGAGGTTTCTGTAATCACAGCTTTCATTCTGACAAACGTATCATCGCAATATTCAATAGATGTTTCGATGCCTAAATCCAAACCAAAGTGTTTACGAAAAACTTCTACACGGTCTTTAACCATCAGATATTTTTTACCGCCACGCATCTCTATGCCGTGCGTTTCATTCAGGTCGTTAAGTTCAAGAACCGCCTTGCTCAGTCTGGTGTGTTCGCTCCAGAGTGGCGTTTTGTTAGATGCAACTTTTTTATTCGGCATTATTCTTAGCCTCTACCTTCCAAACCTTGTGACCGCCTTCCTGCTTTCTGACAGTCGCTCTAAAGCCCGCCTCTGCTAGGGTCTTTCTGGCAAAGGTCACCTCTGAATTGGTCTTGAGATTAATCATATCTCCCAGTTCCATTCTCGCGATAGCCTCATACAATTTAGAATACTTTGACCGATGCGAATTTAACTTGGGTATCGGGACGTTCTTATAAATACGGTAATAGGCTTTATCATTTTGGTCTTGATGTACGTTCATTTTACGCTCCCATGCGTTTGCAAATGTCAGCGACATTGCAGTAGTTCCCCTCGCACCTCGTCCGTGCGCCCTGTCTAGTTTCAATGCTCAAACCAGAGGGGTTGGGCTGGTCTGAGATATAGTGTTTTGCTTTTTCGTATGAGTTAAGAACACGCAATGCTCTCTTTTGCTTGGCCTTTTTTACAGCAAAGGTGTCGGGCTTTTCCCACATATCCTCACTGCTACACAGCGGCAGTTCTTGTTGAGTGTCCCACGCCTGTTGCGCGTCTTGGTGTAGCGTCATGCGTTCATTGAGATACTGCACTCGCGTTTCATAATCCCATAGCGGGACATCAACCATAGCGACAGGGGCTTGTGGATATGACGGGTCAGTCTCCGCTTTCTTGCGTTGCCAGTCTCTGAGTATCGCGCAAATCTGTAGCTTGTTTACCTTCGAGGGGCATTGGTTTTCTATGAGGTGAGCATAACAGTTTAGCTGTCGCTCCCAGTCTTCCTTGCCAAGTATCACAGACCACGCACTTGTCACCTTGTAATCAATGACATCAACCTTCGCGCCGCCCTGCACATAGTGATGCTGGTAATCCACCGCGCCCGATAAAACCCAGCCTTTGATGACCATGCTTAATCGCTCTTCTTTAATAACACCGTCAGTCTGATTAGAGGTTTCCAATATGTGGTGGACTGCCGTGCCGAACAAAGACCAGACACGGTCTACCGCATCCATCTCTATCTCGTCCTTACCAACTGTGTTTAGTAAGCGGACACGGGGGCTGTCAATAAGCTGAGTAACGCTTATGTCAGCATCGCCCCTTGAGTATTTATCGTTGCGGATAAAATCCAGAAAAGGCTCTGGCAGGTTGTGTCTGTTGGTTAGTTTCATTCACCCATCTCGTCTATCACTGGGTCATCTCCAATCTTCTTGCGGTATGCCTCAACGCTACCTTCTTTTTCCAAGTCGATTATGTGGACGCGACCTTCAATGTTTACAAATTGTACGGTGTCCTGTTCGTTTTCTTTTTCAGTTGTCATTTGCTACCCCTGACTGCCGCCTTGTGCTTGCTCATCTCTTTCTCAAAATACCTCTGCCCCTCTATTTTATCGGGTGGTATTTCTAGAATTTTGTTTCCGTGTGTCAGCATGTGGCTAACCAAAGCCCATTCTTGGTTTTCTTTTGCGTCTTCCAGTATTGTTTGCCAGATGTCTTCGCCCAGTGATGTGTTGCCTTCTGATGCCTCGCTTTCAGCTAGGGTAATCATCGCATGGCGAACACTGCTCGTTTCTGCCTGCATGCACCACGTTGCCACATTGTTTTTCCATCGTTTCATGTCTTGCTCCTTGTAATACTGCAATATATAATCATGTATATTTAAGTGTCAATAGGTGTAATCATGGATAAAAAGTTCCATATAACTTTCACCATCTATGGCGAGCCTGCGAGCAAATCTAATTCTCGTAGGCTTGTTTCAATAAAAGGTAGACCAGCGTTTATAAAATCAGCTAAAGCTATTAAGTATCTAAAATCATTCGGGGAGCAGTGTCCTGACTTAGATAAAAAATTTGAGGGGGATGTTCGTGTAGATATGATTATCTATTATGCGAGCCGCCGACCAGACCTAGACGAAAGCGTTATCTTGGACGCTATGCAGGGGAAGGTTTACAGCAATGACAGGCAAGTCAAAGAAAAGCATTTATGGTGGGGGCTGGATAGAGAAAGCCCCAGAGCAGTTATCCGAGTGTCGTCTGTGGAGGGCGGTGATTGCCCAGAGTATTTACGACCTGCATAAACCAGACGAAAGAAGGAGAAACGAAGTTCTTAATTGGATGGACAGCAAAGACTTCGATGAGGTCTGCGCCTTGGCACTGGTCGAGCCGACAAGTGTTCGTAAAAAATTAGAAGAATATAAAAATCAGTTGACTGCCGCAGAGTAGTTATCTTATTAGTACAATAAATAATTATTAGAATAAAACTAATTACTAATAAAACTAATTATTAATAAATATAATTATTAGAATAAATTACATATAACTTTTCTTTTTTTGACCCGTCCGCCAAATCAAAATAGAGTGGTCATGTTGAGCATGGGAGCGTTTAACATGACTGATAATTTTGAAATGGAAATGGGTTCTGAACAAGAGCCAGTAATGCGAGCGGTAAAAGGCTTGCGAGTGGGACAGCACAGGATTGTCTGTCCGCATTGTAGTAATCAACGCAAAAAAAATAAAGACCGTTCAATGTCTGTCGAGATATTGGATAACGATGTGCGATATAAATGTTGGCACTGCGGTGTCGATGGCGGCTTCACTGTCGAGAAGCGTGTTAAGCCAGCGCCATTCGAGCCAGAGAAATCCAAATCACCTGAGTTGATGTTGAAGCCTTTGGATGATGCGGCAGTCGAGTGGCTTGGATTGCGGAAGATTAGCAAAGAAACAGCAGAAAAGTTTGGAGTTCAGGCCATACGACATTTTTTACCGGGTGCCGGGGCCGTACAGGATTGTCTCGCTTTCCCTAACTTTTCCGATAAGTTTGCCACGGCGTACAAGATACGCAGTATCGAAAACAAAAACTTTGCATGTGTCGGTAGCCCGAAAAACTTTTTTGGTATGCGAGAGTTCGAGGGCGACACGATGGTTATTTGCGAGGGCGAAATGGATTGCCTTGCGTTTGCTGAAGCTGGCATCCCAAGCGTGTCCATTCCCAACGGGGCAGTGAACAAGGTAGTTGATGGCAAGGTTGACCCAACTGATGATAAAAAGTTTCAGTATCTGTGGGACAACAAGGAGGTAATTGAGAAGCTCGACAGAATCGTTATTGCCTGTGATGCCGACCCTGCGGGGGAAGCGACTGCCGAAGAGTTGTCGAGGCGGCTAGGAAAAGACAAAGTGTTTGTGGTTTCTTATCCAGAGGACTGTAAGGATGCAAATGATGTCCTGTGTGAACACGGTATTGACGGGGTTGTCGGACTGGTTGATGGCGCAAAGCCGCTCCCAATATCTGGTCTGTATGACCCCGACCATTTTTTCCAGCACGTTGATGAGATATATGCTCACGGGTTGGGGCAGGGAGAAACAACTGGCTACAAAAATGTAGACGAGTTGTACACCATTCGCGAGGGACAGCTAACGGTTGTCACTGGCATACCCTCATCAGGTAAGTCAGAGTTCATCGACCAGTTGATGGTTAACCTTGCCGAGAGCAGGGACTGGAAGTTTGCTATCTGCTCATTCGAGAACGAGCCAAGCCTTCACATATCGAAGCTGGCAAGCAAGTATCTCCGCAAGCCTTTCTTTGACGGGGTGACACCGCGCATGACGCACGATGAATTGGATGATGCCAAAAAATTTATATCTAACAATTTCTGTTTTGTTTATCAGGCGGACGGTTCGTTATGCACAATAGACCACATCATCTCACGCATCAAAGCGGCGGTGCTACGCTACGGCATTCGAGGCGCAGTGATTGACCCGTATAATTACATTGAACGTGACCGCACCATGTCTGAGACTGACTGGGTTAGCGAGATGCTGACCAAGTTGCGAGTGTTTGCTCAAGCCCATGACGTACACATCTGGTTCGTGGCACATCCCGCAAAGATGAAGCGACTGGCTGATGGAACAATACCAGTTCCAACAGGCCATGATATTTCTGGGTCGGCGGCGTTCTATGCAAAGGCTGACGTTGGGCTGACTGTTCACCGTAATGACCCCGACACAGATATATCTGAGGTGATAGTCTGGAAGTGCCGCTTTTCGTGGGTGGGCAAACAAGGTCGGACTGACTTACGTTATGACAAGGCAACGTCAACCTATTCAGAAAAAACCTATGACCCATTTCTGTCGAAGGCCAGCGACCGAAGCTACAACACCAACTATCCGTTTTAAAAAGTTGCATGTAACAAAAAAAACCCCCCGCCAAATCAATGGCAGGGGGTTTGGTTCGGGTGATGAGTGGTGCATGAAACAAAATGCTGGCACACCACACATCTCACAGCGTCCCGATACGCTGTCAGGATAGCCAGCTTATTCTTGAAGTAGGTACTCCGCTGATTGGCTAGTCTGATATACTTGCTCCGCCTTCGGGTGGTTGCGCGATACAAAATTACACGCATCACTTAGACCGTGCGGTGTTTCCGCGTCAATCAAAAACCGTGTGCGGTCTTTGCTTGTAATCTGCACGACATTATAGTCGCGGCTTTTCTTTATTACCTTAGAGGTCATGTTGTTTCCTGACGTTATGATAAATAGAAATAACCCGCAGTTGCGGGGTTAAACAACAAACGACATCGCCGTTTGCGTCTTCTAAAAAATAATCTCCAGTGAAGACATCGACATCGCACTTTGATACTGCCACGGGCTGGATGCCAGCCTCGCGACATTCGGTGCGGTATGCGTCCGCTAGTTCGTCAAATGCTCTAACCATTTAGCCACCTATCCAATACTCTGAATATAATTATCAGTCCGCTTATTAAAAAAAACAAGCCCAACGAATAGGGTAACCAATGGTCAACGGCGGCTCTGCAAAACATCCAGCCCACCAAAAAAAACATTATACTTGTGGTAATTTTTTCAAGTGTTGTCATAATTTTCTCCTGATAAAAAGTTATATGAAACAAAAGGCGGCTCCGTTAAGAGCCGCTGTAGTCCTGTCGCGCACCGCCAGCCGTAGTGCCGCTTTCCGTTTTAACAAACCTGCGTTTCCAACCAAATGGTAACGAGGTGTCTTCTGGCAAGCAAATCAGGTGGTATTGGTTCGCAGTATTCATCAAGCGCTCTTCGGCTGGATAAATCTGTATCGCGTCACAGCCCTCACCAACCAGAACATTTTTGATAGTCTGGAAATCCTGCCATGAGTTAACGGGTTTTTTGTCACGCCGCTTAATCGACAGCCATGTGCATCTGCCCTGCAATTTTGTGACATGCACTAACTCGTCCGCATCGTGACCGCGATACACGTTGATTTGATAATGGCTGTTTATCCAAACCTCTGCCCTTTCCTCACGCTCTAAACTAGCGCGGATAAAGCTGTCGTCTAAATGCGGTTGAAGCCGCTTGGCATCTGCAATGCGCTGTTGCATCACGGCTTCGTTGGCTGGCTGGATTGAGGTGATTTTTAGCTTGCCACCCCGCAATTTGTAGTCTTTCTGTTGTACGTTCATCATCTTCTCCTGATAAAAAGTTATATGAAACAAAAAGGCAGGGGGCTTGCGCCCCCCGCAAATTAGAGACTGTCGATAAGTGTATCGACCACGCTCTTCTTTAGTCGTCTGTCGAGTAGCTGACTGGCGGTCTTCGCACCACCGTCACCTTCACCGAAAGCCGTGGTCACCTTGCTGTGACCAGTGTGTGCGACAAGGTAGCCGACCTTGTAATCCAAGGTTCCCTTGATGACCCCGACCACATGCGCTTCATAGCACTGGCGGTCTGCTTCATCGACATAGGGGTGGTCTACTTTGCGGCAGTTCGTGACAAGGTAATACTTGCCACCTATATTCACGCTCCCAATCCTGTTCTGGTAGCGATGCCACCAGTCCAGCCCTAGCTTGAAGTGGTCTATGCGGTTCTTGTTTGGGTCGCCATTTTCGTCACAATATTGGACAGTCTGATAGAAGCCATCGACTTCCATTGAGCATTTTTTGCTGTGTCCACAACCCCTAAGACGCTCCGAATTATTGAAGCCTTGGGCGTTGCTGGCGAAATCTTTAGCCCCAAAACTTACCGCAATACCAGCGTAAGTATCTCTGTCGGCAAAAGAAAGGATTGTTCTTTTGAAGCTACGGTTCCAGACACCCGCAAACTGACGCGAGTTGTCCGCAATATAGTCGTCCAATGTGGGGCGCGGGGTTGGCTCAAATCGACCATGTGTCTTTTGGTCATTGTGCCGTTCCCGTGCGTTAGAAATCTGACGCATCAGTCCAGCGATATAACCAAGTACACTGTCCGAAAAGTTGTCGCCGTACTCCGCTTCCAGCTTGTGGACGTAATCGTCTACAACCTTGTCACTTGACCAGCGAACACCTCGAACACCCCTGCTAGATAACTCTTGCATAACCTCACTGGGTACAGAGTATTGCTTGCGGAGCCTATCAGTTTCGTCACGAGTGTTATCGGCAAAACCAAAAGGCAATGGGTACATTTTTTTGATATCTTCCATATCATTTTCTCCTGATGAAAAGTTAGATGTAACTTTTGTTACACCTCGAAAGGCGAGGGCTTGCGCCCCCGCTTAGTCCAGCTTGACTATCTCTCCGAATGGAGCCTTGTCTGCGCCAGTGCTGACCCACAGCGTGGGAAAACTAGGCGGTGCTGGGAAGTCGCGAACATGCAAGTCGGTGAAGTAGATAAAGCTGTCTACGTCCAGACCATGCTCGTCAATATACTCAAAGACTGGGGTGACCTTTGTGCCGCCCCGACCCTCGATATTAAGCGCATCAATGATATCGCCCTTGCCATAGTGATGCACCTCGCGGATGCGTGTGTCGCAGACGATAACCGTCACGCTTTCGGGTGATAGTTCTTCGGTCACCGCGCTCAGTTCGCTGACAAACTGTGCAAGTTCTGGCTTGCTCAGTGATGCGCTACTGTCGATACCGACCACGATATGACCGCAACCAATGCGGTCGATACTGGGCATAATCATGCGACCGTGATGGAAGTGCTTGCGATTGACCCGCTGGTAGGTGACACCATCGGGCTGTTCGCCGCCAGCAAACCGCCGCAATACATCGCACCAGTCTACCTTCGGGGTCATCAGTTCCTCGATAAGTTCACTCACAGCGTCAGGCAAATCGCCGCCCGCTTCGCGCACTCTGTCAGCCGCCGCAATGATGCGCTGAGATATATCAGCTTCCATTGCCTCGACTTGCTCCGCTGACAATGGTGAGCCATCGTCATTGGTGGGTTCAGTAACCTCACCCCAAGGGCAGGGTTCTGTACCTGTTCCATCGCCTTGACCTGCGCCGCCTTGCTCCTGCTCTTGTCTGAGCAAGTCATAGATGCGCTCCGCACTCATGTCCCGATAGTCTGGGTTGAGCAATCCACCTGCTGGCATATGACCTATGCTGGCATCTGAAAGCAGGATATTGATTGCATAGTCTGTGGCAATATTCCACAGCTTGGCATCGCGCTCACCCCTGCGTAGGTGGTG
>MDTD01123664.1_pt1 | contig 17044 bp, 14 predicted proteins | sample 811221 | NCBI WGS metagenome assembly MDTD01 (sample SAMN05326646, study PRJNA326480) | marine metagenome | isolation source: seawater | place: Pacific Ocean: South West | collected 2011 | reverse complement strand
ATCAGATGCACTTTGTGAAATAACAATATGGTTTTCATTATTATTATGATTTTTTGATGTATTAAAAATCCATTGAATTTCAGAGTCAACAGATGCTATATATCTATCATCAGTGACTTTATCTTTGAACCAAAAGTGAATTCCCAGTATTGGAGAAGTTTCTAATTTATTTTTATATTCTCCTCTAATGTTAGAATCATTAAAAATTTTTTGAATAGAGGAGTATTGGGTTGCAAAAATATAATTATTTGCTGTTAATTTTTCTCCATTGTTCAGAACAATATTTTTTACTTTATCTTTGTTAACATTAACCTTTTTTACAATAGTTCTTTTTAAAATATTATTTGAATAACTTTTTTCAAAGTTATCCCATAATGTAGATAAGTTAACTTTTGGTAAACCAAAAACTTGAGGATTTTTTGAGAAAAATGTTTCTTTAATTACAAATAATGCAGGCTTTGTTTCAATAGTCTCTATTTCCTCATTTAAAGCCGGCTTTAAAAATATATCCCAAAAAAATTTTATTGTTGAATCAGATTGATTATTTCTTTTTAGCCATATTTTAAATTTTTTCTCTCTATTCATATTTAAATTTATATATTTTATTTTTAATAATAGCCTTATTAGCGATACCTTCTCTTTAATATTTAAATGTTTATACATAACTAGGGAAATAAATAATCCCAAAGAACCCCCAAAGTATTTGGAGCCAAGCTTAGAAACTTTATTATTTTTAATCACTGGAACTTGATAGTTTTTTATTTTTAAAAAATTTTCTGAATTATTGGTTTCTTTAAGTAGATTTAAATATTCTTTACATGCACCTACAATTACGTGTTGCCCATTATCTATATAATTTCCTGTTAAAGGATCCTCAAATGAAAATGCTCTTCCACCTAGATATGATGACTTTTCAATAATGAGCGTATTAAGCCCATTTTTTTTTAAATTTATAAACGCTTTAATTCCTGAAAGTCCACCACCTATTATTATTACGTCATAATTTTTCATATTAAGATTTTATCAAATAAAATTTTTATAAAATAAATATTTAAATAGCGTTTTAGTAACAAGCATTGATTTTTCAATTCTATTCACCCTTGGCCTCATCAATACAGTTTCATAATTTATTTTTTTAATTTTTGATAAAACAAGATTTCCGCTTTGAATAAATAAAGAAATAGGAATCTTCTTTGGTCCATTTAATGACTCCACTAAAAGTTTGCCACTATTAATAATTTCATAAGATCTTTCGCATTGCATTTTAATCAGCTCTCTAATTGCAAAAGTAGATTTATTTTCCAAAATATCATTTTCATTAATTTTTAATTTTTTTAAATCATCAATTGGTATATAAATACGACCTAATGTTGAATCTCTCTTAATGTCTTGTATAAAATTTATAAGCTGCAAGCCAGTACAAATTTTATTTGAAAGTTCTAAATTAGTTTCATTAAAATCACCAAATATCTTTAATACTAAACTTCCTACTGGGTTAGCAGATAATTTGCAATATTCAAGTAAGTCATGAAATGAATCGTATCTTGTTATTTCTAAATCTTGATAATTTGCTTTAATTAAACTTTGAAAATCTTCAATGGGTAGATCAAATTTAAAAATAGTTTTCATAAGTTCAAAAAATTCGTCACTTTCTTTGCAATTACCTTTAAAACAATTAATTAATGAATTCTCTATTTTTTTTAATTCTTTCAGGGCTATGTCTTTTTTTAAGTCACTAATATCGTCAACTTTTCTGCAGAAATAATAAATTGATGCTAAATCAGGCATTAATTTTTTTAAGTAAAATGAAGACCAAAGTGGAAAATTTTCGTATGAATTTTTAATTAGTAATTTATTATTGTTCTTATTTAAGCTCATTTTATGTTCAGTACTTCAAAAAAATTTCTTAATTCCAAATTTTTTTTTGATGATGGCCTGCCTATACATATGTTATAAATATCTAAATTATTTTCTTTTGCAAATTTATTGCAAGTAAAAATCAAATTATTGTATGCATCAAAATTACCTAATTTATTTAATTCATTAAGAGTAGTTTCATTAATTATTTTTTGGTCAATGCTAATAATATTTCCATAGTAAAAATCTTGTATGGTATCTTGAATTACGTTTCGAATTTTCCTATTAATTGAATTATTTGATTCTATATAAATTACATATGGATTGTTTCCCCATTCTAAAGGGAGGTCATTTATACAATATATCTTTTTGGGTATAAGAAAATGATTTCCTAATACATCTGTATTTATAGGATCAATATAATCAAAGAAAATTATAGATGTAATTTTAAAATTAGCAATTACCCACTTAAGACCTACTAAAAGCTTAATTTTGGAATCATCGCACTCCAAAATTACAATTTCATCTTTCAAAGAGATTGAATTTGCTTTCTTTAGATTCAATTCTCCAATAGAATCAACCACTTCAATATTTTTCAGCTGAAAATGTTTATTTAAATTTATTTCGTTTGTATGTATAAATAAAATCATTTAATTTTCTCTCGAAATTAAGAATTCAGATATTTCATGGAATATAGTTTTTTTATTATTATTGACTGGTAATTTATTTATAGTTTTTTCAATACTTGTTTGATAATTTTTTGATATTTTTTCACACTTATCTTTAATTTTTAATTCATCCATAATATTCATTACATCCATAACATTGTTCATTTCCAAATTTTTTTTTGAAAAAATTTCATTTACTTTTTTTGCTGCCATCTTATTTTTAGATCCAAGTGACAAAATTATTGGTAAGCTTTTCTTTTTTCTCATAATATCTGCGCCAACGGGTTTTCCAGTTTTATCAGTACCCCATACACCTAATAGATCGTCTCTAATTTGAAATAATAATCCAATATCTCTTCCAAATGACGACACTAATTGATATAAAGTTTTATCAATGTTTTTTCTTGATGCAATGGCGCCTAGCTTTACAGAACATTCAATTAAAGCTCCAGTTTTCAAACTTATCATTTTCAGGTATTTTTCAAGTGAAATATTATTTTCTTTTTCAAATGAGATATCTAAAAATTGTCCTTCCATCATTTTTAAATAACTATTGGTAAGAATTCTTTGAGATTTATATATATCACTTTTGGAAGATCCATTATGAATCATATTATTTAGCACTTTATTGCCTAATACTAAAATTGAATTGCCTGTAATTATTGCTTTTGGGATACCCCAAATTGTCCAAAGAGTGGGTTTATGGCGCCTTACTTTATCATTGTCTTCGATATCATCATGGATCAACGAGAAATTATGCACTAATTCTACAGAAATTGAAGGAGGAAGAGCCATTTCTAATGTTCCAGACAACGAAGTGCATACTAGTATGCAAATTGAAGGTCTGAAAGCTTTACCAGAATATAATTTATTTAAATTGTCAGGGTCAATATTATCCCAACCAAAATAATTTTTAATGTATTTAGAGGTTTTTCCTCTATAGGAGCTAACGTAATCATACAGATAATTTTCCATCTTATCTGCGCGGTAAGTTAGAAACTTAGGTTTTTTGATAAATTTATTCATTTTAGTGTTTTATTACATTTAATTCCTAGAAAAATGTAAGTATATTAAAAACTACGTTTATATTGTAATAAAAAATTTATGTTGACACGCTCTATATCAACTTATAATATATGTTATGATATAATTTAAGATATACAATCTATATTAAATATAGTGACAGAATGATGAAAGGGCGTACAGATGGTATTACCTAGAAGAGAAGATTATACAAATGAAGCATCAGAAGCTTTAGAGAGAGCTCATGCTTGGGCTTCAGATATGAGAAATGCGCAATTAGATGCAGAACATCTTGCTTTAGGAATGTTATCAATTAAAGATGGAATGGCGACAAAGATCTTTGATTTTCTTGGTGTTGATATTACAGAAATGAAAAAAGACTTAGAATTTTCTTTAAAAAATCTTCCTACGCTAGGACAGAGACAATCTTCGACAAGAATGATTTACATAGAACCAAGATTAAAGAAAGTGTTAGACGAAGCTCAAGATGAAAGACAAAGGTTAAATGATGATTTTATTGCAATCGAACATTTACTCAAAGGTTTACTGACCTTAGATGACGGAGAAATAGACAGATTGCTTAAATTAAATAACATAACTATGGAAAGAATATATCACGCTTTGAAGGAAATAAGGGGTAGTCAAAGAGTAAGTGATCAAGGTGCTGAAAAAAAATATCAAGCATTAGAAAAATATAGTGTAGATTTAACCAAGCTTGCAAGAGCTGGGCAACTTGACCCTGTTGTGGGAAGAGACATTGAAATACAAAGAGTTGTCCAAACTCTTACAAGAAGAACAAAAAATAATCCCGTAATAATTGGTGATGCAGGAGTTGGAAAAACAGCTCTTGTTGAAGGCTTAGCACAAAAAATTGTAATTGATGATGTTCCAGGATCATTAAAAAATAGAAAATTGTTAAAGTTAGAAATGGCATCCTTGTTAGCCGGGGCAAAATTCAGAGGGGAGTTTGAGGAAAGACTTACAGCGGTCATGGATGAAATAAGAGCTGCATCTGGAGAAATTGTTCTATTTATTGATGAAATTCACATAGTTGTTGGTGCAGGAGGCGCAGAGGGTGCGATAGATGCATCAAACATGATGAAACCTGCTTTAGCAAGAGGAGAAATGAGGCTTATTGGTGCAACAACTCCAGAAGAATATAGAAAATACATTGAATCAGATAAAGCATTAGAAAGAAGATTTACTCCTGTAAATGTAAATGAGCCAGACCAAGAAATAGCAGTTGAAATGCTAAAGTTTTTAAGACCAAGATATGAAAAGCATCACAAAATTGTTATTACTGATTCTGCATTGGATTCCTCAGTGAATTTAAGTGCAAGATATATCACTGACAGATTTTTACCAGACAAAGCAATTGACTTAATTGATGAAGCTGCAGCAAAGGTAAGAATTGATTCAGAGTCATTACCAGATGAAATTAAAGATTATGATAGTAAAATAAAAACACTTATTGATAAAGAAGAAGCAGCAAATGGGAGAAACGATTTTGAGTCAGCATCTAAATTTAAATCTGAAAGACTAAATCTTCATGAAGAAATGACACGCAACGAAAAAGCTAATAAATCTAATATTGACCTAATTGTTGACTCAGAAAGTATAGCCACATTAATTTCAGAAAGAACAGATATTCCTGTAACAAGACTTGTTGAAAAAGATAAAGAAAGATTAATCAATTTAGAAGAAAAACTACACGAGAGACTTGTGGGTCAAAATGATGCTGTTATTGCGTTATCAAATGCAATAAGAAGGCAAAGATCAGGAGTAAGTGATCCAAAAAGACCCGTTGGTACATTTATATTTTTAGGACCAACTGGTGTTGGAAAAACTGAATTAGCAAGAGCACTTGCAGAAAGTCTTTTTGACGATGAAGATAATTTAGTAAGAATAGATATGTCTGAATATATGGACAAAGGCTCTGCTACTAGGCTAATAGGAGCACCTCCTGGTTATGTTGGTTATGATGATGCGGGACAACTAACTGAAGCAGTGAGAAAAAGACCATTTAGGGTTATTCTTTTTGACGAAATTGAAAAGGCTCATCCTGACGTTATGAATTTGTTACTTCAGTTGCTCGATGATGGAAGATTAACTGATGGTCATGGAAGGACAGTTAACTTTAGAAATAGTGTTATTATCATGACAAGTAATTTAGGTTCATCTCATATTGCTAAAGAATCGATTGGTTTTTCAGGCACCTCATCTCAGAAAAATTCTAGAAATGTAGCTGTTGAGGAAGCTTTAGTTAGTCATTTCAGACCAGAGTTTTTGAATAGAATTGATGAGACAATAATTTTTGATTCGTTGTCAGAAAAAGAACTTTCGAATATTGCTGAAATTGTTACTGATAAATTTATCAAAAGAGTAGAAGATTTAGGAATTTCTATGAATATTACTAAGAACGGTATTAATTGGCTTGTTGAAAATGGTTTCGATAAAGCATATGGGGCAAGGCCACTTAAAAGAGTTGTTCAAAGAAGTCTTGAAAATGAGTTTGCAAAGAAATTACTTTCAGGTGAATTTGTTGAGGGCGATTCAGTACTTGTAACTACCAAAGATAATAAATTAGTTATTAATAAAAAAAGAGATAAAAAATAATTTAAATCACATTTTCTACTCTGATATACTAATTTAAAGTGATTAAAGTTTTATCAAATATTAGCGGAAATTATGCAATTTTATTGTGTGCAGGTTCGAGTGAAAGAATAGGTAACTTTGACAAATCCACTGTTGAATTTCAAAATAAGCCATTATTTTTTCATTCTGTTGAAAAGTTTTTAACAATAGAAGAAATAGAAAAAATTATAATTGTTGCCTCCAAAAAAAATATAAACTCCATTAGAAAAAAGCTTAATGTTCTTTCAGATAAAAATCTTGAAAAAATTGAAATCATAGAAGGTTCTAATGAAAGAAAATATTCAGTGAACAATGCAATAAAATATTTATCAAATTATGAACCTAATAATGTAATTATCCATGATTCAGCAAGACCTCATTTTGATATTAATACAATAAATAATGGACTTGAATTATTAAATAAAAATAGTTGCGTTATCCCTTTAATGAAAATCGTTGATACTGTCAAGAATGTTAAAGGAAGTAGAATTTTATCAACTTTAAATAGGGATGAATTATTTTATTCTCAAACACCTCAATTTTTTAAGTATTCAGAACTAAAAAAGTTATTATCAAAATATTTGAAAACTTTAACTTATACCGATGAAGCACAATTATTTGAAAAGGAAAATCTTAAAATCGGAACTATTGAAGGAAATTTGCTAAATCACAAGATTACATTTGAAAAAGATTTATCTGAACTTGGTAGTTTAAGTTCAAATTTTGAGTATACTGGAATTTCTACAGATGTTCATGCTCTTGGTCAAGGAAGAGAGCTTTATTTAGCTGGATTAAAAATTCCATCAAAAAAAGGTTTGATTGGTCATAGTGATGGAGATGTCGTTTTGCACGCAATATGTGATGCAATTTTAGGAGCATCTTCAAATGGGGATTTAGGAAAGTATTTCCCATCGTCAAATGCAAAATGGAAAAATGTTTCTTCGAAAATATTTTTAAATGAAACTTTAAATTTAATTAAAAAAGAAAATAAGTTAATTAAAAATATAGATATACAAATAATTCTCCAAAAACCAAAGTTGGTTGAATATCTTGATGCGATAGAGGAAAATATTGCTAATCTATTAAACATAAATATCGAGAATGTGAATGTTAAGGTAACATCCACAGATGGTTTGGGTTTGATTGGTTCTGGCGAAGGCATCGGAACTTTATGTGCAGTCAACTTAATTAAATTATGATTCAAATATTCGACTCTTATTCAAAAAAATATAAAAAACTTAATTCTAAATCAATAAATATGTACGTATGTGGTATAACCACTTCTGATTATTGCCATCTTGGTCACGCTTTCTCATCTATCTCATTTGAAATTTTAGATAGATTTTTGACATTCAATGGTTTTAATGTTGTAAGAATTCAAAATTTTACAGATGTTGATGACAAAATTATAACTAAATCAATAGAAGAGAAGATAAGCACTGAAGAAGTTTCGAAAAAATATATTAATGCTTTTTTTGAGGATATGGATGCCTTAGGAGTAAAAAGAGCAAATCGATACCCAAGAGCAACGGATGAAATAGAAAACATAATTGATTTTATAAAAAGATTAGAAAAAAAAGACTTAACATATTCAATTGATGGAAGCATATATTTTAGAGTAAGTAAATTTAAAAAATATGGAAAACTGAGTTCAAGAGATCTTTCAAATTCTTTAAGTGGAACAAGGATAAATGAAAATGAAAAAAAAGAAAGAGAAGGAGATTTTGCTTTATGGAAATCATCTAAGCCTAATGAGCCATATTGGGAGTCACCTTGGGGAAAAGGTAGGCCAGGCTGGCATATTGAATGCAGCTCAATGGTTTTAAATACTATTGGTGATACTGTAGATATACATGGAGGTGGTATAGATTTAATTTTCCCGCATCATGAAAATGAAATTGCACAGAGTGAGGCATTGAATGAAAAAAAATTTGCAAATATATGGATGCATAATGGAATGGTAAAAATTCAAGGAGAAAAAATGAGTAAATCCTTAGGTAATTTAATTAAGTTAAAAGATGCAATAAAAATATTTGGTCCTGACTTATTAAGAATGTGGATATTATCATCTCACTACAGAAAGCCTTTGCTTTATGATGAAAAATTTATAAAGAGCTTTTCTAAACCTTTGAAACGAATAAAAGATGCTTTAAATTCTAAGTCAATTAAAAATGATAAGATTCTAGAGTCGAGCAAAGAATTTGATAAATTTAATTTAGCACTATCTAATGATTTAAATACCTCAGTCGCACTTTCTCAGATTATTTCACTTTCTAAAAAAATAAACATTTCAAAAAATAAATTAAATATTTCAAGCGCTTTAAGTGATTTAAAGAAAATGTTACAAATTTCTGGACTCTGCCAAAATAATGATCAAAATGAAAATAACGAAGTTTCTAAAGAAATTGTGAGTTTAATAAAAAAGAGAAATGAATTTAGAAAATTGAAAGATTTTGCTAAGGCTGACGAAATAAGAGATCAACTACTAAAAAATGGTATAAATATTATTGATAGTGGTGACAATTCTTCATGGGAGAAAATTTAAAATCTTGCACTCAATACAGCGATAATTACAAATATCACGCTAAGTAAAATAGTTCCTCTAAATAAGATCTTTTCAAATCCTCTTCTAACTCTAAAAGAACTTTCTGCTTGACCAAATAGAGCTGTTCCTCCACCTCTTACCTGAAGAAGGATTACTGATATTAATGCTAAAGATATTATTATTGATAAAATTGTAAACATTTAACTTTCTATAATTTTCATAATTTCATTCGTTAGTTTATCAGAGTCATGATGACCTTTGAAGCTATCATTCATAAAGTCTTTTTTTATTACATTTGTTGGCAATTCAGAAAGATCTCCATATTTAACAACAGAACTTGTTGGGAATTCATCACCTAAGCTATCCAATTTATCATTAACAAGAAAGTAGTCAATTTTTAAATTATTAGTATATTTCTGTATTTCTTTGAAATGATCGGCAGCATTGAAATTATCTGTTTCAGCTAATTGAGTTGCAACGTTGCATACTAAAATTTTCTTAGCATTACTTTTGTGTATTGATTCTACAATATCATTTACTAAAAAATTTGGTATTATGCTTGTATATAAAGAACCAGGGCCAAGAATAATAAAATCAGAATTTTTTATTATTTCAATAGACCTCGGATTTGGATTTGCGATTCTTGGGGATAATTCTATTTTTCCAATACCTGATAGATTTTTTTGTATGATTGACTCTCCAATAATCTTTGAACCATCATGCATAGTTGCTTCTAAATCTATTTGGTCTAATGTTGATGGGATGAGCTTTCCTTTAACATTTAAAATCTTACAAGATTCTTCTAAAGCTTCTTCAAAGTTACCTGTTATTTTTTCCATTGCAAGTATGAATAGATTTCCAAAAGAATGACCAGATAAAGGATTATTTCCATCAAATCTGTGCTGAAACAATTTTTTTAGTAATGGCTCTGCGTCTGAAAGTGCTACAAGACAATTTCGAAAATCCCCAGGTGGCAATATCCCAAACCCTTCTCTAAGTCGTCCAGAGCTTCCACCATCATCGGTAACTGAAATGATACCAGATATATCTAGGTTTTTATTTCTTAAACCTCTAAATAAGGTTGATAGGCCAGTTCCACCACCTATTCCAGTCACCTTAGTAATCATTTAATTGCTTAATAATTTCTGTTTCAGTTTCTGCAGGATTTGCTCTACCTCTTGATTTTTTCATAACTTGGCCTATCAAAAACCTTACTGCATTTTCTTTACCTTTCATGTAGTCATCTATTGCAGGTTTATTATCAATCAAAATTTCTTTAACCATTATTTGGAGCTCAGCTTTGTTATTCATTGACTTAAGACCCATTTTACTAACTAATTCAACTGGGTCCTCATCAGTTGAATAAATTTTTGATAGTATCTCTTTTCCAGTATTTTTATTGATTTCTTTTTTATCAACCAAATTGATTAATTTACCAAAATTTTTAGATGATAATTTCATCTTTTTAAAATTATAATCTTTCATATTGTTAGATATCCCGTTAATTTCAACATTAATCCAATTTGAGATTAAATTAGGATCAATTTTATTGAAGTTTTTAATTACATCTTCAAAGAAAACAGTTTTGTTGATATTCGAAATAATTATTTTTGCATCATATTCTGAAATACCAATATCGTTTACATATCTATTAAATTTTGCTTCCGGTAGTTCAGGAAGATTTTTTTTGATTTTGTTAATAGTTATGTCATTTATCACAATAACTGGTAAGTCTGGTTCAGGAAAATATCTATAATCATGCGCATCTTCCTTGGATCTTTGTGGAATACTTTTAGAATTTATGTCATCCCAGCCTCTAGTTTCTTGAATTATTCTATTGCCTGACTCAACCTCTGTTGACTGTCTTTGAATTTCATAATCAATTGCTCTTGAAACAGCTTTTATTCGGTTCATATTTTTTATTTCAACTTTTTCATTAAGTTCTTCAGTGCCTTCTTCTCTTATACTCACGTTTGCGTCGCACCTAAAGCTTCCCTCTTCCATATTTGCATTTCCAATGTTTAAATACCTTACTATTGACTGTAGATTTGTAAGGTAATTTTCAGCTTCAACAGCTGACCTAAAATCTGGCTCGGTTACAACTTCTAATAATGGCATTCCTGACCTATTTATATCTACAAGCACTTCTCCAGTTGTCTCGTCGTGTATAAGTTTAGCGACATCTTCTTCCATATGAACTCTGTTGATTCTTATATCCTTATCAATGTTTTCCATATTTTTAACAACCATTTTGCCTTGAATAGCAATAGGAAAATCAAGTTGTGATATTTGATAGCCTTTCATTAAATCAGGGTATACATAATTTTTTCTATCAAACTTAGTGATAGAAGATATTTTACAGTTCAATGAAAGTCCTAATTTAATAGCAGATATTACTGCTTGATTATTAACAGAAGGTAATGATCCAGGAAGGCCTAAACATACATTACATACAAATGTATTAGGCTCAACTTCAAGGTATTTTGAAGAACAGGAGCAAAACATCTTAGTTTTTGTATTTAATTGAACATGTACTTCCAGTCCAATTATAGGTTCAAATGTCATAGGTTCATTATACGTTATCTCTGATATAATTATTATAGTTTAGATAAATTAATAAATAAATTAAAACTAACAATAAATTATAGAGTTGCTTAACATGGAAAATAATTCAATATCAAGAGAAACAAAATTAGAAGATAAAGAGTATAAATGGGGTTTTACAACAGAAGTTGAAACTGAAGTGGTTCCCAAGGGGCTTAGCGAAGAAGTTATAAAACTTATTAGTAAGAAAAAAGATGAACCTGATTGGTTACTTGAGTGGAGACTAAAGGCATATAAACATTGGTTGAAACAAGATGAAAAAGAAGGTGAGCCAGAATGGGCAATGGTTAAATATCCCAAGATTGACTACCAAGACATTCATTACTATGCTGCTCCTAATAGTTCTGATTCTCCAAAATCACTTGATGAAGTTGATCCTGAAATGCTCGAAGCTTTTGAAAAACTTGGAATTCCGCTCGAGGAACGTGCTCAATTAGCTGGAGTTGCGGTTGACGCAGTTTTTGATAGTGTTTCAGTAGCCACAACCTACGAAAAACAACTAAAAGAATTAGGTATAATATTTTGTCCATTTAGTGATGCCGTTAAAAATCATCCTGAATTAATAAAAAAATATCTTGGAAGTGTTATCCCTTATTCTGACAATTACTTTGCTAATTTAAATTCTGCCGTTTTTTCAGATGGGTCTTTTATTTATATTCCTGAAGGGGTAAGGTGCCCTATTGAACTTATGACTTATTTTAGAATAAATACTGCTGATACAGGTCAATTTGAAAGAACACTTATTATCGCTGATAAAAATTCTTATGTTAGTTATTTAGAGGGTTGTACCGCTCCAATTAGAAAAAGTAGTCAACTACACGCAGCAGTTGTTGAGTTAGTTGCTCTTGATGGTGCTGAAATAAAATACTCTACTTTGCAAAATTGGTATCCTGGAAATAAGGATGGTGAAGGTGGAGTTTATAACTTTGTAACTAAAAGAGGTAAATGTGGAAACAAATCAAAAATAAGTTGGACCCAAGTAGAGACTGGTTCAGCTATAACATGGAAATATCCTAGTGTAATTTTACAAGGTGATGATTCAGTTGGTGAATTTTATTCAGTTGCATTAACCAATAATCATCAACAAGCTGATACCGGAACAAAGATGATTCATATTGGTAAGAATACAAAAAGTACAATAGTTTCAAAAGGTATTTCAGCTGGCCAAGGTAATAACACTTATCGAGGTCAAGTTAAAATTCTACCATCAGCCGATAATTCTCAAAACTTTACTCAATGCGATTCTTTGCTTATTGGGGACCAATGTGGCGCCATAACTGTTCCATACATAGAAGTTAAAAACCCAACTGCTAAACTTGAACATGAAGCTTCAACATCTAAAGTAAGTGATGATCAATTGTTTTATCTAATGCAAAGAGGGCTTGATGAAGAAGAAGCTCATCATATGATAATAACGGGTTGGAGCAAAGAAGTATTTAAGGAGCTGCCATTTGAATTTGCTGTTGAGGCAGGGCAATTGTTAAAAGTAAGTTTGGAGGGTTCAGTTGGGTAAATTACTAGAAATTAAAAACTTAGAAGCTTCTGTTGCAGAAACTGAAGAAAAAATTTTGAATGGCTTAAATCTGAATATCGGTTTGGGTGAGACTCATGCAATAATGGGGCCAAACGGTGGAGGCAAAAGTACACTTGTAAATGTCATTGCAGGAAAAGATACATACACAGTTGATTCGGGTGAAATAAAATATTTTTCAGAAGATTTATTTGAAATGGAGGTTGATGAAAGGGCAAAAAAAGGAATTTTTATGGCCTTTCAGTATCCATCTGAAATTCCTGGTGTAAGACCTTGGCAATTTATAAAAGCTTCAGTTGATTCAAAAAGAAAATTTAATGACGAAAAAGAACTTAGTGTAAGAGAATTTTCAAAACTATATGATGAAAACTTAAAAATTGTTGGAGTAAATGATGAATTAATGAAGAGATCGTTAAATGAAGGATTTTCGGGTGGTGAAAAAAAGAGAAACGAAGTATTTCAAATGCTTATGTTAGAACCTCAATTAGCACTACTTGATGAAACAGATTCAGGTTTAGACGTCGATGCTTTAAAATCTGTAGGAGATGTTGTTAATCGTATGAGAAACGAAAGCAGGTCTTTTCTAATTGTTACTCATTATCAGAGATTACTCGAACACATTAAGCCTGATTACGTTCATGTTTTAATTAAGGGTAAAATTGTTGAGTCTGGTGGATATGATCTTGTGAATAAAATTGAAGATAATGGTTATGAGAGTTTTATTTAATGGAATATTTAAAGCATTATGAAAATAATTTTTATAGTCTTGAAAAATTGTCAGATTTCAATTCTATAAAGAAAGATAGTTTTAATTTTTTTTCTAAAAGTGGTTTTCCTATCAGAAAAAAAGGTGATGAGCGTTGGAAATATTTAGATTTAAGGTCATTAGAAAAAACAATTTATACAACTGATTACGAAAATACCAATCATAATATAAATCTTGATGAAATTGGATTGGATGAATCTAATACAATCTTTGTAAGTAATGGAGTTCCAAAATTTGACTCAATCAATGGAATTGAGTCTCTCTCAGAAGAATTCTACAAACCAATTGTGAGTTTTGATGAAGATGAGTTTCTGTCATTGAGTACATCTATGTCATCAGGGCCCCTTCTGTTGAATGTTAATTCTGAATTTAACAGTACATCTTTAAATATTGTTTATTCTAGTGACTCTTTTAAAGAAATACTCGAATGCCCTAATATTTTCATTCAGATTGACAATAACGTTGAAATTACAATTAACGAGATTTTTATGAGTGATAAAACATCAACACTTAAATTGCCTGTTTTAGAAATGTTATTAAATAAAAATTCTAAAGTTTTTCATAATTTAGTTTTCCAGTCATCATTTTCTGAAAATAATTTTAAATTTACGAGGGTTGATCAAAAAGAAAACAGCTTTTATAAGTTTACTTCTTTTTCTAACTCATCACTTCTTGCTGCAAATGATGTAAAGGTACATTTAAATGGAAAAAATAGCGAATGTGATTTGAAAGGACTCTACTTTACAACTTTAAATTCTCAATTTAATACCCATGTTGTTGTCGAGCACAATGTTCCATACACTAAAAGCAACCAATTTTTTAAAGGAATATTAAGTGACGAATCAAGAGCTGTTTTTAGTGGTAAAATATATGTAGAAAGAGATGCTCAAAAAGCTTATGCTGAACAAAAGGATTTAAATCTTATAATGTCGAAAGGAGCTGAAATTGATACCAAGCCTGGACTAGAGATATATGCTGATGATGTGGAATGTTTTCATGGTGCAACTGCTGGGCATGTAGATGAAAGTACACTCTATTATATGATGGCGAGAGGGATTGATAGAAATACTGCAACCCAAATGCTTGTAAATGGATTTGCAACTGAAATTATAGATGAAATTACAGATGAAAAAATTAAATTATTTGCACAAAAACAATCAGATAGCATATTACCTAAGCTTTCATTCAAATTATGATAAATATTAAAGAAATAAGAAAAGATTTTCCAATATTAAGTGAAAAGATAAATGGCAATGATCTTGTTTATCTTGATAATGCAGCAACCTCTCATAAGCCAAAGAAAGTCATAAATTCTCTTGTTGACTACTATGAAAAATACAATTCAAATGTTCACAGAGGCGTCCATACTTTGAGCATTAAGGCAACAGACGAATTTGAAAAAGCAAGAATATCAGTTCAAAAATTTATTAACGCAAAAAATTCAAATGAAATTATATTTACAAGAAATGCATCTGAATCACTTAATTTAATTGCATACTCTTGGGGTAAGGCAAATATTAAATCAGGAGATGAAATATTTATAACCCCTTTTGAACATCATTCCAATATCGTTCCATGGCAAATGCTTTGCAAAGAAAATGAAGCAATATTAAGATATTTCCCAATTGATGAAAATGGTGACATTGATATAAATAAATTTAGTAAAGAAATTTCAAATAAAACTAAACTTATCTCAATAACTCATATGTCAAACGTCCTTGGCACTGTTTTGCCAATAGATGACATAATTGATTTAGCAAAAAAATATAATGCAACTACTGTTGTTGATGCATGTCAAAGTGTCCCACACATGCCAGTTGATGTTCAGAAAATTGACAGCGATTTCCTTTGTTTTTCAGGTCATAAAATGCTTGGTCCAACTGGAATTGGCGTCCTTCATGGTAAGGAAGAAATTTTAAATGAAATGTCCCCATTTTTATATGGTGGAGATATGATCAGCCAAGTTACATATGAAGATTCTAAATGGAATGACTTGCCTTACAAATTTGAGGCGGGAACACCAAATATAGCAGATTCAATTGGACTGGGAGTAGCTTGTGAGTATCTTAGTGGTATAGGTATGGATAATATTTGGAAACACGAAATGGAACTTGGCCAATACGCTGTTGACCAGATCTCCAACCTTGAAAAATTTCATATTCTTGGAAATAGATCAAAAGAATTAAGGGGAGGTGTTGTTTCGTTTATTCATGATTCATTACACCCGCATGATATTGGTAGCCTCCTTGATGGTTACGGTATTGCGATAAGAACTGGGCATCACTGTGCAATGCCTCTTGTTAGAAGCTACGGTGTTGTTGCTGCTTCGAGAGCAAGTTTTTATTTATACAACGAGAAAGAAGAAATTGATAAGCTCATTGCAGGACTAAAAAAAGTTGAGGAATATTTCAAATGAGAGAACTTACTGATTTCGATGAAATGTATCAAGAAGTAATAATTGATCACTATAAAAATCCAAGAAATAAATCAAAATTACCAAATTTTTCTAAGGAGGTTCTTTCTCACAACCCATTTTGTGGGGATGAGATTGAACTCCAACTATTTATTGAAGATGGAGTAATTCGCCAAGTAAGTGTTGATGGTAGAGGCTGTGCAATTAGTCAGTCTTCGGGTTCACTATTAAGTGAAACTATACTTGGAAAAACAATTGAGCAAGCTAAAAAAGATAATGATTCTATGAGAGCATTATTAAGGAATGAAGTTCTTAACGATGACCAGCTAGATAGTCTTGCAGACTCATCAATGATTGAGGGTGTTAAAAAGTTTCCAGTAAGAATTAAATGTGCCTTACTTTCATGGTCAGCTTTAAACGATATTTTAAGTAATTATCAATAAGGTTTATCAGAAACCTTACCACTATTATCAACCTTTTTTTCTTCTTTTAAGTTTGTAAAATCTTCTGAAATTTTTTGACCTAATAAAGATACATCACTTCCATGTAAAACAAATCTTGAACCTAACTTTAATGAAAATTCTGATTCTTTCATGTTTGCATGATGAATCATGACAGGGATAGAATATTTTTCAGATATATCAATTATATTTTTTAAAATATCTTCATATTTTTTACTTGATCTCTCGTCTGGTATTCCCATGGAAGTAGTGAGATCATTTGGTCCAATAAATATACCATCAATTTTTTCAACAGACTGTAGCATATTTTCTAAATTTTTCACTGCTGGAACACTTTCAATTCCTAAAATAAACAATCTAGATTTACTTTTATCTCTTAAATAATCCTCAGTTTTTTTACTTGGAAATTCACCGGTGTCTAAAACTCTTTTTAGATATTCACCTTTTAATGGATTGAAATAAGTTCTACCAAATGACAATTTTAGTTCTTCAATATCTTCGCAATAGGGCACAAGTATGCCATCTGCACCTGCATCGATTGT
>MDTD01035536.1_pt1 | contig 17045 bp, 12 predicted proteins | sample 811221 | NCBI WGS metagenome assembly MDTD01 (sample SAMN05326646, study PRJNA326480) | marine metagenome | isolation source: seawater | place: Pacific Ocean: South West | collected 2011 | reverse complement strand
TTATTTGGAGATCAACATATGCATGGTCCAGAAGGAGTAAGATTTTATACAAAATTAAAAACAGTTACATCTAGGTGGCCTTCAGGCTTAAGATCTGACCCAGAATTTATAATGCCAACAATGAAATAATAAAATGAAAAAAAAAATAACCTTAATCGGTGCAGGTCAAATTGGAGGGACTCTTGCACATCTAATCGCATTAAAAGAGTTGGCCGATGTAGTTTTATTTGATGTTGCTGATGGTTTAGCCAAGGGAAAAGCTTTAGATATTGCACAATCTTCCCCTGTAAATGGATTTAATATAAAACTTACAGGAACTGATAATTATGAAGATACAAAAAATTCAGACGTGATAATTATCACTGCTGGAGTACCAAGAAAACCTGGTATGACACGGGACGATTTATTAGGAATAAATTTAAAAATAATCAAACAAGTAGCTGAAGGCATCAAAAACACATCTCCAAACGCGTTCGTAATATGTATTACAAATCCACTTGACGTAATAGTAATGGCCTTGCAAAAATATTCAGGCCTTCCAAAAAATAAAGTTGTTGGTATGGCAGGAATTTTGGACTCTTCTAGATTTATTTATTTTTTATCACAGGAATTAAATGTACCAGTGCAAGAAATAAGTTCATTTGTGCTTGGAGGTCATGGGGATAGCATGGTAGCTATGATAGGATCTACACAAATTAAAGGAAAAAAAATTATGGACTTAGTTAGAGATGGAAAAATTAAGCAAGAAAAGCTTAATGAAATAATTGATAGAACAAAAAAAGGTGGTGCTGAGATTGTAAAATATTTAGAAAAAGGTTCTGCTTTTTATGCACCTGCAGCATCAGGCGTTCAAATGGCAGAAAGCTATTTGAAAGATCAAAAAAAGCAATTACCTTGCGCGGCTTATTTAAATGGAGAGTTTGGAGTTAAAAATCTTTATGTAGGGGTTCCAGTTATAATAGGTAAAAATGGAGTTGAGAAAGTAATAGAAATTAATCTGAATGAAGAGGAAAAAAAGAACTTCGATAACTCAATAAAAGCTGTTCGAGATTTATATAGTGCAGCACAAAAAATAGATACTTCATTATAATTTTAATAAGAGAATTATCGATGACACATCTTAAAAACTTTTGGTTTTCATACTCAAATATTTTACTAAACGAGATTTACAAAAAAAATATTCTTAAATTGCTTAAAAAAACTTTAGGAATACCTTACAAATTTTTTTTAAGGTATCTTCGCCATAATTTTTCTAAAAAAATAATAAATTTAGATAATATTGATAAATTAAATTTTTCAAAATGTAGCTTGGATAAATTATTTGTGCATTTTAATTGTGATAAAGGATCAAGCTGCATCGCAAATGATAAAAAAATTTCAACTCATAATTATTCTATCTTTTATGAAAAATATTTATCTAACTTAAAAGAAAAAAAAATTAATATATTAGAAATCGGTTCACATGAAGGAAAAGGAATTGCAAGTTTTTATTTTTATTTTCCCTACTCAAAAATTATTGGAGCCAATATCAATCCATTTCAAATGAAATTTAAATCAAAAAGAATAACTGAGCTTTTTATAAATGTATCGTCCAAAAAAATCATTAAAAATTTCAGTGATCATATAAAAGTTGATCAAGATATAATAATAGATGATGCTAGTCATAATCTTCGAGATATACTTTTTACTTTATCTATACTTTTTAAAAAATTAAAAAGTGGAGGTTTATATATCCTAGAGGATATGAATCAATTTCATGTATTTCCAGAATTAAATCCTTTTAAAAATGAACTTACTCCGAAACAAATTTTTAATCGTATTAAAGAAAAGAAAACTTTTAAATCCTCATTTATAAGCGATGAGGAAAAAAACTATCTAATAGAAAATATTAAAGAAATTAAAATTGAGACAGGTGCAATGAAAATTAATAATGCTAATGTTTCTGACATAGCTTTTATTTTTAAGAGATAATTATTTTTTTTTTATAATACAAAGAATATTTTTGCCATAACGATATCTAAATATTTTATCAATAATAATTGTGAAAGGTGTAAATATTTTATCCCAAATAAAAATTTTAAATTTTGAAGGATAAATTTCATCTTTAAAAAATATCTTATTTAAAAAATAAAGAAAATATCCGAAGCAATCTAGATAATGGAGTTTTAAAATTTCATTTTGGCCTATATTTAAATTCTGAAAAAAATCAACTTTATATCTTCTAAAGTGTCCGATTTCCTTATCAAATTTTGTAAAGAGTTCATTGTGAGCTGGCACCAATATTATTAGATGTCCGTCAACATTCAATTTTTCTAAAGCAATATTTATTTCCTCAACGTCTTTTTCTATATGTTCTAACACATTCATATATAAAATCGTGTTAAACTTATTTGTTTGATTTGAAGTATAGTTTGAATTTATTTTAATCTTTGTATTTTTAAATTTTTCACTTAATTTTTGAATATTACTTTTATCTAGTTCAGTGAGAGTAATGTCAGAAAAATCATTTTTATAATTATTTGTAAAACTGCCTATCCCAGCTCCAACTTCTAATAATGCCTCTTTTAAATAATTTTTTACTAAAAAATGTACGTATTTACGCCAAATAGTAGCTTTATCAAAAATTTCTAACTCTTTACCTGGATAATCCATTAATTTTATTTAAAAAAACCATTAATTTATGCCAAAAACTAAATACTAATTTAATTAATTTTTGTACCATTGTTTAGATGAATTTTAAAATAAATAATATTTTTTACACTGTCATATTAGGTGTTGTTTCTTTCTCAATTAATTTTTTTTATGCATCTTTAGGAGTATTACCAATCGATACTTTTGCTTTCTTTGACTCTGGTTACAGGATAATGAATGGTGATATTCCATTTGAAGATTTCTGGACAATCAGTGGCCCGTTAATTGATTTAATTCAATCATTATACTTTTTTATTTTTGGACTCAACTGGAATAGTTATGTTTTGAATGGCTCTGTGATAAATGTTCTTTTTTGTTTGATAACTTATTTCTTTTTACAAGAATTTGGACTTAATCAAAAATATTCTTTTTTTTATTCTCTTTGTATAGCTTTCCTAGCAAATCCATCAATGGGCACTCCTTTTCCTGACCACTATTCTACATTTTTTTCTTTTTTTGCTGTTATAAGTTTCTTATACGGGATTAAATATAATAAGAATATATATTGGCTACTAACACCAGTCTTATTTTTTTTTGCCTTCTTTTGTAAACAAACCCCATCAGCTTATCTGATAATCTTTTTTCTAATAAATTATACTTTATATTCGGTAATTAAAAAAGATTTTAAATTTATATTTCCTGTATTGCTTGGATCATTTTTTTCTATCTCAGTTTTAGTTCTTTATTTTATCATAAACAAAATAGATATTAACTCATTTATTACCCAATATTTTCTTTATCCCAGAACTATAGGATCAACTCGCTTAAATGAGTGGGATTTATCATTCAATAAAGCAATTTCCACTCTTAAATTTATTTATTTCATATTAGTACCACTTATATTTATTTTTGTTAAGAACTTAATATTTTCAAAAAATTACAAGACAAAAAATAATTTTTTTATTAATTTGAATATTATTTCTTTTTCATTAATTTTAATTTTTCATCAATGGCTTACATTAAATTTTATTTTTATATTTTTCTTGATTCCATTACTATGTGCAGTTTTGCATATTAATATTGGACATGTGATTAAACATAAAAAATTTGTAACAATTTTATTATTAAGCTTCTGCTTACTGGCTACTACAAAATATCATTTTAGATTTAATCAAGAAAGAAAAATGTTGGATTTAGAAAATATAAATTTATCAAATTATTACAAAGCTGGAAATTTTGCTTCTCAATTAAAAGGTTTAAAATGGATAACCAGAGAGTATTCAACAAATCCAAACAAAGAAATAGAAAAATTAGTTATTATTAAAGAAGTTCTTAAAAATGAAAAAAAAGAAATTATGTTTTTATCTACATATCAATTTTTTTCAATAATTTTAGATAAATCTTTACATTCGCCAAATCGATGGTACGGAGGAGAGGTAGCACACCCACCAAAAAAAAATCCTTTCTATGATGATTATTTATCTTTTATCTATAAACAAATTAAAAAAAATAGAATTAAGTTGATTTTTGTTGATGTTAATTTGGGTAACTATCATTTAGAACTTTTTGAGGAAATATTAAAAAAATTTCCACCCAGTTGCTCTAATTTGACCGTTATTCAAGATGTTTTAATTAGGTACGATATTTCTTCGTGTTATTAGCCTGATTGTAAAAATTATTAAAAGTTAATATAAGTATTTCAAAAATGAACATTCACGAACATCAAGCAAAAGAAATACTTAGGGAATTTGGAGTTCCAGTTTCTAATGGTATAGTCATTACGAACCTGAATGATATCAAAAATAAGATTCAAAAACTCTCAGGAGATAAATTTGTACTTAAAGCTCAAATCCATGCTGGAGGGAGAGGAAAGGCAGGTGGTGTAAAAATAATAAAAAGTTTGAATGAACTAGAGAAAGAGTCAAAAAAAATGATGGGTAAATTTTTAATAACTCACCAGACAGGACCAGAAGGAAAGCAAGTTAAGAGACTATATATTGAAGAAGCTTCAGAAATAAAAAAAGAATTTTATTTGTCATGTCTTATAGATCGCGAGTCTTCAAAAATTGCTTTTATAAGTAGTACAGAAGGTGGTATGGATATTGAAAAAGTAGCGTCTGAACACCCTTCAAAAATTTTAACTAAAAAAATTGATCTCAATTTTGAAGGACCTACAGAGAAAGAAATTAATGAAATAATTTCAATTTTTAAATTTGATAAAAATCAATCGAAAGTCGCTAAAAAAATTATATCCTCATTATACAGGATATTGGTAGAAAAAGACGCCACATTAATTGAGATAAATCCTTTGATAGTTAATAGTAAGAATAAAATTTTATGTTTAGATGCTAAAATGAATTTTGACGATAATGCTATTTTTCGAAGGCCAGAAATATTAAAACTAAGAGATTTAAACGAGGAAGAACCAGCTGAAATAGAAGCTAGCAAACATGGTCTTGCCTATATAAAATTAAATGGCTCTATTGGTTGTATGGTAAACGGCGCTGGCTTAGCAATGGCAACTATGGACATAATAAAATTATACGGAAAAGAGCCAGCTAATTTTTTGGATGTAGGTGGTGGCGCATCTAAAGAAAAAGTTACAGCAGCTTTTAAACTTATCCTTACTGATAAAAATGTAAAAGGAATCTTAATTAACATTTTTGGTGGAATTATGAGATGTGATGTACTTGCCCAAGGAGTTGTTGACGCCGCGAAAGAAATTAATCTTTCGGTACCTCTTGTAGTTAGATTAGCTGGTACAAATTTTAAACAAGGGAAAGAAATTTTAGATAAATCAAATTTAAAAATATTATCTGCTACAGATTTGAATGACGCAGCAAAAAAAATAGTAGAAGAAATACATTAAATTATGTCGATTTTGGTTAATAAAAATACAAAAGTAATATGCCAAGGGTTTACTGGTACTCACGGAACTTTTCACTCAGAGCAAGCATTAAAATATGGAACACAATTAGTTGGAGGAGTGACTCCTAAAAAAGGAGGTCAAAAACATCTTGGGCTACCAGTATTTAATACAGTTCAAGAAGCGAAAGATAAAACCTCCGCAAACGCGACAATGATATATGTTCCACCTAAATTTGCTGGTGAAGCAATCATAGAAGCTATTGAGTCAAAAATTGAATTAATTGTTTGTATTACAGAGGGAATTCCAGTTTTAGATATGTTGAAGGTAAAAAAAATATTAGAGAAAAGTAGTTCAAGACTGATAGGACCTAATTGTCCAGGAATAATAACACCTAGTGAATGTAAAATTGGGATAATGCCTGGAAATATTCATAAAAAAGGTTCGGTGGGTATAGTTTCTAGATCTGGCACACTTACCTATGAGGCAGTTGAGCAAACAACATCTATCGGCATGGGTCAGTCAACTTGTATTGGTATAGGAGGAGATCCAATTAATGGGACTAATTTTATAGATTGTTTAGAGCTATTTTTGAAAGACGAAGAAACAAAATCAATTGTTATGATTGGTGAAATAGGAGGTTCCGCTGAGGAAGAAGCAGCTGAATTTTTAAAAAGAGAGAAAATCAAGAAGCCAATGGTAGGATTCATTGCAGGTTTAACTGCTCCGCCAGGTAGGAGAATGGGGCACGCAGGTGCTATTATAGCTGGAGGAAAGGGTAATGCAGAGGATAAGATCGAAGTTATGAAATCTGCTGGAATCATTATCTCAAAATCGCCAGCTGACATTGGTAAAACACTTTTTAATAAACTTAATGGTTGATTTTTATCAAATTATGTTAAAATAAATCATTAATGTCTTCTTCCGATAATAATTTAACTTATAAAAAAACTTCTTTTTTAACAGGTATAAACTCTGAGTTTATTAACGAATTTTATTCAGATTATTTGACTGACCCCCGATCTTTACCAACTGGTTGGAAAAAATTTTTTGATGGTTTAAGTGAAGACGAAAAATTAGTTTTAAATGATCTAAATGGACCAAGTTGGTCGCCTGAAAAAAAAATTAAAAAGATTGGCTTATCATCAACTGGTGAAAAAGAAATTAAAGATGAAAATTTAAATTCTAATTCTAGCAATATAAAAGAAGCCACTAAGGACTCAGTTCGGGCTATAATGCTTATAAGAGCTTATAGGATTAGAGGACATTTAATTGCAAATTTAGACCCTCTTTCCATTCAATTAAAAGATGAACATTTGGAACTCAAGCCTGAGACTTATGGTTTTACAAAAAAAGATTATAATAGAAAGATATTTCTAGATGGTGTTTTAGGACTGCAGTATGCAGATTTAAATCAAATTCTAAAAATTCTACAAAGAACATATTGCGCAACTATAGGATATGAATTTATGCATATGGGAGACCCTGATGAAAAGGCTTGGATTAGAAACAGGATTGAAGGACCCGAAAAAGATATTACTTTTACCAAAAACGGTAAAAAAGCGATTTTAAATAAAATCATTCAAGCCGAAGGTTTTGAAAAATATTTACATGTAAAATTTATTGGAACAAAAAGATTTGGCCTAGATGGAGGAGAGTCTTTGATTCCAGCACTAGAGCAAATTATAAAAAGAGGAGGCAATCTCGGTGCCAAAGAAATTAAAATTGGTATGCCCCATAGAGGAAGATTGAATGTTTTAGCAAATGTGATGGGCAAACCCTTTAGAGCAATTTTTAGTGAATTTTTTGGAAAGTCTGTAAAGGCAAGCAAAGATTTTGAAGGAGACGTTAAGTATCATCTCGGTGCCTCTTCTAACCGAGAATTTGACGGAAATTCAGTACATATTAGTTTGACAGATAATCCATCACATTTAGAGGCAGTAAATCCTGTAGTTTTAGGACAGGTAAGAGCTAAACAATTTTTTCATAAAGATAAAGATAGGAAAAAAGTTATTCCAGTTTTGATGCATGGTGATGCAGCATTTGCAGGGCAAGGAATTGTAGCTGAATGTTTTGCAATGTCAGGTCTGCCAGGACATAATATCGGCGGAACTATTCACATAATTGTTAATAATCAAATAGGCTTTACTACTGCACCAAGATTTGCAAGGTCTTCTCCATACCCATCTGATGTAGCCAAGACCGCTCAAGCTCCAATTTTTCATGTTAATGGTGATGACCCTGAAGCAGTGGTTCATTGTGCAAAAGTAGCAACAGAGTACAGACAAAAATTTAATCGTGACGTAGTTATTGATATGGTTTGTTATAGAAGATTTGGCCATAACGAAGGTGACGAACCATCATTTACACAACCAATAATGTATAAAAAAATTAGAGCTCATCCAACTACACTTGAATTATACGGAAAAAAATTATCATTGCAGGGATTAACTACTGATAAAAATTTAAAGAGAGAAAAAGTAGAATTTAGAAATTACTTAGAAAAAGAATTTGAGACATCAAAAAACTATAAATCTGAGTTAAAATGGTTTGATGGTGCATGGTCAAGATTTAAGCCTGGTTTAGGTAAAGATAAAAGAGGTTTAAGCGGAGTTGATGAAGTAAAATTAAAAAAGATTGGAAAAAAAATATTTAGTATACCTAATAGTTTTAGTGTCCACAAAACTCTAAAAAGAGTTTTTGATTTAAGAAATCAAATGCTTACAAATGGCACTCTTGATTGGTCCTCTGCTGAAAGTTTAGCTATTGGTACTTTATTAACCGAGGGATTTTCTGTAAGGCTGTCAGGTCAAGATTCAGGAAGAGGGACTTTTAGCCAAAGGCATGCTATTTTAAGAAACCAAGAAAATCACGATCGCTACGTGCCAGTCAATAATATACAGAAAGTTCAGAAAAAATTTGAAGTTATAGATAGTTTATTGTCTGAACTAGCAGTGTTAGGATTTGAATTTGGTTATTCATTATCTGAACCTGAGACGTTAGTCTTATGGGAAGCTCAGTTTGGTGATTTTGCTAACGGTGGCCAAGTTATTATAGACCAGTTTATAACTTCTTCTGAGGCAAAATGGGGAAGAGCTAGCGGACTTGTTATGTTATTACCTCATGGTTATGAAGGTCAAGGCCCAGAACATTCTTCTGCTAGATTAGAAAGATTTCTTCAACTTTGTGCAGGTGAAAACATTCAGGTAGTAAATTGCACTACTCCCTCTAATTATTTTCATGTTTTAAGAAGGCAAATGCATAGAGAATTTAGAAAACCTCTTATAATCATGACTCCAAAATCTCTCTTACGTCACAAAAGATGTATTTCTAATTTATCTGAGTTTACATCTAAAAGCTCTTTTCATAGAGTCTTAGAAGATGATGCTTACATTAAACAAAAAGGATTAATTTCACTAAAAAAAGATAATCAAATTAAAAAAGTTGTTATGTGTTCAGGAAAAATTTACTATGACTTAATTGATACCAGAGAAAAACATAAGAATGATAAAATTGTTTTTGTGCGTTTAGAACAGCTTTACCCTTTCCCGGCAAAAACTTTAGCTACTATGCTAAAAAGATACAAAAATGCAAAATTTATATGGTGCCAGGAAGAACCTAAAAATATGGGAGCGTGGAATACGATGAGAAATTATATCGATAGAACTCTTGAAATGACTAATTTTAAAGATATCAACGTAAAATATGTAGGAAGACAGGCATCTTCTTCTACTGCGACTGGAAACGCGAATAAACATCTTGCACAACAAAAAGAAATATTAGAAAAGATAATTAAAGATTAAATGTCAGAAAAAATTACAGTTCCTACTTTAGGTGAGTCTGTTACAGAAGCAACAGTATCCAAATGGTTGAAATCTCAAGGGGAAAAAGTTTTAGTAGATGAACCAATTGTAGAATTAGAAACAGATAAAGTAAATGTGGAAGTTCCATCTCCTTCTAACGGAATACTTGGAAGTATAGCAGTCAAAGAAGGGGAAACCGTAAATGTTGGATCTTTATTAGGTATTATAGATAAAAACTCAAATACAGAAAACATTAAGTCTAAAGAAATTAAAAATTACAGTCCACCTATAAAAAACTTGCAAAAGGAACCGAAAGTTTTTGATGACGAAAAAAAATCTTTTCCAAAAAAAACAATTATTTCTGAAACTGATGATTCAGTTCTAAAACTAGAAAACGAAAGCACTGAGGAAGAGCCATTAATTTTGAAAACAGTTCATGAAGAAGCAGTAAAGAGCAAAAAAAAGTCTTTAGAGAAAGAAACCAAAATATCTCCTGCTGCAAGAAAAATGGCTAATGAGGCAAAAGTAGACATAAATAAAATCGAAGGTACGGGAAAAAACGGAGTGATTTTAAAAGAAGATATTATGAGTTTAATGGGCTCGAAACCATCCCCCTCTGAAAGAAAAATAAAGTACGGTCCAGAGGAAAAAGTAAAGATGACAAGACTTAGATTAACAATTGCTAAAAGGCTTAAAGAGGCCCAAGAGAACGCAGCAATGCTTACCACATTTAATGAAGTGGACATGAGTGAAATAATTTCTATGAGAGATCAATATAAAAACGAATTTTTAAATAAGTATGGAGTAAAACTTGGATTTATGTCTTTTTTTGTTAAAGCATGCGTTATAGGATTAAAAAATTATCCTGCTATAAATGCAGAAATTTTGGGTGATGAAATAATTTATAAAAATTACTACAATATAAGTATAGCAGTAGGTACTGACAGAGGTTTGGTAGTGCCTGTATTAAGAGAAACTGATGAGATGTCTTTCGCAGACATAGAAAAAAACATTGGAAATTTAGGACAAAAAGCAAGAGATGGAAAAATTACAATTGAAGACTTACAGGGAGGAACTTTTACAATCACCAATGGTGGTATATACGGCTCAATGTTGTCTACGCCTATTTTAAATCCTCCTCAATCAGCAGTACTTGGAATGCATAACATTATTGAACGACCAGTGGTCATTGGTGGAAATATAAAAGTGAGACCAATTATGTATCTTGCATTATCATACGACCACAGAATAATCGATGGGAAAGAAGCAGTTTCTTTTCTAAAAATTGTTAAAGAGTCATTAGAACAACCAAAGAGGCTTTTCTTAAATATTTAATCATGGATAATTTTGATTTAGTGGTAATAGGAGGAGGTCCGGGAGGCTATGTATGCGCAATAAGAGCTTCACAACTTGGTTTAAAAACAGCTTGTATCGAGTCTAGAGGTGCGTTAGGGGGCACTTGCTTGAATGTTGGCTGTATTCCATCAAAAAGTTTGTTAAATCTTTCTGAAAATTTTCATAAAGCAAAAAAAGATTTTAATCAGCAAGGAATTGAAATAGAGGGTATAAAACTTAATATTGAGAAAATGATGTCTAATAAGAACAAATCAATTCAAGTTCTTACAAAGGGCGTTGAATTTTTATTTAAAAAAAACAAAGTAACTTACATCAAAGGCAAAGGAGTTCTTTTTTCAAAAAATGATGTTGTAGTTTACGAAAATAATAAAAAAACAAGCTATAAAGCAAAAAATATTGTAATAGCAACTGGATCTACAGTAACCTCTTTACCGGGAATTAAAATAGATGAAAAAAATATCATCTCTTCTACTGGGGCGTTATCTCTTAGTAAAGTGCCAAAAAAACTAGCTGTTATAGGGGGAGGCTATATTGGTTTGGAAATGGGCTCTGTATGGTCGAGATTAGGTTCAGAGGTAACAGTTATTGAGTATTTAGATTTTATAACACCTGGCATGGATAGAGAAATTTCTAATGAATTTAAAAAGATATTAATTAAACAAGGCATTAAGTTTAAGATGGGTTCAAAAGTAAATTCTATAAAAAATATCGGCGAAGAAGTAATTATTGATTATACAGACGTAAAAAATTCAAATAATGAAACTTTAGAATTTGATAAAGTATTAGTCTCTGTTGGTCGAAAACCTTATACAGAAGGACTGAATCTTACTAAAGTAGGAGTAAAAAAAGATGATAAAGGTAGAATTGAAGTAAATGAGAAATTACAGACTTCAATTGAAAACATCTATGCTATTGGAGACGTAATAAAAGGACCGATGTTAGCTCACAAGGCCGAAGAGGAAGGTATAGCAGTAGCCGAAATTTTGTCTGGTCAAGCTGGTCATGTTAATTATGACGTAATACCTGGAGTTATTTATACTTCTCCCGAGGTGGCTACAGTTGGTAAAACAGAAGAACAGTTAAAAGAGGAAAAAAAATCGTACAAGGTAGGAAAGTTTCCTTTTTTGGCTAACTCTCGTGCAAAGGTTAATAACGAAACAGACGGCTTTGTAAAAATTTTAGCAGATAGTAAAACTGATAAAGTTTTGGGAGTTCATATAATTGGACCTCATTGTGGAGATATGATTGCAGAAATGGCACTAGCTATGGAATTTGGGGCGAGTGCAGAAGATATTGCTAGAACATGTCATGCCCACCCCACACACACAGAAGCTATAAAAGAAGCCGCATTAGCTGTTGATAAAAGACCAATTCATTTTTAATTAAAAAAAATTCTAATACAATTATTCTATGAAAGCACAAGTTTTGTTGCCTAAAATTTTTAATTTTCCATTTACTTATAGTTCTAGGTTTGAGAATAAGATTGGAAGTCTTGTTGAAGTTCCATTTGGAACTAAAAAAGAGATAGGTGTAATTTGGAAAAATAATTTTCCTGTACCTGAAAATATAAAATTAAAACAAATTAACAAAAAAACTAAATATGCAATTGATAAAAAATTAATAGATTTTGTAGAATGGTTTTCAACATATAACATGGTCTCTATAGGTCTAGTTTTAAAAATGGTCATAGGAGGCGCAACAAAATTTGTAAGAAAAAAAGATAATTTAATTAAAGAAAAAAAAATCAAAACTAAAAAAATTAAATTAAATAAGGAGCAGGCTGAGGCCTTAAAATTTCTTGAAAAGGAAAATAATAAATTTGATGTATCTGTTTTACAAGGGACGACTGGATCAGGAAAAACTTTAGTATATTTCAATAGAATAAAAAAGATAATAGAAACAAATAGACAAGCATTAGTATTATTACCTGAAATATTTTTAACAAATGATTTTAAATATAGATTTGAGGATTTTTTTGGTTTTGAACCTGCAATCTGGCATTCGAAAATCACGCCTAAACAAAGAAGAATTATTTGGAAAGGTATTATTACAAATAAGATAAAAATTTTAATTGGTGCTAGATCTGCTTTATTTCTACCCTTTAAAAAACTTGGAATAATAATTGTAGATGAGGAACACGATACTTCTTACAAACAGGATGAAGGAGTAATTTACAATGCTAGAGATATGGCTATCTCTAGAGCAAATTTTGAAAAGATTCCAATTCATTTAATCACGTCAGTTCCGTCAATTGAAACTTACAATAATATATGTAAAAAAAAATATCGACTAACTAAGATTACCAAAAGATTTGATAATTATCCGCTGCCTAAAACAAAAATAGTTAACCTAAATATAAATAAATTGAGGAATAAATTTATCGCTAATGATACTTTAGAATTGATAAAAAAATTTTTAGATAAAAAAGATCAAGTTTTACTTTTCATGAACAGAAGAGGATTTGCACCTTACTTAATTTGTAAAAAATGTGGAAACAAGCAAATATGTCCTGATTGTTCGTTGTATCTTACATTTCATAAAAATAAAAATAGGGCTATCTGTCATCATTGCTCATTTGAAAAAGAGATCAATACCAATTGTGAATTAGGAGGTAATTGTGAGTTTGTCATGTATGGACCTGGGGTTGAAAAAATTTATGAGGAGATAAAGAATACATTACCTAATAAAAATATAGCAATATTTTCTAGTGATTATTTAAAAAATAAAGAAAAAACAGCAAAGTTGTTTAGTGAAATTAAACAAAATAAGATTGATATTATAATTGGAACTCAAATGATCTCTAAAGGCTTTAATTTTCCAAAATTAAATTGCATTGTAGTTATAGATGCTGATTTCTCTGGAAGAGGTTATGATTTAAGAACAACAGAAAAAAATATTCAATTGTACCACCAACTTAGCGGTAGAGCTGGAAGATTTAGTTCAGAGAGTTTAATAGTTTATCAAACGTTAAACCCAAACGATATAACTCTTAACGAGCTTATCAAAAACAAATCAGAAGATTTACTTAAGAACGAACTTTTATTAAGAAAAAAAAATAAATTACCACCATTCATAAGATTAATTGCAATCATCATTTCTTCAAAAGATCGAAGTTTAAGCTTGCAAGGAGCTAGAGAAATTAAAGCTAAATTAAGTAAGATCAATGACATAGAGGTTTTAGGTCCAGTAGACTCACCTTTACTCAAAATCAAAAAAAATTTCAGGTCAAGATTATTAATAAGGTTTGATAATCAGAATTTTATGCAAAAAAAAATAGCAAATGTCTTAAATAGGCTTAAAATCTCATCTAAAATTAAACTCACAGTTGATGTTGATCCAATCAATTTTGCTTAAAACAAAATTGGTAACTTGATCAAGTTTTACTCTTATGATACGACCTCTGCATAATTTCACAATAAATTCTTACAATAAAAAAAATGAGTACAAATAAATCTTTCTCAACTGAAACTTCAGAAAGATACTCTCGGGCTTTATTTGAGGTTTCTAAAGACGCAAATGAGTTGCAGAAAACCGAGGATGATATAAAAACTTTTCTATCACTTTATGATCAAAGCCCAGAAACAAAAAATTTTATAGAAAACCCTACTCAAAGTATTAATGATCAAAAAAAAGTGGCTGATCTTTTATCAAAAAAATTTAAATTTTCGAAAAATTTAAAAAATTTTTTTCTATTATTAATAGAAAAAAGAAGAATTTTCTTTTTCAAAAAAATTACTGAAAGTTTCTTAAAATTATGTTCTGAAAAAAGAGGAGAGATAAAAGTTTCACTAATTTCATCGAAAGAGTTATCTGAAACTGAACTAAAAGAAATCAATAAAGATTTATCGGATTCTATGGGTTCAATTTTAAAATTTGATTATAAAGTTGATAAAGAATTAATAGGTGGGCTAAAGCTCCAACTTGGAAGTTTCATGATTGATACTTCAATTAAGAATAAATTAAAAAAATTTAAGCAAGCCATGCTAGAAAATTAAATGACTGTAAATCCTTCAGAAATAACAAAGTTATTGAAAGACCAAATTAAAAATTTTGGCGAAAAAACTGAGATATCAGAAATTGGTAAAGTTTTATCAGTCGGAGATGGAATTGCACGAGTTTACGGTTTAGACAATGTTCAAGCTGGAGAGATGGTAGAGTTTGAGGATGGATCAAAAGGCATGGCATTAAATTTAGAAAATGACAATGTAGGAGTGGTTATTTTTGGTGATGATAGAAATATTAAGGAAGGTGATACAATAAAAAGAACTAAAGCTATAGTAGATGTCCCAGTTGGTAAAGAACTTTTAGGAAGAGTAGTTGATGGTTTAGGAAATCCTATAGACGGCAAAGGCCAACTCTTAGCAAAAAATAGAAAACGTGTTGAAGTTAAAGCGCCAGGCATAATACCAAGACAATCAGTAAATGAACCAATGCAAACAGGTTTGAAATCTATTGACTCACTTATTCCAATCGGCAGAGGTCAAAGAGAACTTATAATTGGAGATAGGCAAACAGGCAAAACAGCTGTAGCTATTGACGCCATTATTAATCAAAAAAAAATTAACGAATCATCTGATGAAAAGAAAAAATTATATTGTGTATATGTTGCAATAGGCCAAAAACGTTCGACTGTCGCCCAAATATCGAAAACTTTGGAAGAAGCTGGGGCATTAAAATATACAACGATTGTTGCAGCTACCGCATCAGACTCGGCACCACTTCAATTCCTTGCACCATACACAGGATGTACTATAGGAGAATATTTTAGAGATAATGGAATGCATGCTTTAATTGTTTATGACGATTTATCAAAACAAGCTGTAGCATATAGACAAATGTCTTTATTATTAAGAAGACCACCTGGAAGAGAGGCATATCCAGGAGATGTATTTTACTTACATAGTAGATTATTAGAACGAGCAGCAAAACTTAGTGATAAAAACGGTGGAGGTTCTTTGACCGCCTTACCTATTATTGAGACCCAGGCGGGAGATGTGTCGGCTTATATTCCAACAAATGTAATCTCTATAACTGACGGACAAATATTTCTAGAGACAGAGCTGTTCAATCAAGGAATTAGACCTGCAGTTAACGTTGGTTTGTCCGTATCCAGGGTTGGTTCCGCAGCACAAACAAAGGCAATGAAGAAAGTTGCCGGATCAATTAAATTAGAATTAGCACAATACAGGGAAATGGCAGCTTTTGCACAATTTGGATCAGATTTAGATGCTTCTACACAGCAACTACTAAATCGAGGTGCTAAATTGACCGAGCTTTTAAAACAAGACCAATATTCACCAATGACAGTAGCTGAACAAGTAATATCTGTATTTACCGGCGTTAAAGGTTATTTTGATGACGTTGATTTAAATGAAATAAAAAAATTTGAAAAAGATATAATAGAAAAAATTAAAAATGAAAAACCAGAAATTATTGAAAAAATTCAATCATCAGGAAAACTAGAGGAAGATACAGAAAAACTACTAGCACAAATAATTACTGAACATAAAAAAGGATTAAAATAATGCCTAGTTTAGATGATTTAAAAAAAAGGATTAAAAGTGTTAAATCTACCCAAAAAATTACTAAAGCAATGAAAATGGTAGCGGCAGCTAAGCTAAGAAAAGCTCAAGAAAGCGCAGAGAGAGGTCGTCCTTACAGTCAAAAAATGCAAAATATAATTCTCAATCTGACACAATCAATTAGCGACCCCGAAAATGCACCAAAACTTCTTGTTGGTACAGGCAAAGATATTACTTACTTGTGCGTTATATTAACAGCCGATAGAGGTTTGTGTGGAGGATTTAACACAAATATTTGTAAGCTTGCTAAAATAAATTTTAAGAAGATTTTGAGTGAGGGAAAAAAAATTAAAATAATTACTGTTGGTTCTAAAGGCTTGGATCAAATTAAAAGAGAGTACGGTAAATTTATAATCAAAAAATTTAGTTTTAAAGATAAAAAACAAATTTCCTTTTTTGAGGCCGATATTGTAGGCAAAGAAATTATTAATTTATTTGATAGAAATGAGTTTGATAAATGTATTTTATTTTACAATAATTTTAAAAATGTAATAACACAAATACCTCAATCACAACAAATAATTCCTGTAGAAAAAAAAATATTAGATACCAAGAATGAAAATAACAACTTTTATGAATTTGAACCTGATGAAGATGAAATTTTAGAAGATTTATTACCAAAAAATATATCTACTCAAATTTTCAAAGCTTTTTTAGAAAATGCAGCAAGTGAGCAGGGGTCAAGAATGACTGCTATGGATAATGCAACAAGAAACGCTGGAGATCTAGTTGATAAACTTACAATTAATTATAACAGGAGTAGACAAGCATCAATCACAAAAGAATTAATTGAAATTATTTCAGGAG
>MDTD01183136.1_pt1 | contig 17046 bp, 17 predicted proteins | sample 811221 | NCBI WGS metagenome assembly MDTD01 (sample SAMN05326646, study PRJNA326480) | marine metagenome | isolation source: seawater | place: Pacific Ocean: South West | collected 2011 | reverse complement strand
TCTTCACCAAAGCTGATCATGGTCAGACGCGCTGCAGAAACCCCCAGGTCCACCAGATAATTCTTTGCTGCCCGGGCACGCCGTTCACCCAATGCAAGGTTATAATCCGTGGTACCCCGCTCATCACAATGCCCTTCGATGGTCACTTTAGCCATGGGATTGGCATTCAGCCATTCGGCCTTTTCCTTGAGCAGCATCTTTGCCATGGCGTTGAGTTCAGCACTGTCAAATTCAAAATGGATGTTCTGATTCTCAAAACGGTTCTTGGCAGCTGCGATTTTAGCCGCTTTTTCCCTGGCCATTTTTTCTTCAATTTCCTGCTGTTTGATACGTTCCGCTTCTGCTGCCGCTTTTTCTGCCGCTGCAGCTTCGGCTGCCGCCTGGTCCTCAATGGTAGTGGATTCAGACACTACTTTTTTCTGGGCACAGGAAACCGTCATAAAAAGTCCTGCCACCAGCACGGCCATCAACAGATTCATCCACAAATTTCTTTTCATTACGCCTCCTTAATGGTTACTCAATTATTATGTAAAAACGTATAAACCCTTAAATTATCAATCGTCCCAGGTCTTGAATGCCGCGGACCAGCTTGGCTGGCTTTGCTGCCCTTTCATGTGCAGCAGCCGCCGCTGATCCTTGCCTGCGGCAGTCATGACAAACAGCCGGGAAACACCGCCCTGCCGGTTGGATTTAAAGGCAATCAGGCTGCCGTCCGGTGACCAGGTCGGGTCTTCATTGTCTCCCTGATCCATTGTCAGCTGCACCGGGGCTCCGGCCCCGGGGTCAACGCTCATGACAAATATATTAATTCTATTTTTCTCAATGCCTACGTAGGCAATTTTTTTTCCGTCCGGGGACCAGGCTGGCGAGGTATTATAGCGGCCTTCAAACGTTACCCTGCCGACCTCTCCGGTTTCAAGGTTCTGTATGTATATTTGAGGTGTGCCCCCCCTGCTGGAGGTAAAGGCGATTTGCTTACCGTCCGGTGAGAACCTGGGTGAGACATTTACCCCCCAACTCTTGGTAACCCTTTTAATAATTTCTCCCTTTTTGGTCAACAAATATATTTCCTGACTCCCTGAAAAACTAAGGGTCGCCGCTAGTTTTAACTGATCCGGCATCCAGTCCGGTGCAATATTCATCCCGTCATAGTTGACGATGGCTCCCCTGTTTTCCTTAAGATGCTTAATGAAGATATCCGGCTTTCCCTGGGCGTAAGAAACATACGCCAGCCACTGGCCGTCGTGTGACCAGGCAGGAGACAAGGAGATGCTGTTATGCCGGGTGATCCGCCGGGGATTATGCCCGTCAAAATCAGCAATATAAATTTCCTTATTTCCGTTCACCGTTGAGACAAATGAAATTTGACTGCCGAACACACCGTAGTTGCCCGTCAGCTCAAAGGACAGTTCTGAGCAGAACCGATGAATCGTGGACCGAATTTTTTCTTTACCGACACTGTGATACCTTCGCCCAAGAAGTAATTTGGTGTTCAGGGTGTCAAACAGCCTAAGTTCAAGCATGTAAAGCCCCTGCTCTGCTTTAATCCCCCCTGTGATCAACAGGTCCGCACCGATGCCGGTCCAATCCCTAAAATTGATCTGCCCCAGGGCGATCCCTGTTTCGGCGGGATCAGACAAAAACGCGTTGGCATTCATCACTTCCAGATATCCGGTAAAATCCAGTGCATCCCTAAGTATCTGTTCGGCCCGTGCCCCTTCCCGGATTTCATCTTCAGCCGTGTTAAAGGCTTTAAACCGCGTCACGGCAATGGGAGTTTTCTTTAAAAAAGGATCGCTTATATTAATGTAGTCATATTCTTTGGCTACGGCAGATGTGACGGATAATAAAAGCAGAATTCCCACAAGTGTGGCAGTTGCCATTGAATAATGTTTCATTGTCTTACTTCGGCTCCTTTTTTACGCACCAAAAAATTTTATTTCAACCCCTTGGGGGTAAACCCTAGAACAACGTCGTAGGAGGTCATCCCCGGCGGTAATTCCGGTAATGGGTTGGATCTTCTCACCGCCTTTTTTGCCGACTCGTCCAAATATTGATTTCCGGACCTGGTTTCATAAGAGATATCCCTTATCTCACCACTTTTTAAAATTTTGATGAACACCCTGACCTCAAGATCCTGGTTCATTCCCGCCAGCACATCGTTGAATACCCAATTCTGGCTGATGACAGATGCAAGCACCATCTTATAAAGTTCAAGCGGTCCCGAGCCTCTTTCACCGTAACCGCCCCCCTGGCCATTCCCCTGCCCAGCCCCCTGAGTCGCTTCGTTTTCACGGGCGGCAATGGCAGACTGCATCCGCTCAAGGGCCTGATTGATCTTTTCCTGATTTTGGGCTTCTATGCGTTTGGCCAGCTCTTGCCTGGCTTTTTCCAGTTCCTCTTCAGGATCCTTTTTGGGTTTGGGCTTGAGTTTCTGATCCTTTTTCTTTTTAACGGATTTTTTATCCCGTTCGGCGATCAGCTCCTTGATATTTTTCGGTTTCTTTTTCAGACTGATGTCCGGTTTGAGCACAGGTACAGGTGCCGGTGTTTCAGGCGGCACTTCAACCGGTTTCGCATTCAGATTCACGGACGCATCCGGCTGCGGCTGAGGCGGTTGCACAGGTGCGGGTTCAACCGCGGCGGTGCTCCCTGAAGGACCGGGGGCAAAAGAAACCAGATCCACGCGTACCACCCGGGGTTTGGGCCTTGAGAACTCGAAATCATGCCAAAAGAAAAGGCCTGTAAAAAACAATGCATGCACAACCAATGACATCAGGCAAAACAAGGTAAACTTACGGACACCATGCCCTTGCTGCTCAGATACAAACCGATTCCGGTTTTGGATTCGCGACCGTATACCCATATGCGTCAGATCAATTTTTTTCCCGGGTGGTTTCCTGGTCTTCAGGAAGGGTGATCATCCCCAGGCTGTCCACCCCGGCTTTTTTTATCTGGGACATCACGTTGACCACCACCCCGTAGGGGACCTTTTTATCCGCCTTCAGATAGACCTGTTTTTTATCCAGGTTTTCCATGACCGCCCCCAATTTTTCGGAGAGGAAAGCGACACTGACTTCCAGGTCGTTAATATAGACTTTCAAATCGTTGTCAACAGAAACGATGAGATTATCCTCGTCAGTGGGCAGCGCCTCGGAAGACGCCGTGGGCAACTCCACATCCACCCCCTGCACCATCATGGGCGCAGTCACCATGAAGATAATCAGCAGTACCAGCATGACATCCACAAAGGGGGTGACATTGATCTCGGACATGAGTTGGTCGTTACCGGATCCCAGCTGCATCATGCCTCCATTTTTTTCTGGATATCTCGTTCGATGATATTGAGCAGATCCGCAGAGAAACTCTGGAGTTCGGAATCGAGTACCCGGATCCGGTCAGTAAAATAGTTATAGGCAATAACCGAAGGGATGGCCACGGCCAGCCCCGCCGCGGTTGCCACAAGTGCCTCCGAGATACCCGGGGCGACGACGGCCAGACTTGCGGAGCCGCTCAACCCGATACCCTGGAAGGTATTCATAATCCCCCATACCGTTCCGAAAAGCCCGATAAAAGGCGCGGTGTTTCCCGCTGTGGCAAGAAAGGGAACCAGCTGGGTCAAACGGCGGACTTCCACATTGATGGAACGCCGCAACGTTCTTTTAACGCTGCCCATGGCCTGGAAATATGACACTTCGGATTTCATGGAAACCGTCCCGTCTTTTCCGTCGGATCTGGCCACCTCCATATAGGCGGTGATAAAAATCCGGGCCACCGGACTGGACCGAAGCGCCTTGGCCTTGGTAAAGGCATCCGCCAAGGTCCTGCACTGCCAGAAAACCTCGGTGAAATCCGAGGATTCCCTGTAAGCCTTCCTGATATACCTGAATTTTATGAACATGATCGCCCAGGAGATGATCGAAAAGAACAACAGCAAAAGCATGATAAATTTGACAACAGGTCCTGCATCATTGAGCATGTAGAGCAGGCCGACGGATTCCGCGGTCATAAACCCCTCTCCTTATCGTTATTTTTTCCTTGGGAAACATACCAAAAACCCAACAATAAATCTACGTATATGAGCAATACCAATAAAGTCAACACGAAAAAGCCCCTTTGCGTAAAGCAAAGGGGCTTTTAGTGCTTACTTAACGGCAAATGACGTTAGGCAGATATGAATACCCTATCTTACATCATTCCGGGCATTCCGCCGCCCATGCCGCCGCCGGGCATTCCGCCAGGCATGCCACCGGCATTTTCTTCCGGGATCTCGGCGATCATGGCTTCGGTGGTCAGCATAACAGAGGCAACGGAAGCTGCGTTCTGCAGGGCGAAACGAACCACTTTCTTAGGATCGATAACACCGGCTTCGATAAGATCTTCGTAAACGTCGGTTCTTGCGTTGTAACCGAAGGCGCCTTCAGCTTCTTTTACCTTATTGATGACAACGGAACCTTCAACACCTGCGTTGTCAGCAATCTTGCGCAGGGGCTCTTCGATGGCGCGGGCAATCACTTCAACACCCAGTTTTTCTTCGCCTTCGAGCTTCAGGTCAGCCAGGGCAGCAATGCTTCTGACCAGGGCAACACCGCCGCCAGGAACGATACCCTCTTCTACGGCAGCGCGGGTGGCGTTCAGGGCATCTTCAACCCTGGCTTTCTTTTCTTTCATTTCTGTTTCAGTGGCAGCACCGACATTGATGACAGCAACGCCGCCGACCAGTTTGGCCAGACGTTCCTGGAGTTTTTCCCGGTCATAGTCGGAAGACGTCTCGTCAATCTGGGCCCGGATCATTTTTACGCGGCCTTCAAGTGCTTCTCTGGAGCCGGCACCGTCAACGATAGTGGTGTTGTCTTTGTCGATGGTGATGGATTTGGCCTGGCCAAGATCCTGCAGGGTAACATTTTCCAGTTTAATGCCGATATCTTCGGAAACCACCTGACCACCGGTGAGGATGGCAATGTCTTCCAGCATGGCTTTTCTTCTGTCACCGAAACCAGGGGCTTTAACTGCAGCAACGTTCAGGGTGCCGCGCAGCTTGTTGACAACCAAAGTGGCCAGTGCTTCGCCTTCAACATCTTCGGCAATGATAACCAGAGGCTTACCGGTCTTGGCAATTTCTTCGAGAACCGGCAGCAGGTCTTTCATGGAGGAAACCTTTTTGTCGCAGATCAGGACAAAGGGGCTTTCCAGGGCAGCAACCATTTTCTCAGTGTCGGTGGCGAAGTAGGGAGACAGGTAACCGCGGTCAAACTGCATACCTTCTACAACATCCAGGGTGGTATCCATGGATTTTGCTTCTTCCACAGTGATAACACCTTCTTTACCAACTTTGTCCATGGCTTCGGCGATGATGTTACCGATGGTGGCGTCGTTGTTGGCGGAGATGGTACCTACCTGGGCGATTTCGTTCTGGTCCTTGGTGGGCTTGGCAAGGCTTTCAAGATTTTCAACAATCTTGGCTACGGCCTGATCAATACCACGCTTGATACCCATGGGGTTGTTGCCTGCAACAACGAGTTTCTGACCTTCTTCGTAGATGGCGCGGGCGAGAACAGTGGCGGTGGTGGTACCGTCACCGGCCATATCGGAAGTTTTGGAGGAAACTTCTTTTACCATCTGGGCGCCCATGTTCTCGAACTTATCTTCAAGATCGATCTCTTTGGCAACTGTCACACCGTCTTTGGTGACGTTGGGGGAACCCCAGGATTTTTCAATAACAACATTTCTGCCCTTGGGACCAAGGGTGACAACTACGGCGTCAGCAAGCGCCTGAACACCTTTGAGCATTGCTTCACGTGCTTTGGCATCATATTTAATTTCTTTGGCCATTTTTAATCTCCATTTATATACTTTTAGTTCAGTTTATTTCGCTTCAATTCAACGTGCCAGACTCAATAAAACCGGCAGATCAACGCATCAAGCGTAAGTCGTCTTACTCGACAACGCCGAGAACATCGTCCTGGCGCATGATCAGATAATCAATGCCGTCGATTTTAACTTCAGTGCCACCGTACTTGCTGAACAATACGCGATCCCCAACCTTTACATCCATGGGAAGCAGCTTGCCGTCTTCACCCATGCGGCCGTTACCTGTGGCAACAACCTTGCCTTCCGCGGGTTTTTCTTTAGCAGTATCGGGGATAATGATGCCGCCTTTGGTTTTTTCATCTTCTTCAACACGTTCAACCAGAATTCTGTCGCTAAGTGGTCTCAGACTCATGATACAATTCTCCTTTAATATTAACGTTTGTTCATAAATTTTATAGGTCTAGGTAAATTCAACTCCATTCAGCGGATGTATCTTTTTTCTACCCGTCTGACTTGGAAGCTGTTTTTTCTGAACTGCTTGTGGATGTTTCTTTGGTGTCACCACCGGACTTGGTCCCTGATTTTGCACCGCCGTAATCAGTGACATACCAACCGGAACCTTTGAGGTGAAAGGAACTTTGTGAAATCAATTTCCTGAGATGACCCTTGCAGGCATTGCAGGTCTCAAGGGGGGGCTCTGAAATCTTCTGGAAGGCTTCTTCGATTTGTCCGCACGCCTCACATTGATATTCATAAACTGGCATTGGTTACTATCCTTCTACACGTTATCTGACTTTAATGTTGCCGTATTACTGCTTGAAAAATCAAAACTAAAATAATAAGTCTTTTTTCCTTGTCAAGGCGGTTTATTCAAAAATTTCCCCACCTGGCCACCCGTTGGCGGATCGATGCCAATCCTTAAAAAATTCGAGCACTTCACCCACCCCATCCATGGGTATGGGAAGGATAATTTTTCGGGTTAATTCATGAACTTTTCTTTCTTCTTCATAGGTCACATCAGATTCGGATGTACTCTCATACCTGTGCTCAAATCTTAAGAAACGAACCACGTGCACCAACTCATGGACAAGGATGTATAATAAAAAGGGAGACAAAGAGATACGCACAGACCTGGAAACAAAATTTAGTATCGCGGGATCCTGCAGGCAAACCTTATATAAACTATAGGTGGAAGACCCCAGAAAGTCCCCCCGTCTGCGGCCGGCATACTTCAATACCTGGGCAAAGGGTCCGTCCACCCTCTCGTGGGAAAGAAGCGCCTCACCCGTCTTGATGTCGTACCGGTTCTTAAGCCACTGGGCAGGGGAAAGCTTAAAGTAATTGTTCACCAGATCTTCGGCCAGTAAAACCGACTGATCAACAATTTCAAGCTCCGACGGATCAAAGAAGCGGTTTTTCATTGCACCCCCAACCTGCACCTAACAAAAGAATGGACTTTCATTTAAAACATATGCTATAGTAACAATTTAGTAAATTAACAAACACCAAGCGAGCAATAAACCTAAAGGGGGTGATTTTTTTGGGCAGCGTTATCAAGAAGAGAAGAAAAAAGATGCGTAAGCATAAACACAGAAAACTCCTTGCTAAAACCAGACATCAGAGAAAGAAAAAATAAGATTTAAGAGGTTACGCCGGCCCTGCCGGCACCACTCACCAAACGAGTGGCTTAAGTCATGGGGAGTATTGAGTTGCCCTGCTAACAGACCAACTCAATACTCATATCCCATCCTAAATATCTACTCGCCGCTTCCTTTCAGATACTTCATCAGATCAGAATCCGTAGACAGCACCATGGTCGAATCCTTTTCCAGCGTTTCACGGTAAAGTTCCATGGTTTTCACAAATGCATAAAATTCCGGATCCTGGCCATAGGCTTCTGCATAAATACGCGTGGCCTGTGCATCCGCTTCACCTTTAAGGGTCTGAGCTTCGCGATATGCCTCAGACTTGATCACTTGAAGCTCACGCTCTTTTTCACCCCTGATATTACTGGCTTCCCCCCGGCCTTCGGCACGGAATTTTTCGGCAATCTGGTTTCGTTCCGCTATCATTCGGTCGTAAACCGAGCGACGAACACTATCGATATAATTGATACGCTTGATCTTCATATCAACCACCTCAATGCCGAACTCAGCCAATTTCTCCCGGGCCTGCCTTTCGATTTGCCTGACGATTTCACGGCGACCCAGATCCACCTTATATCGAACCAAACGCCGGTTCTCATCCCCCTCATGGCCGCCGCCCGCAATAGCCTCAAAAGTATCCATGGGGCGATCCGTATTCCTTACACTTTCCACCAGAGGGTATGAAGATATCAAATCACGCACCGCCGGATCGATAATGTCATCCAAACGCTTGAGTGCGGAAAATTCATCTTTTACGGTCTGAAAATATACGACGGGATCACTGATCCGCCACCGTGCAAAGGTATCCACCCAGATATAGGTTTTATCCTTTGTGGGCACCTGTCCCGGATCCCCGTCCCACTCCAGCAGGTTTTTGGGAAAGTAGTTCGCCTTCTGTATAAAGGGGATCTTGAACTTCAGACCGGGTTCTTTTTGCGCCTCTCCGACAATCCTGCCAAACTGGGTAATAACCACCTGCTGCGTCTCATCCACCACATAGGCAGATCCATAGATCAGCACGATCAAAAGGCCGACCATCGCAAGGACACCAAACTTGAAATTATTCACTTTTTCATTTGTCATCGTTACTCACCCTTCTGTAGAAATCTATCCGGCATCTTGTCGCCCATATTCAAAAACGGCAGCAAATTTTTCTGATCCGCATCAATGATATACTTGTTACCGACCTTTGGCAGCACCTCCAACATCGCCTCCAGATACATCCGTTTCTTTGTCACATCTTTTGCCTGGGCATAGGCTTTATAAACTGCCTTAAACTTAGTGGCATCACCCTGGGCACGGTTCACACGGTCAATAGCATACCCTTCTGCATCCTTAATCAGACGTTTGGCCTCACCGCGAGCCAGGGGCACAGCCTTATTGTATTCCTCCCTGGCCTTGTAAATGGTTTGCTCTTTTTCCTGAATGGCCTGGTTAACCTCATTAAATGATGCCTGAACCGGTTCCGGCACGTTGGTTTTTTTCATCTCGATATTAACGATGCTGATACCGGCTTTTGCCGCATCCATCTCCTCTTGGAGTATCTGCTTGGCAGCCATGGCAATCTCCGCACGACTTGAAATCACCTCATTGATACTCCTGTCACCGATAACCGTCCGCATGGTGGCTTCCGACATATGTCTGAGCAAGGATCTGACATCTTTTACGTTAAACAGATAGTCTTTTGGATTTGACCGCCGGTATTGAACGATCCAGGGAACAACGGCCACGTTCAAATCCCCCGTAAGCATCAGGGAGGACTCCTGCCTTGACGACTCAGCAGAGGTCCGGTACGTATTCGTGCTGTTGAAAGTCTTAAACCCGAATTCTTCAGTTTCAGGGGTCTTTACGTTTACCTTGGTAACCTTTTCAATCCCTGTGGGAAGCTTAAAATTCAATCCGGGCTGGGCAAGTCGGTTATACTCGCCAAACCGCTGGATCACCCCCACCTCATTGCGGTCCACTGTAAAAAAGGTTGAGGATCCGATATACAATGCCAGCAGTGCCAGGCCCACCAAAAGCACCCCTGGAAATTTGAATCCTTTAAATTTGTTCATAAAATCATCCAACTGCGGGGGCTTTGGCATATTGGGCCCACCCCCCTTGTTCTGCTCATACCGTTGCTGGTTTTCTCTTAGCTTTTCCCAATCCCAAGTCATAAATTTTTTTCCTATGCTGTGAGTCCTCTTTTCGCTGGTGTTCAGTTTTGAAGTATTTGTTGGCAAAATATGACTTTATTTAGCTTTATCAAGTATAAAAGGCAATAATTATTTGACGAATCCCATGCAGGACAAGGCCTGAAGCGCTTTTGAACCCAAGCATCTTTTAGGGTATATTCCCCACAGGATCTATGGTATTAGTTAAGGAAGAGACTCACCCATGCAAGGACAAAGAACATTGGTCAAAAACGACAATAACGACAAACTCGTTCATATCAGTGATATCCTGACCAAAGCGCTGGGCAAATACCGGCCGGCCGGGGATATGGAAATGACCCGTATCTGGGATGTCTGGGACGCTGCAGTGGGCAGCCCCATTGCCATGAATGCCAAGCCGGATGCATTCAAGGACGGCATGCTCTTTGTCAATGTATCCAGCTCCGCCTGGATTCATCAGCTCAAGTTCCTGGAAAAAGAGATGATCGCCAACCTGAACAAACAGTTGGATGCCCCCCTTGTCAAAGGGATCCGTTTCAAAATTGGACGAATTCACAGTTGAACCGCTCTTTGACGGCCGTCTTCACATCCACCAGCCAAAGTCAGGCTACCGGTATGCCGTAGACCCTATTATTCTCAGTGCACAGGTATCGCCACAACCCGGCTCACATATCCTTGATATCGGCTGCGGCTGCGGCATCATGCCCCTGATCATCGGCCACAGGTTCCCCCGGACAACAATAACAGGTGTCGAACTTCAAAAAACTCTGGCCGACCTGGCGGCGCGCAACTGCAGGGAAAATAAACTGGCCGGACAAATCCGGATTATCAACAGGGATATTCTGGAATTATCCCCAGATGATTTCCCCACCCCCATAGACATGATCATTTCCAATCCGCCGTTCAAGAAAACCCTGACGGGACGGCTCAACCCGAATCCCCAAAAAGCGCTTGCCAGGCACGAAATTGCATTAACCGTAGACCAATTATTCAGCCAGGCCCACACCCTGCTATCCAATGCCGGAAGACTCATGATTATTTTTCCCTCAGACCGCTTGGCAGATCTGTTTTCAGCTGCAAAAAAAACGGACATGACACCGGAATGGATACGTTTTGTCCATCCGGTGGCAGAAAAAGAAGCCAAACGCGTCGTATTGTCTGCCGCAAAGAATACCCAAGCATCCTGCAGGGTTCTGCCGCCATTGACCCTGTATTCAAAACAAAATTCACCCACCCAAGCCTATAAAGATTTATTTACCCCTTGACACGGCGCTCAAAAGATAATATTTTGCCCGGGTCAATTCGTTAAGGAGAGGTGACCGAGCTGGCTGAAGGTGCACGCCTGGAAAGCGTGTGTACCCTAACCGGGTACCGGGGGTTCGAATCCCCCCCTCTCCGCCAGAATTCAAAGGCTTGGGGCAAGTTGCTCCAGGCTTTTTTATTTTTCAGCAATCGATTACTGCAAAAAGGGTAAAACACAAACAGACCACGGCTTATACGCGTTGCCCCCGGGTTAAATCACAGCACCGGTTGACCCGTCCCATCCCCTTCTGGTATATAAGTTTGTCTGGCACCCGTCAGCACCGGAGATTATATATAATTAAGGATATTTACTGGCCCGGAAAAGGATGCGGAAAGATGCAGGCCTCCCATCTTGACCGGCCGAAGAACCGCCGTTCATGTCATATCAAGTACTTGCCTTAAAATACCGGCCCCAAACCTTTGAAGACGTTGTGGGTCAAGACCACGTGACCACCACGCTGACCAATGCCATTGCTGCGGACCGCGTGGCACACGCCATCTTACTCACCGGCCCGAGGGGCACAGGAAAGACAACGATCGCCAGGATATTGGCCAAAGCCATGACCTGCGCCCAGGGGCCTACCGCAGTGCCGTGTAATGCCTGTAAAATCTGTACTGATATTATCAACGGCCATTGTGCGGATGTGTTTGAAATTGACGGCGCCTCAAACAACAGCGTGGAGCAGATCCGGGATCTGAGGGAAAATGTCACCTACATGCCCTCATCCGCCCGGTTCAAAATCTACATCATTGATGAAGTGCACATGCTGTCTGTTGCCGCCTTCAACGCATTGCTAAAAACCCTTGAAGAACCGCCGGCCCATGTATTGTTCATCTTTGCCACCACAGAAGTGCATAAGATCCCGGCCACCATCCTATCCAGATGCCAGCGCCACGATCTTTCCAGGGTGCCCCTGAACCAGATTGCCGGCCATTTAAACAGCCTTTGTTCCAAAGAGGCCTTTTCCATCTCCCGGGAAAGTCTCGATCTGATTGCTTTGGAGGCAGACGGTTCTATCAGGGATTCTTTGAGCCTGCTGGACCGGGTGCTATCTTCAAGCCCGGACAAGACCATTTCCCATGAAGCGGTTGTGGACAGTCTCGGGGTCATGGACCGGAAAATCATGTCAGACATATCCAACGCCGTATTTAATAAGGATGGGGCCAGCCTCATCCGGCTGGTGGACAAGGTAAATGATTCCGGCATGGATTTGAAAAAATTTTACACGGATATCATTGCCCATTTCAGAAACCTGAATATCGTCAAACTTTGCGGCCGCGGGGCACCTGCCCTGAATCTGATAGATTCCGAAAAAGAGGCATTGTTTCAATCGGTGGCAAAAATCCCACAAGCCTATCTGAGTCTGCTGCTCCAGCGCCTGCTTGACGACGACGCCCTCGTGCGTCTGTCCTCCCACACCCAGACCGCAGTGGAAATGGTACTGCTGAAACTCATCCAGATCAACTCCGGCGCCCAGTTGGATGACATCATCACCAAACTGGATACCCTGGCCCGCCAGATTGACACAAAGGTTACGGCAAATCCGGGAGTCCCAAATTCCCCGTCTATACCTTCGGATACCCGGTCTCAGCCACCCGCATCTCCTGAAATCAGGGAATCCGGGCCACCGCAGACACCCGGTCCGAAGGCACCGCAGAAAGCATCACAGTATTCAAACCCTGTGCCGCCTGCATCAGCACAGGCGTCACCGCCAGACATGCAGGTACCACCACAGGGCATTCAGGAGCCGCCGCCCGCAGCCCCATATGCCGATGCACCGGCACCGCCCGCCGGACCACCACCCCGGGGGGCAAACGCACCGGCACCAGCCCCTCAGCCATCTGTTCCGGAATCGCCCTTAGGACCCGTATCCTGGACAGAGTTTTTAGGGATCCTTCAGGAAAAACAACCGTCCCTGTACACCCTGTTGTCAAAAGGCCGTGCAGACACTTCGGACAAGACCAAAGTTTCCATTGAGTTGAACGGTTGCTCCGCATTTGAGTCCAAACGCCTGAAAACCAAAGACAAGGAACTTCAGGCCCTGAGCCGGACGCATCTGGGAAAACCCATCAACATTATTATGACCACCCAAAAAGGGACAGCCCCCGCCCCCTCTCAAAAACGAAAAGCCGAGGAACAGGCGCGTCAGGCAGCCTCCATGCACCCCATGGTTCAAGAGGCCAGACGTCTCTTTGACGGAGAAATAATTCTCTAATCAACCCCAAAGGAGTCAATCAAATGAAAAATATGAACAACATGATGAAACAGGCGCAGAAGCTGCAGAAAAAGATGTTAAAAACCCAGCAGGAGTTGGCGCTGAAGACGGTTGAAGCCTCTGCCGGCGGCGGTATGGTTAAAGTCGTTGCCAACGGCGGCCAAAAAATCGAATCCATCGTTCTTGAAAAAGAAGTGGTGGATCCGGAAGACATCGAAATGCTCCAGGACCTGGTAATGGCCGCGGTGAACGATGCCCTGAACAAATCCCAGGAAATGATCTCCTCGGAAATGGGTAAACTGACCGGCGGTTTCAACATACCGGGGTTATAACCCCATCCTGGAAAGGCATCGCGTGTAAGCGCCCGTGAACCATTACCCTGAAGCCATATTAAAACTGATTGATTCGCTGTCCACCCTCCCGGGAATCGGGAAAAAGACAGCGGAACGCCTGGCACTGCATATCCTTCACGCCCCGGATCATGAAGCGGCAACATTGGCCGGAGATATTATTGAACTCAAAAGCAGTGTACGGCTTTGTGATACCTGCTTTGCCCTGAGCGAAACCGAACGGTGCCGGATCTGTGCAGATCCGGCCAGGGACAAATCCGTCATCTGTGTTGTTGAAAATCCCACAGACATGGCTGCCGTGGAAAAGGCCAACGCGTTTACCGGGCTTTACCACATACTGGGGGGAGCCCTTTCCCCCATTGACGGCATCGGCCCCGAAGATATCCGGCTGTCGGAATTGTTTACCCGCGCAACCCCCAAAGAGGTCCAAGAAATCATTCTGGCCACCAAAACCAATGTGGAAGGCGAAGCAACCGCCGCCTATATCCAGAACAGACTGGCGACCACCGGCATCAGGCTGACCCGGATCGCCTCGGGCGTCCCCATGGGCGGAGACCTGCAGTACGTGGATCCGCTCACCATGCAAAAAGCGATGGAAAAAAGATATGGATGTTAAAGAACTTACGGCCCGGGACATTTTTGAATGTAGGCTTTGCGGCCAATGCTGCAACGGATTCGGGGGCACGTACATAACCCGGTCGGACATTGAAAATATTGCCGCCTTCATCAAGGCGGATCCAGCTACCTTTGTGGAAACCTATTGCGACATGTCCGGTTCAAGACCTGTGCTGACCCTCAACCACGAAGGAACCTGCATCTTTTTTGATCCGGACAAACAATGCACCATTCACCCGGTTAAACCGTATATGTGCAGGGCATGGCCTTACATTAAAACCATTATTAAAAACCCTGAAAACTGGGATATCATGGCCAACTCCTGCCCGGGAATGAGAAAGGGCATTCCCGGCAAAGACCTGCAGCGCATCGTTGCCATGGAAAAAGAAAAACTTGACCGTTCATACGACCGGGAAGAATAAAACAGCCAGAGTTGACGGATAGTCCCGCACTTGCTAATTAGACGTAAATCTTTTCACATGGATTGGTTGAACCCAAGAGGAACGCTGTGCATTGAACCCAAAGGGCCGTCAAAATCTTGAAGAACCCGGTGAGATTGTTTCCCTGTTGATCAAAGAGGGACTGCTAACCCGGGAAAAGGCACTATACGCCATGCGGGTGAAGTCCAAGCTGTCACCCGGAAAAACCCTTCTTGATACCCTGAAAGATCTGAAGTACATCGAAGAGGAAAAGGTTAAGGATGTACTGCGCCGTAACCACCTGTCCTTGCGCATCGGCGACCTCATGGTGGAATTCGGCTATCTGCCCAAAGAAAAACTCAATGCCGCCCTGAGCATCCAAAAGAGCAACAAGACCAAACGGCTGGGACAGATCCTCATCGAAAACCAGTACATGAGCGAAAGCGCCTTTATTGAAGCCCTGTCCGTTCAACTGGGATTTCCTTTCATTGATCTTTCCATTCAGGATGTGGACAACAAACTCCTGGAAAATATCCCCATAAAATGGTGTATGGCCAACAATTTCCTGCCCGTAAAAAAAGTCAAGGATAAACCCCTGGTGGCCTTTGCCGACCCCTTCAACAAAGCAGATATCCAGGGCGCACAGAAGCTGTTCGGCAAAAATTTCATCATGGGCATTGCCTCGCCCAATATGATCGAAAAAAAACTGGAGCGCCTGGACAGCGGCACGGCCCGCACCAAAGGCGAGGTGGACGAAAATACGGCCATCGGCATTGTGGAATCCATTATCTCCAACGCCATTGACCAGGGGGCCAGCGATATCCACATCGAACCCTTTGACGAGCGCCTTCAGGTCAGGTTCAGGGTGGACGGCATCCTGATCCCTTTTAAAATGTTCCCCATCAATGCCGCATCCATGGTTTCTGCCAGGATCAAGGTGTTGTGCAAGGCCAACATCGCAGAGAAACGCCGGCATCAGGACGGCCGCATGTCCTTCGAACACCAGGGAAACTCCTACGACCTTCGGACCTCTTTTTTTGTAACGGTCTTCGGAGAAAAGATCGTATTGAGAATCCTGAACCGCATCGATCAGGTCATAAAAATCGACAACATCGGCATGCAGCCGAAGATGCTGGATAAATTCAGGAAGGATGTGCTCAAGGCACCTTCAGGGGTAATGATCATAACCGGCCCCACGGGTTCAGGAAAAACCACCACCCTTTACTCTTGCGTGTCAGATATCAGCAGCCCCCAGACCAGCATCGTGACGGCTGAAGACCCTGTGGAATACGTTGTGGAAGGGATCTCTCAATGCTCCATCGATGCGGGGATCAACCGGACCTTTGAAGAAACCTTGCGCCACGTTGTCCGGCAGGACCCGGATGTCATAGTCATCGGAGAGATCCGGGACAACTATTCTGCCGGGGTGGCCGTGCATGCCGCCCTGACCGGCCACAAGGTGCTGACCTCCTTTCATACCGAAGACAGTATTAGTGGCATGATCCGGTTGATGAACATGGACATAGAACCTTTTTTGATATCTTCAACCGTCACCTGTGTGCTGGCCCAGCGGCTTCTTCGGCGGGGGTGTATTCATTGCGCAGAGGCGTATAAGCCCTCATCTGCCGATCTTAAAATGCTGGGGTACGGCCCGGACGACATGTCAAAATACGATCTGGTGAAAGGCAGAGGGTGCCCTGTATGCAACCACACGGGCTACAAAGGGCGCACAGCCGTATTTGAAATGCTCGTTCTCAACGATTTTATCAAAGAGGCGATCCTGAAATCCCAGTCCAGTTATGAACTTCGACAGTTGGCCATTGAATCCGCCGGGTTGATCACCTTGATGGAGGACTCACTGTCCAAAGTGTCCCGGGGCATCACCTCCCTGGATGAAACATTCAGATGCATCCCGCGGCTGAACCCTCCGCGCCCCATTGCAGAAATTAACCGGTTATTAGGAGTGGTATAATCTTATGCCCGAAAAACCCGTCAGCATTATCGATCTTATAAAACAACAGATCAGAAAAGAAGAATCCCTGCCCGTACTGAATCCCAAGGCGACCAGGGTACAGGCGGAGGCCCTCAAGGCGGAACCGGACTTTGCGGTGCTGACCCGTTTGATCCGTATGGACCCCACCTTGACCACCCAAATTCTAAAAACAGCAAACTCCCCCTTTTACAAGGGGCTGGGGGATGTGGACACCCTCAAGGACGCAGTCATCCGCCTGGGACAGAACGAAATGGTCAATATCATCATGAAGGTGGTGCACCAGCAAAATTTCAAATCCAAAAACACACTGATCAGAAAGTACCAGAACAAACTCTGGACCCATTCCGTATCCTGCGCCATCGGCTCCCTTTGGACAGCGAAATACCTATCCATGACAGAACTGGTCCCCAAAGCCTTTATTGCGGGCCTTCTTCATGACATGGGAAAACTATATCTTTTGACGGCCATTGAAAAAATACTGGAATCAGACACAGCGCAGTTCAAGCCGCCGCCCCAGCTCATCGACAAAATCCTGGAC